>Ga0105052_10001572_pt1 | contig 29772 bp, 48 predicted proteins | sample FRY03_FD_78094 | JGI IMG/M metagenome (GOLD analysis project Ga0105052, IMG submission 78094) | Freshwater microbial communities from Lake Fryxell liftoff mats and glacier meltwater in Antarctica - FRY-03 | ecosystem: Environmental > Aquatic > Freshwater > Ice > Glacier meltwater ... | reverse complement strand
ATATAAATATCAAAAAAAACATTTGAAATTAGTTGGGATATCAAAAAAATTCGTATATTTGTAGAATGAAAGTAAATAATCTTATATCTTTAATATTATTAACCATATTTTTATCCTCATGTGCATGTTATCACTGTCCAAGAGTTTATAAGAATAGAGCGGGTATACCAACAGATATGAGGGTGCCCCTTAAAAAGAATACAGAGAAAAATAAGTATGGCCCTAAGAAACCATATTACGGAAAAATAGAAACCCTTAAAAACAAAAAACGATGAAAAAAGTATTTTATTTAGTACTCCTTCTAATATTCGGATTATTCGGATGTGAGAAATATGAGGAAATGAGTAATCCCCAACTTAACCTAAATGGTAGGTGGGATGTGGTTGATATTAATGTTGTAATAAAAGCGAACTATGGTATTGAGGTAATTGTCTTGGATGATTCTAAGGCAACAGTAAGTAATTTCTATATTAGTTCAATTGATAGTCTTGGTAATCTAATTTTGAGTCAACATTATGATAGTGTTATCATAAATCGTAGATTTGATGTGTCGACAACTGAATGGGAATTTGACTATAATAATTTACTCATTAGTGATATGGTATCAAGTGAAAGTATGTATATAACTTTTCCATGTACCTACTGTACCGAACAAACAATAATAGAGACCGATTACAGGGGTCAAAAGACAAGATACACCTTCGACGTTGATACCTATGGAGCAATACCGTCAAACGTCCTTAAATTGACTTCACAAGTCTTTTATACTAATATCCTAATTGGTGGTAATCAATATGACAAAGCAATTGAATCTCATTTAGAAATAACCTTACATAGGTTTTAACATAAAAACAAGTCTTTACTTGTCGTTGTTCTTCATACCAATGTAGGTACCAATAATACCAATAAGTCCTATGATTGTAATTTGTAGTAGATGAATGACCGACTCATCAACGGGTCTATTTTCTTTCAATGAAATAACAAAATCACCAACAACAATAATAGTTAGTAATATTAAAATACCTAAAACTAATATTAGTGCTAATCGATCTTTCATTCGTCGTAGATTGTGTTGTCCTCTTGGGCAAATAGTTTTATGAATTGTCCGGCTAAAGAATTTGCTTCGTCTTCAATTTCACCTCCGATGTCTGGTGGTTTAGTACCACTCAGTCTCCCATCCTCAAATTGTTTGTGATGGACCATCTCATGTGCAACGCTTCTCATAACATCAACAATATGACGATTCTTAGCGTTTACTTTAATCACTTTTTCGGGGTTAGAATAATTATAAAGTGCGGTCGTCTTCAACTCACCTCTACCATTTAAAAGTTTAATGGTTGGTGCATTCCTTAGTTCTAATTTGTCCCTCACAAATTTTACAAATGTGATTAACTTTTCTTGTTTATGTCTTTCTAAAAAACTCATATTAATAAATACTACAAAAGTTCTTCTTCACTCATCTCATTTTGATCAAAATAACTTTCAAGTATTTCAATCAGAAAATCGTCGTCGAGTTCTGATATTTCATCGTCTTCAACAATTGATGGTGAGTAATATTTTATGTCTTCCTTTGATAATTTAACCGATCTGAAGTAATCCCCATCGGTGTTGGTGTTGAACCTTACCTCTAAGATATGTTCATCTTCGTCAAAATAACTTTCAATAATTTTCATATTATATAATTTAAATATCATATAACTATGTTGGTTTTTGTGAAAAACCTATGCAAGTTCGGAGTGTACGTATGATGGGTTAATCTTCTGTCCACCTTTTATAACTTCATAATGAAGATGAGCACCCATTGAATTACCTCTATTTGGATCACTTTTACCTCCACCAGTATAACCAATCAATTGACCTTTTGATACTTGTTCACCTTTTTCCACCACCCATCGTTTAAGGTGACAATATTTTGTTTCGTGGTTATCGTGTTTAATTCTAACGTGTCCACCGCATTTTCCGATATTTTTTGATTTTATAACTACTCCATTCGCAACTGCATATGCGGGACTTCCCGATTTCACAGCCAAATCAATACCTTCATGATTCCTTGACGCATTACCCCCAATATTTCTTGGACCAAATGGACTTGAGACTCTAAAAGAACCTGGATCTAAAGGTAAGATGTCAATTTTATCCATGTCTGACATTTCAGAATCACCTAATTGACTACTGATGATTGCATCTCCAATTGCGGATACCGCACTATCATCATTGTTCGACGCCAACGCGTTAAGTCCAATATCTAATAACTTAAACCTATCTTCGTCCGTTAGTTTCTTTTTCTCTTCGTTGAGTATATTTATTAATTGAGACTTACTAATCTTAATATTCATACTAATAAATATACAATAATTTTAATTATTCTTATATTAAGGTATGATTGAGTGGAAGAAAATAAAAAATAGTTACCCCCATTCCTATAATAGGTTTGTTGAGGTTATGTTTCCCTACGTGGGGGTTATTGGCGTGAGTACCTTAGATGTATTTGACACAAAAAGGTTGTTCTTTTTTTTCGATAAACAAAACGTGTTTTTAAATGTTGAAAGACTGGGTCCATACCAATGGATATACACAATCTCATTAAGTGATGGAAGGGGTTCGTTCCCCAAACAAGAAACTCGTAAAACAAGGGATGAGATGGAAATCGATGGTTTCCATGAATGTTTTAGGGTCTTGAATGGTGAATTAATTGATACTAAGAGTAAGTCTTTACTTTAGTAGTTATAAGTGTTATATTAATAAAAAACAACAAATTATGGGAATATTCGGAATGTCAGATGAGGAGAAGAAAAGGATTCACGACAAACATACACAAGCAATTAAAAGTCACAACGACAAAAAAGATGAGTTAAAGAAAGGTGTGCAAGTACCTATCAAAAAAGAAAATCCCTCCAAATAGAGGGATTTTCTTATTTAACAAAGTAATAACCATCTAAATATAACCTATCAAGTTGGGTTTCATCAAAGACTTTAAATGCGTCTTTATAGGATGAAAGGATTGGTTTTCTATCAACGTTAAATGACGTGTTAACTAATACCCCAACACCCGTTTTTTCTTTAAATAGTGTCAATATATCATAAACCAAAGGATTTTGTTCTTTAGTTACTGTCTGTACCCGTCCTGTACCATCCACATGAGTAATTGCCGGTAGACGATCTCTCCATTCCTCCTTTACTTTAGGACAAAAATTCATCCATCTACTTTCACCTTCCCATTCAAAATATTCGGATACGTCTTCCAATCGAACTATAGGTGCGAAAGGTCTAAACCATTCCCTATGTTTGACTTTATGATTTAACGTGTCTTTCATATCTAATGGTATTGGAGAACAAAGAATACTTCTATTCCCTAACGCTCTTGGACCATGTTCTGACTTACCCTGAATTAAACCTAAAATTCGTTGGTTCATTAGATCCTGTACAATGGCCTCAATTTCCACCTTTCTCCCGTTACGTTCATTTACGTATTCCATTAATAAAAACTTATCTAAGGAATCAACACCCTTATATGTAACATCAACAATCTTAGTTGGTTTAACTAAATTACATAACAACCCGATGGGTATTCCACTGTCACTTGAATTAGGGGCAACAAATACATCTAAATCGGGATAGTGGGTTTTAACTTTAGTGTTTAAAACAATGTTTAATGCACATCCACCTGTAAGAATTATAGGGAGGTTATATTCTCTAATGGTTGGGTCGGCACATTCGAAGAAAATGGTTTCAAAAACGTGTTGAGCGGTTCTTGCAAAATCATACTGTTCTTGACCCTTTAATTTGTTTTGTTCTGAAAAAGACACACCCATCTCATTAGAAAGGTTTAATTTTTTCTGTTCTAAATTACTAAAATATGGTATATTTGACCTAAAGAAGGTTGTCAATGGTTGAACCCATTCTTCTCTAACATTACCATACGATTGTAATCCCAAAACTTTACCCGCAGCGGTAAGTTGTTCGTAATGTTTTATGTCCTCACAAAATAAACCAATTAAGTGGTAATGACTACCTAAGTCAATGGAATAATTCTTTATGAGTTCCATCTCTTGTCCTTTAACACCTTTAAAAATATTGAAGAAACCATCGTTAGAACCACCATCAAATGAGATAATTATGGCTTCGTTGTGTGGTGACTGATAAAGACTACTCGCGGCGTGTGATGGATGGTGTTTTTCATCCATAACGTAATTAGTTGCCGGAAAGATGTCTCTATACCTTTGTGGAACCTCAGTCCAACCCTGACCAATTATAAAGTTCTCATACTCCGTAAACCCATGTGTACTTTTTAAGTAATCATAGATGTGTTGTAGTATATAATCTTTACAATGTATTGGTTGAAAGAATTCATGACTTGCGTTTTTTAAGTTTATGAATCTCTCAAATTCTATGATTTCTACGATGTCACCATCTTTCTCAACCGCCAATGTTGCGTTGTGATGTTGGTGAAGTGCAATGTTAGGTAATCCCATTAATTTTTGCGTTTAAAGTGGTAGTCAGCATCTGCGTGACTTGATAATGAAAATTTAGGTGTTATTAGTTCAAAACCTAATGATTCAATTATTGGTATACTTTCGTGTGCTAATTGTGCACCTAAATTATATTCGACATGTTGTAATTCAACAATTAAATGTTCTACGTGTCGTAAGATGTCGGTCGAACCCCTTAGAATATCAACTTCACAACCTTGTACGTCAATTTTAAGGAGTTGTGGGTATGGAAACCCTCGTTTCCCCCTAACCGTGTCTAAAGTCTTCGTAAGTCTCTTAAATTGGTTGGATGGGTTATTGAATAACACCTCGGCCATACTACTTTGTTCGGGATTCTCCATATAATATGAATTACCACCTGGATATGTGACATTTTTATAAAAAGTAACCTCTTTATTGTCTTCATCACTAAACACCCCAATTTCATATTGGTCATTTCCTTCTAAAAAGATATCTTCAGATTCTTCCATTGCTTCAAACAAATAATGGGTTGCATTTGGCCACACTTCTTTAGATAATGTATTCCAATGATTAACACATGCCCCCACATCATAAATGACTGAAGGATCAAAATTAAATTCCTCTTTTAATCGAACTAAATAATCTTGATGTGTACTCGTTATCGGACGTTCTTTAGATATATCCTTTAGTCGTGGATAACTGTCAACAAATAACCTTTTTAGTTCAAAGTGATTTAGGTATCTTGGACTTCCGTGGTTCCAACCATTGTCATGTACAAACAACGGTAATGTTCCATTCTTTTTTGATTTTAATCTACCTCCAATTAATTCATATTCGTCGTGTGACCTTGAGAACGTATTAACAACAAAAGTGTTTGAGTAGTCAAGTTTAATCTTAGGTTCCACCAATGTATTATAGTGGTATGTGAATACCCCTTGATCATTATTAAATGTTTGTATACCTTTTGACATTACATTATTAACCATACTATCCAAAAGTTCAACATATTTTTCTTTTCTTGCAAGTATCATTCCTGAGTTAAGGAATTTTCTATGTTGACTATCATATATGTTGTAGTCGTCATAATCTGGCCACGTTGACTTTGCCTCCATTGTTGGCCACTGATTTTTCTCATGACCCACAATTATGAAATTATCTAAATCGTATTGAGGGATTAATTCCCCCACATCACCCAAACACACAACATCGTTTGCATCACAAAAAATAACATAATCCGAGTCAATTTCTCTTACAATGTCTCTCCATAAGAAAATCTTATAAAGTAAGTATTCACTCTCTCTCCCATATTTGGTTGCAAATTCACCTTCCTCTTTCCAAAAATGACCTCGGTTAAAGTGGTGATGGACAATTTCCCTATATGGGTTAAACTTTTTAAATGATTTATATAGTGTGGTTTCCTCAATGTTTGAGGTTGATTCGTGTGACCATGTTGTTGTTATAACTTTAATATCCATTATTCAAAAATCCCATAATATTCTCTCCAAGTACACTTAACAAAATGGTACCTTTCTTTATTTCTTATATATGTCAAATCAAAAACCTTTTCATCGCTCCCAATAAACCCACCACTTAGTGAATCTTCAACACTCCTATTGAATTCAATATATAAGTTATCCACACAGTTTTTAGGTACAAAGAACGCAGTCCCCTGTATATGTCTTATTTGTGACATTGAATGGGATTCAAGGTCGTAAATCTCAAAGTCGCGACTATGACTAAAGAATGTTACTTTTGTATTATCCAAACCATTGATCTTATCTAAATTTGGCCACTTCTTACCCTGATAATTATCTATCGATTCTCTTAAACCACCAGCGTCCGCCCAAATAAACATATCACCATCAAAGTAATTTTTATCCTTAGCGTCCTTAATGAAATCCATCTTATTAAACATAATAATATTATATAATGGTTTAGTCATTTCAGGTACCTGGTGATCCACTTTTTGTTTAAACTCATCAGAAAACATCAACGTCTCTAATCTCGAGTAATGTCTCTTATATGATGTTAATTCGGTAAGAGGTTCATTAATTATAATTGTCTTAGTAAAATCAGGATCAAACTCCCTACGGTTTTTTGTTATTTCTTCAAGAAACTTATCTTCCGTGTATATTACAAAATCAGCATCCAATGACAACGTATTCTTCATCCACCACAAATAAGTGTTATATGAAAGATTGAAATTATCCCAATTGTCTCGTCCGATGTCGTACAATGCCATTACTATGACGGGTCTTTTTATTATAGCCATTCCCACGTAAATTTACTACCCTTATGTAATAGGGTACAATCATTATTTTCTTTATAGAAGTTATTAAATTCATCCATCATAGAAGAGACTTTAAAACCATCCGTTGCTAATGAGGTTGGTACAAAACCTTCTGAATATCCATAATAACCTTCTTTGTGTAATTCAAGTAAGTGTTCCATAGATTCTTTCGAGAACCTTACAATTGGAAAGAATGAACCAATATGTTTTTCAATACTTTTAAAGTTATCACCAGGTCCTGGACAATGTCCTAACCAGTGACCTCTTGACCCTTCCATTCGTCCATTAATAACGGAAATGTTTGGGTAACCCCTATACTCTTCTTTTTTAAATGCTTGTATAACCAAAAAATCATCATCAACATCTGAGTAGTTACCTAAAAACCCTTTTAAGTCACCCTCAAATTGAACGTCATCATCAAAAAACCAATAGTGGTCATAATTGGGGTTCTTTAAAAAGAAAGTTAACATTCTGAAATGTGCGTAAAAGTATTTTGGGTTTTGATGGGATCCCCAAAAATGAAATGTACTGATTTCTTTGTTAAACCCATTCTTCTCAAAATCTTCATCATTGTATAGACAGACGTTAGGTCCACCATATTTTTCAGAAATATCCTCTTCTGTGTGACCATGGTGGTCATCGAATAAAAGGTAGAAGTTCGGGAAGTTTTCATTATAAAATGAACGTATTGTTTTATTACCGTCACCCTCAAAGGTTCTATGATAAGAACATATTACAACTGCGGTATTATCTAATTTATCTATGGACATCTTTTTCAAAGGATATGTTATATCTATTATTAATTATGTCGTGCCACTCAGGTACTCGATTGAATTGGTGACCAACCCTAAATGGGATCCCCTCAGAAGTACATATCTGTTTATTTAACATCTGCGGTACACCATACTTCAAATTATTATTAAATCCCCATTTAACGAAGAATTCAGTTGGTCCTGAGACAGCACAATGCATTGCCCAACCATCATCAAGATTAAATCTTTTAAACCGAGGTATTTCATTACGTGAGATCATTACATTAAACGCGGCCTGATCCTTTATGTTATGGTCATTAGAACCTTCTTCACATAGATCAAACATTCTTTGATAAGTGTTAAGTAATGATTGTCTCTTACCGCCTATAATACCTGAATTGGTGATTTCAACACCAACACAACCATCAATATATTGTGGGAATATCTTACTGATATTATCCATGTTCCATGGTTCTTGATTAATATCAACCCCTTCTCCACCGGCAAACACATCGTAATTCTCTAAATCCATCAATTCAAAAGGATTTCCTTGAAACACAACATCAAAAACATCGGTAATCATGAATAACTCAATGTCAGTCGTCTTCAAAAAGTTTAGGGTGTGTTCTAATCTCTTATGATTAAAAAACCATTCATCTTCAATTGTAACCAAGTATGACGTAATCCCCAATTCCTGACAAATTAAAAGATCGTCTTCAGTCCCATTGGCAAGTAATAATATTACTTCACCATCTGAGACTTCTTTAAAACTGTTAGACCATAACGTGACCTTCTGTAGGTTACTCCTTAAGTTGTTTGCAACTCCTAATAGTGCTTTCTTCATTATAAATTTCCTTCTATTTTGTCTAACCACTCCTTTGATTTTGAATGTGGCCAAACAACCCATTTATGAGGTTTTCTCTCAGTATTAAATTCTCTCCATATCTTTACCCAATCATCGGGTGTTGTTAAATATCCATTAATTTCACTTACACTCATATCTTTACGATCAAGAGGTGTTCCATCCTCATCCTCGAATATTACGGCCCAAAAATCATAATCCATATCCTTATCAAATGTTGGTTTGTGGATGTCAATACAATGTTTAAATATTTGTAAGAAAGAGTCTTCAAACTCCTCACCATATAATGGTGGGTTTGGTGCAATTTTATTATCTACGGTGTATTGTTGAACCGCACGTTTTTTGAATGACAATCCAGAGTATCTTTCATAATCCTCCAAAGTTCTTTCAGTTCCAAAATCATAGATACCAAAATCAACGTCTTTCACTAAACCATCCATTTCGAATAGTTTTCTATTTCTTAAGTGTGAACTATTGTTCTTATTACCCCATGTTTTATCGTCATCCCATTGTTTGGTCCTACCCTTACGTGTGTATTCATGCCAAGCAATTATCTTATGTGGATGAAATAAATCATAACCGTGGGTATAAGCCCTAACAGCAATGGATATCTCTTCACCGTGGAAATAATATTCGGGGTCATGAGGTACCTCTTCAACGAAACAACCTAATGAAAACGCAAAGTGTGCAGAATAAAATCTTGCGGGTACAGGATCTGTTAGTGTTTCCCAACCAGGGATTGTTGCCGGTAAGAAGAACACTGCACCTTCAGGGATAAACCTATCAAAATTCATTAACCATGGTACGTTTATTCTACCTTCAGGATCGGTTTCGGGGTTATATGACGAAATGTACGAAGTCAATAAAGGTTTTTCATATCCTTTCCCAATCAATCCCTCCAACATATCAATTAATTCGGTATCCCAACCTTCAATAAACCTATGGTGACTGTCTAACTGTAATGTGTATTGTTCACCATCATATTGTTGTTGTAGTGAATTTCGTGCCCAACAAGCCCCTTTCGAGTCTTTAAAGTTAACATCAACAATCTTAAAACGAGGGTCGTCGATATATTCGTCCAAGTTATCCCACTTATCATCCATTGAATGTTGCCAACACAACCCAAACACTAAATTCTGTGGGTTATCGGACTTATCAATACAATCTTTCAGTGTGTTCAATAATTCAGGGTCTCTATATGACGCAATCTGAATAAATATTTTTCCGTTTTTTTCCATAATTACATTTAAACTATACGTAGAATATAATAAAAATATCCCAAAAGTTAAAGGCTTCTTCGGGGGTTGATTCCCAAAGAAATTTTATTTATTTTTTAGACATAGTAGTAAAGTTTTTTGTGAATGTTTCTCAAAATGAATGGAAATATTTACAAAAAACTTTACTAATTGTAAAAATAAGTGTATTTTGTACAAAACAATAGACTATTTAATAATAGAATGAAGTTAATTCACAAATCATATAAGTTTAGAATTTCTCCTGACAATGAGCAGAAAATACTTCTCTCCAAGCATTTTGGAGCAACTAGATTTGTGTTTAATCGTTACCTGAATAGTAGAAAAGAAACTTATCTCGAAGAAAAGAAATCACTTAATTACTATGATAATGCGAATGATTTAACAAAACTTAAAAAAGAAGAAGAGTTTGTTTGGTTGAAAGAAATCAATAGTCAAAGTTTACAATCATCTTTAAGAAATCTTGATACGGCTTACAACAAGTTTTTCAGAAAACAAACCCAGTTTCCAAGATTTAAGAGCAAATACGACAAACAAAGTTTCACGATACCTCAATCAGTATATATTGAAGAAGGTAAATTGTGTATTCCTAAATTTAAGAAAGGAATTGATATTAATATTCACAGAGAAATTAAAGGTAAACTCTTATTCGCTACAATATCTAAATCCACAACAGGAAATTATTACGTAAGTATAACCTGTGAGGTAGAATACACACCATTTGAAAAGACAAACTCTAAGATTGGTATTGATACAGGAATTAAGGATTTAGCAATACTTTCAGATGGTAAGGTGTATGAGAATATTAAAACACTGAAAGCCAATTTGAAAAACTTAAAATACGAACAAAGACAATTATCTAAAAAAATAAAAGGAAGCAATTCCAGATTAAAACAAAAATCAAAACTTGCAAGAGTACACGAAAAAGTAACTAATATCAGAAAAGACTATTTGCATAAGGTCAGTATAGAAATCATCAAAAATCACGATGTAATTTGTATTGAAGATTTGGCTGTGAAAAATATGATGAAGAATCATAAATTAGCACAAGCCTTTTCTGATGTTTCGTTAGGCACTTTTTACACAATGCTTGAATATAAAGCTAATTGGAATGACAAGGTAATTGTTAAGATTGACCGTTTCTTTCCAAGTAGTAAAACTTGTAATGTGTGCAACTACATCAATCAAGACCTAACTCTAAAAGATAGAGAATGGACTTGTTCAAATTGTAATACCATACACGACAGAGATTTTAACGCAAGTGTTAACATTAAAAAACAAGGTTTAAAAATATTAAGCTGTGGTTCAGGAATTGACTCGCAGGATAAACAAAAACAGAGTAAGGCGTTACCATTAGGTGAGTCTATGACCTCTGAAGCCCATCCCATCGCCTCTGGCGTGGGTGGGTAGTTCACCTTTTAATATAACTATTACAGAATGACGAACCCTCCAAAAATAGTAGAACATCATGTGAATATGATTATTATGGGACTTGAAGAGTCTTTTTTCTTCAGTGACTATGAGATAACTAATGAATATTCACGAAAGTTATTTACCGAGTTGATAACTGAGAAATATGTTGATGACCCTTCTTTAGAAAACCTTATTTTTTGGAGTGAAGATGAATTTCAAATCATCTTAGAAAAAATAATTACAGGTTCTATAATGTACCAACTTAAGGAGGACGGTATCATAAATTCCTACGAAGATGACCAAACCGAAGAGACTTTCTTTTTAACAAAAAAAGGTAAGGTGATCACAGAAAAATTAACAAACAATTAAAAATATTATGCTGTACGATTTCGACGATCTACTAATCCAACCCGCAACGATAACATCAATACGTTCTCGATCTGAAGTAAATCCTTATTATATGGAGTTTATTGAACAAGGGGTATGGAAAAAAAACCTTCCTTTAATGACGGCACCTATGGACACTGTTATTAATGGTGAAAACTCACATTACTTCAATGAATTAGGTATAACAACAGTTTTTCCACGAATTAAGGATCCAAACTCGGATCACATTAGTTATAATCATTTTTTATCATACAGTCTAAATGATTTTGATAAAATATTCTTAAACAACGATGTAAACATCCCCGATGGATACCAAGTCTTTGCTCTTATTGATGTTGCGAATGGACACATGGGTGATCTTAAAAAATCAGCTAAAGATGCAAAGGTTAAATATGGTGATAGTTTGGTTTTAATGGTTGGTAACGTCGCAAATCCATCTACTTTTTATGATTATTCTTTGGCCGGTGTGGATTATGTTAGAATCGGTATTGGTAACGGCGCTGGTTGTCTAACAACTGTACAAACCGGTGTGGGGTACCCAATGGCATCACTCATATACGAATGTAACAAGTTACGAGTAGATAATACCCACATTAAAACTAAGATAGTTGCTGATGGTGGTTTTAAGAAATACTCTGACGTTATAAAAGGTTTGGCACTTGGTGCGGATTACATAATGTTGGGTTCCATATTAAATAAGACACTTGAAAGTTGTGGTGAAACCACTAAAATAGATAGTACTTTGGGTGAACACACTACTGTGGACCAATACAGTGAACATACCAAACAAATGTTTGATGTTGACATTCCATTATATAAGGTTTTTAGGGGGATGAGTACTAAAGAAGTACAAAGGTCTTGGGGACGAGGTGAAATAAAAACCTCAGAAGGTGTGGTTAGACAACATAAGGTTGAATACACACTTAAAGGTTGGGTTGATAATTTCACGTCATATTTAAAATCCGCAATGAGTTATACAGATAAAAAAGAACTCCCCCATTTTATTGGAGGAGTTACAACTAATATGATTAGTTCAAATTCGTTTAATAGGTTCGATAAATAATATTAACCAATATTAAATCCTTTATCATCTGCTGTAAATTCTGTGTCGTTGTGCATTCCATCTTTAATGTAAGAACGGATCAACTTTGAAACCGTTATACTTCTCTTATCCGCAACTTTCTCAATCTCTTTGAAATAAGCGGGTACAATTCTAAATGACAACATTTGTATTAATTGTTGATTTTTTGGTTTGTCAGATTTTGTAGGTTTCTGATTTTTTGATTTCTTTGATGCCATGGTTGTTATGTTTTATAGTAATAAATATGTGAACTTTTAAGAAGACCCACCTTTTGATAAATATTTGATATTCCGAAATAATTTATGTATATTTTATTTAAACATTAAATAGGTTAAAACCCATGGCAAATATAAAAAACGTAGTAAAAGAAGTTGAAACAAATTATCCTGAAACAACAAAATTATTTAAGGGTATAATGCAAGAACAATATGAGTTGTTTTGTTTAAAACAATCAAATTACGGTCCTGATAACATTTCATTAGGTACCACATTAGAAAAAAGTGAAGATCGTAAAATGTCCCAAATGGGTGTATGGTTTAGAATGAACGATAAAATTCAAAGACTTAAACAACTTGTTGTGTTAGGTAACAAGGATAATGTTGGTGAATCCGTTAAAGACACGTACCAAGATTTGTCAGTTTATGGTATAATTTGTCAGATTGTTGTTGAAGGAAAGTGGGGTAAATAAGATAACTGCGATATTTATTATAAAACGAAAAGACTATGGCAAACAGGGAAGCGGATTTTAACCACGCATCGTGGAATAAACTTATTGAAAAGGTTAACACCTCTGTTTTAACACAGATCGGGGTTAATAAGTACTTTAAACTTACTGAGGATAAACGTAGGGGTATATCGTACCTAACACTTAAGTTGGTTAGGAATAGTATCATTAAAAATATCACTATTGGTGAAAACGAATTATTGGCGTTTGTAACAATTCTTTGGAAGAAGAATGAGGAGATGGAAAATTACGAATTGGCAGCAATATATAAGAATATTATGGAGAATTATAAAGTAATTTATAGTTCAGTCCAACCTGTGAAGAAAGTGAGAAAGATCAACGTCACTTAATTATAGTATATTCAATATCCTCAATTTTCTCACAGAACATTAAGGTATTGTCTTTATGGTTTCTAAAGACATAGTTAACATCTAACCATGTCTTTATTAAATCAATGTTTTTAACCCTTCTTTCTTCGTATTCCGCAGAAATAAGATAAAGGTCACCATTTATTTCTCGTATGGGTCTTGGCATCATATGTAAAGTCCTCAAGAATATCACATTTGTTCGTATTTTCATGTAATTCCCAAGAGGTTGTTGGTCTTTCATTTAAAAAATAGAAACATCTAATAACATTTTGAGTTTCGAATTTGATATGTTTATGGTACGAATCGGGTATTGTTGCACCTGTGGGTAACACCACACTATTTTCACCGTATATTGGAATCACCTTTATGGAAAGATTTTCAACATCATCCCATAACCTTTCCTTTGATTCTAAAATTCTCCAAGCACCTCTATTTAAATATTTATTTTGAAGTGAGCAATTTAAATATGAAAATGTGGTCTTTAAATGTTCCTCACTATCCGAGTAAGTTGCTGCGGGGGCCATATGACCCTTATCCCAAACATTTTTCACGTAGTCGTCATTATCTGATGTACAGATGGTGTCGTTCTTTTTAAAATTCATATGACCCCTATCCACATTCTTAGGTCTGTTTTTCGAAGTGTATATAACCCATAAAGGTTGTTGTAGTATTTCTGAATAGTTAATGGTGAAAACATCATTTTTTACTATTATACTTTCCCTATTACAGTCCTGACCACTTACATTTAAAAAGGTGAAAAGAACTAAAAACGTTATTACTAATTGTTTCATAATATTATATCTAAAATGTTTTTGACTGTTTTACCATTAACTTTTACTTTGTGATATGGTAGTTTATTGTCTTTTAATGTGTTTTCAATTACGTTATCCAACTCAATTGACTCCTGAAGGTTCTGAAATCTTTCAATGTCATTATGTTTACCACGACCTCTATCTAAAACAATATTAATATTTTCATATTGGTTGTGGATATCTAATACCATCTTATCAAAATTATCACCATAAAGTGTTGTGGGATATTCCCCTGTTTTATAGTGAGATTTATAGGTAAGTGAAAGTAGAATTGGTGAATCTAAGATTATATAGTCCACTTTACCATATGACATAACAATACCTCTATGTTGATTAGCTAACACAAAGAGTTGATCCTTTATTGCTGAGTGGTTTTCATCCCACGCCAAAAGTTTTGGAAACTCGTAAGGGTTATCACAACTGATGTGTTGTTTCTTTAGTTTATATGTTAAACCTGACGCTATTGAAGATTTACCTATTCCAGGTCCACCAAAGAGATTTATTATTTTTGTCATATTACTGTAGATTGGTACCGTGTCTAATGTAGATAAAAAAATATGAAACCTGAATAGGTATAAAAAAAAAGAGAGGTTTTACACCCCTCTTTGTTTAACTTATTTTTCCTTTAAATTTTTGTGTTAGATCAGAATAGTATTCTTCTGTATCAATACCTTCCCAAGCCATTCTAAAATTAGGTTTAACTTTAGATTCCCAAACACTATGTGACATAATTGTAACGTATGGTGTACTACTCACGTTAGACACACTATGAATCGTGTAGAAGTTATCATTAGCATCTCCACTATTTGACCTACTATAACAAGAAACAAAAAACATCGTTTCTTCATTCATTTGTTCAGTTAAATCCTCAACATCACCCATATTGTCATTATCAACCTGATCCACATCGTTAGATGGTTCTGGTTCATCAACCCGCTCTGGATCATCAACCCGTTCTGGATCATCAACCCGTTCTGGATCATCAACCCGTTCTGGTTCATCTTTTGGAAAGAACCCCGTTGCTGGCCATTCACTGTTTTCAAATGCGTCGTATGTTGGATCGTATATAACACCATTATGTGATAACCAATCTCCATTATCACCATCCCAAATGCCGTACTTACCGAAACTCGGTTCTCCAGTACTATTACCCATAACTATCTTTGTTGAGTCGTGGTTTATGGCCGCGTACTTGGTTGCATATTTATTCTTAATGAATTGCCATTGAATGTCTCCGAAAGTTATGGATCTTCCATTAACCTCTATCGGTGGATCCCCTTCCTCACCATTAATTCTTCTACGTAGTTTTTCTGATAGGTCTTTATTATCTAAAAAGAGTTTAAAAATCTCATAGGTTTGAAATCTATCGGTCCAATTATCGTTGGTGGTTGTTTTAATGTATAAGACTAATATCTCATTTGTCATAGACTCAAATGACCTAACACTTATTAAGTAGTTACCATTTGCGACGTACGCAATCTTCTCTCTTCTGTTTCTTCTTGCAAAGTCCCACCTATCACCTTCTCTTTCGTTGATACGAGCAATCGGGTCTACGGTTCCATCACCAATGTTTAATTCCTCACGAATGTTATAAGGAATACTTTTTGATAATATTGCAATAGCCTCCTCATTATTTTCTAATTGGGTGTGTAAGCACGTTAAACAAAGGTTTAGGTTAGTATGTTCTAATCTTACCCCCGTTCTGTTACCTCCTGAGTTTTTTAAATCGGTGTATTCAAAATTTACCAAAATACCTACACTTGATATTGGCATAATGGCAGATAGGTGGTTTTGGTCACTTGTCGGTAACTTTTCGTTTATGACAAAGTAGTAGGTTAACCCCCTATCCCGATACATATTATAATAGGTACTTCTTTCGTTGGTTGTAGTAATACACCATTCGAACCCTCCTATTTTTTTGGCTAAATGTCTTTCGTACATACCGAAAGCGACACATTGTTTTTGATTCTTAGGTAGGTACACTCTAAATCCCTCACCATCATCATAAACCTTTTCGTCACTTCCTGACCATAGAGCCTTAGAAGCTTCTAACATCTCCTCTTTTGAAATTGGTTTTGTTAAGAATTCATCTACCCAATCTTCTTTGGTGATAAGGTTACCAACGTTAATATCAAATTCGTCAAAAAGATCAACAATTTGATTCCATGAGTATGCCGTTAAATCTAATAGGTAATTAGGGTTAAATGGTTTAGATCCATCATCACCACCATGACGAAGGAGAAAAGATTTAATCAATGGATGATCTTTTCCCCCCGCATCTTTAATTTTTTTTTGTATTTGCTTACTACCTTTTACACCTCCATAAAATTGAGATGCAATTAGTTCAAGTATATCATCAGAAATGTCGGGATTTTCCTTACCCCATTTATCCCTTAACTTATTTAGTATTCCTTTACTTACCGCTTCATCAAGAAGCATTTCATATATTAACTCTCCTATTTTCATATTATATAAGTGTATTACTTACATAAATATAAGGAATTTAGTTAAAATTGGAAACCATTTGATTTGATGATACAGAAAGTTTAAGTGACCTAAGTTCGGTTAAAGCATTCTCCAAAAGTCGTTCAGTCATTATCAATTTCATTAGTACCTCCGCATTTGGATTAGAATTCTCACTAATTAGGTTATTGATAACCATATTCTTTACTACCTCATCACTATGAAGTCTTTGTAATCTGTTCTTTTTTCTTTGGTGATACTTCCGTGAATTTTCCTTAGTACACGACACACAATAGATACTATGTCCGTCGCTTGTTCTCTTGTTTTTGTAAAATGTGGTTAAGTTTTTCTCTTCTTTACAACCACTACATTTTTTCATATTATTCATAACATAAGTTTAAAATCACTACAAATATAGTTATTATTAAGGATATAACCAAAAACTATGGAAAAATTATTATTAAAGAAGGGTTATTATGAAATATACGAAGTCACTGTAAGAGGTAAAACCAAGTATAGGGTTGATAGTGGTAAGGTTATCTTTATTGCAAGATACAAAAAATATATATCAAATCCATATCGTGATTTAAAAGAATTTTCATCTTTAGAGAAAGCTAAAGAATATGTGGGGGAGAAACTAAAGGTCTCATCAAAAAAGAAGAAGACAAAATTAAGTACCCTACCTAAGTCGCTTTACTTCATATTAATAAAAGAACTTAAAACGGGTGTGATATTTGTAAAAATAGGTATTACATCTAAAAAGTTCATTATGAGGAGATTTTCAAACGCCCACGGATATGAGGGTTATGTGGTGGAATCTATATTACGTAGGATTGATACTCCCAAAGCGGAAGAGGTTGAGAAGGAGATTCATGAAACCTTAAAAAAGAAAAGGTCCGTAAAAAATTACAGACCTAAACTTAAAACTTTTGGTGGATATTCGGAATGTTACGATTTTAAATGTTTTAAACAGATAAATGAAGTATTTGATTTAAAAACTAAAAATCTATAACCCTAACCAAACTAAAAATTTATCGATTATATCACCAGTTTTGGATCTACAACCCTTCATTATCTTTTTTTCGTCATCAGTTAGTGATGATCCCGAAGATGGACCCCACACACCATCAATACGTAAATGTTTTTTAGTTTCTTGGAATTTCATAATTGCATCAGAAGTTGCATCACCATGTAAACCATCAACATCTAACTTAGAACCAACAACCTTATTTAAAAAACATTGGATTGATTTCTTAGCATTTAATTCGGACGTTTGTTCGGTTAGAAGTTGTTCTTCTACTACACCGTCCATTATTCTCTTTACTTGAGATTCTGTGAAAATATATTTCTTCATAATACTTTAGTTATTTAGATAAATAGATAGGAATCCCGATATTCTCTGTGCCTTATCATTTAATTCTTTTAGTTGATCCTTAGTTAGGGACTTTTTCTTCTTAAAGTCAACCCCAAACGCACCAATCATGTTTTCCGTTTTAATATCAAATAGAGCCGTAACATAAGATGATTTTGTACCTCCACTCGCCGCGGAACCCTTTAATCCATAAGTAGCAACTTTAGGATCGTTAAAATCCTTTACATGTATATGTTTATTAATTAATAATTCTCGTGTGGAATGTGGATATAACGAAACGGGTAAGTTTGAAAAGGTGTGAGCCACACGATCTCTATCGTCTTTACAATTTTCAAACACCATGGAGAATTTCTTCATTGATTTGTTGTTAGTTAGGAAGTTACCTCCGTTGTGATACATAGTTATCCATGCACGATCACCATTTAGTAATTTCCTTACTTCTTCAACCTCCTCGGATACTATACCACAAGACTCATGATCCGCTCTTACGGGGTCTGTAATTTTCTTAACCCTTAATTTTTGCTTCACCCTTTCCACTAATATCGGACCAACAATTGATGTCATTACCGCAACTAATATAATTCCTATTGTTTCAATCATAATTTTCGTTTGTGTCACGTTAAAAAACGTATGTTAATAAATATATTAATAAATAGATTAAACCATAAAAAAGGACCCTTTCGGGTCCTATTATATTTAAAAGATTTTAAGATTTTACTTTTTTGGTTTCCTTCCCTTTCTATTTGCCCCTTTAATGTCATCAATAACATCTCCCGTTTGGTCGGTCAAGTTTCTTGCTGCGGCCGCGACATCGTCAAGCTCTTCTTTTATACGTTTAGATCTACGTTTGACTTCCTTTGTTGTTTTTTCCACGGTCTCCTTAATCTCAGAAACCTTATCTTCAACAACATCAGGGATGTAATCATGATCTTCGTCCTTTATTTTACCCTTTTTAATCAGGTAAACATATACCGATGCAATTAGCGCCAGTATAACTAAAATAATTAAAATTGTTTTCATAGTGTGATTGTTTTATGTTAAATATAACCATAAGACTATAAAAAGTAAAGTTTTTCCTATATTTATATTATATGAGACATTTATTGAAATTATTACTTACTACATTACTAATGACAAGTTGTGCTTCTTTTCAATTATCAACATTGAATCATGATCCCATTTACAATTCTAATGAAAATATAATTGATGTGAACATAGTCGATTCAGGATGGGAATTGGATAGGTTACTTAGATATAACTCAACACAATACACATTTAACCAACCATTTGGATTTTATTACAATAACCATTTTAGTGGTTTCAATTATTGGAATGGGTATAGTTGGGGTTACCCATATGGAATGGGATTCACATATAGTTGGAATCATCACCGATGGGGTAGTAACTACTGGTACAACCCTTATGGGTGGAATCAATGGTATGGATGGGGTAATGGATATAATCACAACACATGGAACCAAATACGTAGTAATCAACAAAATATGTTAGGTAGACGTGATCGAACAACAAACACCAATAGAAGAGTATCATCTGAAACAACATCAACCATTCGTGGAATTAACGATAGAATAAGGGTAAGAAGAACTGAAATTAAACCGATAAAAAGAAATACATGGAATCCCACTGTTAGATCTAACAACAACAGAAGAGTTATCAGACCAAATAACACAATTAGACCTAATAAAAGAAATATCCGAACTGTGACCGTCCCATTAAGAAATAACACCACAAAACCGGTGAATAAACGGAGACAATAACTATTTATCAAGATGAAACTTTCAATAACAGAATCACAACTTAAGAAGTTAACTAAGAAATTATCAGAAGACCTGGAATATAATCATGTTGATGATTCGTCACCCGAAAACGATGAGTATCAAATGGATGAGGATGAAGTCGATGAGGGTAGTCGTACATTAGCAAGAACTCGGAAAAAAAGACTTTTTTCTAAAGCAGAGGTAATGTCAAACCCGAATAGGTACAAACTACGTGATAAAAAATTAAAAGGTGTTAAAAAGAGTAAGTAATTACTGTTATTCCATTAACTATTATATTCCCTTCGGAATCGTTAGCTAATTCTATCTGAACATCTTCGTCGATACCAATCATACCCTTTGGGTCCTCACCCTCATAATTAATCGAATCCCAATCTACCTTAAAGGTAATATACTCTTCTTTAGGATCTTCACTTCCTTCAGGATAAAAAACAACTTCAACTTCTAATTCTTCAGGTCCTTGCACATCATATACTGACATAGTTTTTATACCCCAACTACGATGTTCTTGATCAATTCTAAAAGACAGTGTGTATTCTAAACCATACCCAATATCCTCAATTTCTTGACCCTTATATTTTAAGTCAGACGGATAATTAAAATCAATACTACATTTCATCTCATATCTATCGTCACCAACAGATTCGTTGATTACCTTAGTGGATGGTTCTTCTGTAGACACATATTTGTTTACTCTATCCATTTGTTCCGTTGTTAATATAATTTTTTTCATCCGAAGTTTCTTTTGTTATAAATATCACACAAATGTATAACTTTTATTTTAATCATACTAATTTGTTTTTATGATATTCTAATGTTTTTTTTGGATATTCACAAAATTAGTGTATATTTGTGACAACCAATATATGATATTATGACTAAAAGAACATACATGGTGGGTTTTGCAACAATAGCATTAGGGTCGTTCCTTTCATTCGTTGCCTTCCCAAATGAGAACATTAGAACTCTAAAGGTTTTAAAGGTTAAACCTAAAGTTATTAAGGTTATAAAACCCATACCTCCGAAGGTGGTTATCAAAAAACAACCAATAGAACCCTTAATAAGTGCGTTGATAAGTGTGGAATCGATGGGTAATGATTCGGCAATTGGTGACATAAACTTAAGGGAACCGTCTGTGGGGGCACTACAGATACGACCTATAATGGTTAGAGAGGTGAATCGTATTTTAAAGTTAAAACGTAGTGGTTATAAATTCAAACGAAAGGATAGGTTTAGTAGAAAAAAATCAATAGAGATGTTTATGATATGGTACGAATTCCACCATAAAGATTCTGATTATGAAAAAATATCCCGTAATTGGAATGGTGGACCTAAGGGACACCGTAATAGTAGAACACCCCACTATTGGGAAAAAGTACAAACAGAATTAAACCAATAAAAAAAGGGACCATATGGTCCCTTTGTTGTATTATTCACTATATTAATTCTTAAATTGCCGAATGTCTTCTCTTAGAGTTCCATTCAATCCTTCTGGTTCCACCTAACATTCTAAGGTTACCCACTCTATTGTTGTAGGAGTCTCTTGCTTTATTAATTTGTGTGTTACCGTTGTCTTTGTTACATTGCATTATATTAATTACTTTTTATTTTTTATTAACCCATTCTTGATCTTATAATCTTAAGAGATCTCTGTAATTCTCCAACATCACCTTCCATGTCACCAATAATTTGATCTGTTGATCTTTCAACGGTCATATCAGTTGATGACCCATCATCACTCATTGCTTGGAATTCACGAGTAGGATCTTCTGGTGACCTTAATAAGGTTTCAATTTTATCCCCATCAGATGTGAACTGTTGTAGATACTCTCTCTTTTCTTCGTCGTCCATTTGAACCCAAGAAGCTTCTTGTTCACTAATGTTATGTTTAAACATTCGACTAAATTGTTCTTCACTAATTACTAATTTTTTCATTTTATATATCTTTTAAACTCGTTTTGTATTTTATTTTTAGTCTCCTCTTCCCATAGTGGTTCCATTTGACCTTGCATTAACCCACCCGAATTAATACCTACTGATTGTTTCGGATCCCAATCGTCGTGAAACACATCATCGGGTTTTATTTCCTTTCCACAGTCACACTGTAAACATTCTTCACCACATTCACACTTCCCAATCTCAGATCCACAACCACAAAGTTCTTTTTCTTCAGCGTAATCACCACCTAATCTTGTGTGTGTTTCTACCTTTTTCTTAAGTTTGTCTTCATCTTTGAAAACACTCTTGGTCAATTTATTGAACTGTTGTTCTGTAATTTTCATTTTATTCATAATAGTAAACTTTGTGTTATTATATAAATACTAAGAAAATATGAATTATCTATCTTCTCATGATGTTTTATGTCCCCATAAATAGTCAACATAAAAAAAGACCCCCGTAGGGATCTTTAATTAAATTAGAGTTTCAACCTAATCTTCTTTTTATTCTACTTTTTTTGTCCCCACACCGAAGTTAGAGAACTTATACCATACTCTTTCGTGAAAAAAGTAAAGAACCATTTTAGTAATTACTTCTATACCACCAATTGACATTCCAAGTTTCCACGAACCCGTTATTAACCATGAAATAAGTACAGTATCAAGGGTACCAATTATTCTCCATGATATTGTTTTGGCTATGTGTCTTTTATAACTTACCATCTTTTCTCATTTGGTTTCTTATAGAGGTTGCCGATATTTCACTTATTTCGGTTGGTGGAATGTGTTCTATAATGTCATATCCAACTCCTCTACCATAGTTGATAGATTCGATATCGGGTATGATTGATGTTACCACCCTTCCTTCTTTAATTAGGTCTTTGAGTTCACCCTCATGTACCATTTTTTCAATTTCTTGAGCGGTCCATGGATTCTTCTCATCTGGTTTAACATCTCTAATTGCCAACCAAACGTTCTTACCTTCTTTTAATCTTTCATTAATTAACCAAAGATGTCCCGAATGTAATGGTTGCCAACGACCAACAAACATACTATACTTTACCTCTGTCGATGAGGATTTAAAAGATGATTGTGCTTTGTATTGTGCCATTACAATTTCTCTGTCTTTGTTAATGTGTTAATTATTTTTGAGAAAGAAATCTCTGGAGAATCCTCAGTAGTGTCCACATCAACATATTCCAATTCAGGTGTTTCATAATCCTTTGCGTGAAAATGGTCCCTTTCTCTTGGGTCTGAACAATTCACATAGAATTCTTGAAAATCATTGTATCCGATTCGTTCTTTGAATTCTTCTCTTAACCAACGATATGGTGCAACTAATGACACAACAACATCACATCCGTTATTATGTAGATATTCTACAATCATCTGTGCGTTCCTAATATTATTAATCCTACCTTCAGGTGAATAATCTTTGTTAATGGTGAGTTCTCTCAAATCATCACCATCCACATGAAAAACATCTCGTCTCCAATTTCGTTTTTCTGTTTTTAGGAAGTTGTGTAATTTTTTTCCTAATACTGTCTTACCCGCCCCTGGTTGTCCTGTGAACCAATACACCATATTATATGACTTTATTTAACTCCTTGATGGATATATCCCATTTAAACATATAATATAGTTAACACCCAATGATGGTTGTCTATTCTCTAAAGGTCGTACTATTAATTCGTCCACACCAACCTCTGTTGAATCACCTTGTTTAATTATAACTTTTCTAACCCCAATATTAACTACCTCAACACCATACTTATAACCCTGTTGTATCTCTGTTAAACCAGGTGATGTTCCAAATCCAATCGGTGATCTTCCTCTTAGATCGGGTAATCCAAATGTTGTTCTTCCATCTCCACCGTACGTTGTACCCAAGAGACTGAATAACGCGGTGTTTTGGGCAATTGATAATAACTGTCCTTGACATAAGGCCCATCCTCTTGGTGCAAAATTACCACCAAAGATTTTTACCTCACCAATAAACGCATCTTGTGCTTTAACTTCTGTTGTTGACATAAATGTCATTGACACTAATAACACTAATAATAATTTTTTCATAATTTGTTTTAATCGTTTAATAATTCTTTATTTTTTGTTTTTGTTAATTTCTTATATACGAACATAGTTGCAAATATTAGAAAGATTAGTCCTATGATTGGATTATCAATGACTCTAATAAAACCCCACGGAAAATCCTTTGGTGTTGATGAATAACTCATCCCAATTATAATACCTATAGTTCCTGTTATTAACAAGTGTGCAACCTTTGCAATTACGAATGACAATAAACCTGTCCAAAATCCTTTTTTCATATTTTTATGTTTTATTACTCTAAGGGTACGGTATTTTTTTTAAAAAGTAAAGGGAATAAAAAAACCCTTCGAATTAACGGAGGGTTTGAATGTGTTTATTTCTATGTATTAAGTTTTTTGAATATCTCTTCCGATTTTACCATTCTTTTAGGGTTAATTTTAGATGGTCTCTCAAAGTATTTGGCGAATGCGTATGCAGACTCATAAGGTGTATCGGTTTTCATCAATTCTATACGTGCTTTCTTCTCTGTTGTCTTCAATTCCCAATCTAAATAGATTAATTGGCCTTCCACACTTGTAGAATCCAACCCTTTTTCCTCACAGAAACTCTTTAATCGATCCCAACGTTCGTTATGCCACTGTGCAAGTCCATATGAAGTACCCCCATCACCAAGCGCATTTGTTTTATACCCCGATTCTTGGAATAAGTTACCCGCAATTCCCGACGCATGTGACGCGGTATACCCACGTTTCATTAAATAAGTTGCAATTTCCACACCATTTGTTGTTTCACCAATAGAACCATCGGCATTTAGTGGAGAATTGATGTGTTTTTTTAGATCTTCTTCTGCGACACCTTCAGATTTAAGTTTTTCTATTAAAATAGTCAACATTTCGGGGGTTGCAGTTGATTCTGAACCTTCTATCTTTTCAATATCGTTATCTATAATGAATTTATCCACCGCAGACGCTGTTTCAGGACCAAATAAACCATCAACACCAAATCGGGGGAGATCATATCCTAATAATATAAGACCTATTTGTAAAGATTCGACAGATTTCTTATATTCCATAGACCCAATCTGTTCTACAGACAAACCATCTACCTTAGAATCATCCAAAGAGTTAAAAAAGTCATTAACTTTACCAGTTACCTCATCCGCTTTATCCTCATCATCCTCTTCTAATGGATAAATGACATAATTTTCATTATTAATGCTCTCAACAATGAAATTACCTCGTTCTTCTCCATAAGTTAAAGAGTGTATTCTCTTAATATCTTCTAAAAGGTTCTTTTTATACATATACTCTCTTGTTTTAAAAGGAGATGTTCAATTAAGACCATTCCTATAGGTATAAATATAGTTATTTAAATAAAGTTTAAACCAAAATTACTCCCCGAAGGGGTCAAGGGGTTCCGGCGAGCGAAAAACACATTAGGAAGAGTGGATTATACCAATTATAAACCGTATATTGACTTATAAGCGCAAATAAACATTAATTATGGAAGCAATCTTAAAATTTAATCTACCCGAAGATAACGAAGACTTCAAATTGGCAACTAACGCATCCAATATGTACGGTGTACTGTGGGATATGGACCAATGGTTAAGAACCCAAACCAAATACGCGGCGGACGATGTAACTGATGACACGTATAAAGCATTCGAAGAATGTAGAGAACAACTCAGAGAACTAATGAACAATAACAACGTAAATTTTGACTTATGAAATTTGGAACAGCAACAGTATTGGATCAGGTATACATCTTCCCATACATTAAAATTACACATAACCGATTCTTAAATGGTGACTTAGAACTTATTATCGGATGGTTAAATAAAATGTTTATCATTAGTATATGATTAAGATAGTAGTAACAGGAGGAGCAGGATTCATAGGATCTTCTTTCGTAAATTTAATACAGAGTTATTCAGAGGTTCATGAACTGTTCGATATAATTGTGGTCGATAGTATGACCTATGCGTCAAATCCGGAACTACTCCCCGAAGGGGTCAACGTCATCCGGAAAGATATTTGTGATCTGAACAAGTCGGACATCGGAGAGGTGGATTACATTATAAACTTTGCTGCCGAGTCTCATGTGGACAATTCGATAGAAGACGGAGCACCATTTATACACACAAATATATTAGGGACCTACAACTTACTACAAGTGGCAAAACAAATGACTCACTTAGAAAAGTTTGTTCAGATATCCACCGATGAAGTTTATGGTGACCTAAATAAACACCACCACACATATATGTCAAAAGAGGATGATGTACATAGACCTTCGTCTTATTACTCAGCATCCAAATCATCAGCGGACGGACTCGTAATCGCAGCAAACAAAACATACGGACTCCCATACCTAATCACACGAACGTGTAATAATTACGGAATCCACCAACACAACGAAAAATTCCTACCCAAGGTAATCAACTGCGTGGAAAACAATCTTCCAATTCCACTTTATGGAGACGGTGAACAAATCCGTGAATGGATATGGGTAGAGAATAATGTGAAGGTGATCTTCGATCTAATGATTTCCGAATACGGAATATGGAACATCGGATCGGGGGACAGATATACCAACAAAGAAATACTAAAAGGTCTGTCAGAAATAACGAACAAACATATCAAAGTCGAACATGTCGAAGACAGATTAGGACACGACAGAAGATACGGTTTAGATAGTTCAAAATTATTGGACACAAACAACACCGATTATACAACCATTAATTTAATGGAATACCTAAGAACATACTATACCATAAAAGAATGATAGGAATTATAGGACAAGGATTTGTTGGGACTGCAGTAAAAACGAAGTTTGAAAAATACTTCACCGTAAAGACATACGATAAATTTAATAATGAAGGTAACTCAACTTTAGAAGACACAGTAGTAGGTTCTCTATATATTTTTGTCTGTCTACCAACTCCTATGAACAATGACGGGAGTTGTAGTATTGACATAGTCGAAGAGGTTTTAGAACAGGTCGATCTTATATGTGACGTTAATAAAGAGAAAAAGACGATAGTCTTAAAATCTACCGTCATATGTGGTACGACCGAAAGACTAAACCTAAAATTTAAGAACCTTAATATTGTCTTTAATCCTGAGTTTCTAACAGAGAGAAACGCAATTGAAGATTATAGTCGTCAAGACCGTATCATATTAGGTGGTAATAGACCCTACACTACAGAACTAAAACAGATCTTCTCTAAGGTCTTTCCTAATTCATATATCATTAAAACTGATTCTACCCACGCAGAGATGGTCAAGTATCTTACAAACACTTTCCTTTCAGTCAAGGTAAGTTTTGCTAACGAAATTTATCAACTCTGTCAACAACTGAATATCGATTATGATAAAGTCGTTGAGTACGGAATGTTAGACCCTCGACTGGGTACCTCTCATTGGTCCGTACCGGGTCCCGATGGGGACTTTGGGTTTGGTGGTCATTGTTTCCCGAAAGATCTCTCTGCACTCATTGAATTGAGTCAGTACTTAAACACAACTAATAACATACTACGTGCAACCGAATCAACAAACGACGAGATCCGTGCGATCCGTGATTGGGAATCCATGAAAGGTCGTGCAATTAAAGAGAGTAAAGCAACAGAAGAAGAAGTGAATACCCTTGCTGACGAATCTAAAAAAAATTGGTGGAAAGAAAACAAAAATAGATTTATAAAATGAATTAGAAAGAAAAATACAAGAAGAGATCTGGAGATTACAGTTGATAGATTATCCATCGCCAACCTCTAATGATTATTTACATAAACTACAGAGTGAATTGAAGGTTTTAAAAACCACACCCGCATAATGGAAAATATTTGTTAGAATATAACTTATAGTGGAAAATATTTGTTAGAATAGATCCCATAGTGGAAAAAATTTGTTAAATGCCCTTATATTGCTTATATGATTCTGGTGAGAAACTTGAATTAATAGTCACTTTTGATGGATAAACGATGTGATGACCTTTTAAATTCTCATTATCCGTTTCTAACATCTCTCTCCGTTTTAAACCAATCAATCCACTCTCCTGTAACACCATTTTTAACTACGTGCATTATATCTTCAAAAGAATCTACACCATTATCTTCATCCCCTACTTCATTAACTAAATCTAATAATATTTTTTTTGCTTTACGGTTAAGATTAGAGGGTTTGATAAGTTTTGCAGGGATTGTTTTAATTTTAGCTCTTAATGCTTTTTGTGCTCTATGGTTTCCATCAAGTATCCATTGAATTTTACCTTGCTCATTTACCATAATTAGAATAGGGTATTGAGATGAAATGTCTACTTGACTTATTCTTTCTATCTCTTCAGGGTTGTTATCCCAATTTAAGACAATCTTAGCTAATTTCTCAGTAGGATATTCTATGGTTTTTATGTCTTTTGTAAGTTCTAAAATTTCTTCAAGTGTAATTGTTTCATTATCATCTGACCAAGAGGTATCTTCACCACCTTTACCTTCATCCCCGAATTCATCTCTTCCTTCATTGTCCCTTGATACTTCTATACCATTATCCTCATCACCATCTCGGTTTGCAAAAAATTCACTTAATGGTTTTTTAGAATCCTGAGATAGTTTTTCTAATCTCATTGTAGACTCAAGTATGTTTTGATATTTTTCAGATTTTCGACTCATAATATTCTGTTTTCATATAAATATATAGGAAGGTGTTTAAATAACCCAATTTTATACTAAAAAATCCCAAAAATTTTATTTTACTTTTACCCTTTTTTTATCCCTATAAAGGTTTTTTACCCCTCGAAAAGACGTTTTACCCCTATTATACACCCATAAATGTCCACTTTTATCGATTAAATGAACATATGGGTGGTATATGTACACATAAAAAGACCCTTTTTCCCTAAAAAAATCCAAAAAAATTTCAATCAGGTCACTGACCCCCCTCTGGTGAAGTCGAAAACACCCTTATTTAAGGGGGGGCTTCGGAGGGGAGGGGGTACAGGGGGGTCCTGTTACAGATAGGGAGGGGTGGTGTGTGGATAATAATGTTGCCTTCGACCGTCAGGTCCTGATGTTCTATATGGTGTGTGGATAATAATGTAGAATGGAAACTCATCAGAATTTAACTTACCGTCTGATCTGATCACCGTATTCAATTATTATCCACACGTTTAGTTATGAATTTGTTTTGTATATAATAATATAAGTTGTATATTTGTAGGGTAATCATTTAAAACATTTTATTATGGAACAGATAGGTATAATATTATTAGTAGGATTTTGGGGAATGTGTGTATTAGGTTTCTATTTATCATTAATGTATTTTATTGTGATGGGTGTACACTCGTTCATTATGGAGAAGATAAAAAAAGTGAGAAGTCAGTATTAAAATTTCACTGTGGACATTACTCGAACATAAACCACACTAAACATAATTAAGTCTAACCATTAAGTTGATGGACTACCTCTATATAATATAGGGGTTTTTTTATGTCTAATGTTTTTTCTTCCTCCGAAGGTGCACCATTATTATCCACACGTTTGTGGTGTGTAGATAACAATTCACAGTGTCACCGTCAGGATTCGTATTTTTTTCTAATGTTCCAAATTTTTATTAGTTTTTTTGATTTAGAGACCATAGGAATAGAGAGTTTGTTGGAGATTGTTATCCACACGAAGTTTATCCGAGTCTGAACCCGTGTTCCGGAAGGGATTGTTATCCACACGTTTGGTTGAAATTAAATTAAAAATGTTTAGGTTTATAACCTTT
>Ga0105052_10001570_pt1 | contig 29798 bp, 31 predicted proteins | sample FRY03_FD_78094 | JGI IMG/M metagenome (GOLD analysis project Ga0105052, IMG submission 78094) | Freshwater microbial communities from Lake Fryxell liftoff mats and glacier meltwater in Antarctica - FRY-03 | ecosystem: Environmental > Aquatic > Freshwater > Ice > Glacier meltwater ... | reverse complement strand
CCCGCCAGCTGTGTGATTGATTTAGGTGTGGAGTTGGCTGAAGATGTGGAAATTTTGCCCGGTGTTCAACTCCATGGCTCGACACGGATTGAGTCTCACGCCGTCATTGGCCCCGATACCACTCTTCGCGACACCATCGTGCAGTCTCACGCCCGAGTCGTGCGCACCCACGCTGAGGGCGCCCACATTCATGAGGGTGCTCATGTGGGCCCCTTCTCCTACCTGCGCCCCGGAGCGAACGTGGGTGAGGGAGCAAAAGTGGGAGCCTTTGTCGAAATTAAGAATTCAACCCTCCACCGAGGGGCGAAAGTGCCTCATCTGAGCTACATCGGCGATGCCGACATCGGCGAGGGCACCAATATTGGTGCCGGTGCGATCACCGCTAACTATGACGGGGCGACGAAGCACCGCACCACCATCGGGGCTCATGTGCGAACGGGATCGCACAGTGTGTTTGTGGCACCGGTGGAGCTTGGCGACGGGTCGTATACCGCCGCTGGCGCGGTGATTAGAAAAAGTGTTCCCCCCGGTGCTTTGGCTCTCAATGTGGGAAGCCAGCGCAACGTTGAAGGCTGGGTTGAACAAAACCGTGAAGGCTCGCCGTCTGCTACCGCAGCTCGGGAAGTAAAGGGCGGTACACAATAGCTATGACCTGCACGGACCACTCGAGGAGAAGGCACTAATTCGTTGACGAACATTTCCGCCACCCCGAAAAAAAACCTTGTTTTGGTGAGCGGTCGTGCGCACCCCGCTCTTGCGGAGGCCGTTGCTGTGGAACTTGGAACAAACCTGGTTCCCACCGATGCGAAAACTTTTGCTAACGGGGAAATCTATGCCCGCTATGGCGAAAGTGTTCGAGGTTCTGACGTTTTTGTCCTTCAATCCCACTGCCACCCCATCAACGAGTGGGTGATGGAGCAGCTGATTATGGTGGACGCGCTCAAACGTGCCAGTGCAACACGCATCACTGTGGTGGCGCCGTTTTATCCCTACGCTCGCCAAGACAAAAAAGGTCGCGGCCGGGAACCCATTTCCGCCCGGTTGATTGCCGACATGTTTAAAGCTGCCGGTGCTGACCGAATTATGAGCGTTGACCTTCACGCTGCACAAATTCAGGGCTTTTTTGACGGTCCCGTCGATCACCTGTTTGCGATGCCCGTCCTGCTTGAACATTTCCGAGCACTGCTTGACCCCGCAACGCTCACCGTGGTGAGCCCCGACATGGGTCGTGTTCGGGTGGCAGACATTTGGAGCGACAAACTGGGCGCTCCTCTTGCCATCATCCACAAACGTCGCGATCCGAAAATTCACAACCGCGTCTCGGTGCACGAAATTGTGGGAGACGTCGATGGTCGCGTGTGTTTACTGGTGGATGACATGATCGACACGGGTCGCACCATCGCGAAGGCCGCTGATGCCCTCAAAGAGGCCGGTGCGATTCGGGTGGTTGTCGCTGCCACCCACGCGGTCTTCTCCGACCCCGCCTCAGAGCTTCTGCAGTCCGCCAGTATCGATCAGGTGGTGGTCACGGACACTCTTCCTCTCCCCGAGGATAAGAAATGGGACCGTTTGACCATTTTGCCGATTGCTCCGCTGCTGGCTAGGGCCATTCGCGAAGTCTTCGAAGATGGCTCGGTCACCTCCATGTTTGATGGTGCTGCCTAGGTTCCTGTCAAAGGAACGAGCCGTGGGGCGCCGGGGATAAGTCCGAGGTGTGCGACAAAAAATTCGCTCCCGTCGGCAAAGTCGGCAAAGCAATTCCAGCCGATGAGTTCCGGGTTGGTAATTAAAAACTTCGCGCTTGAGCCCTGCGCTTCAGGCGCATAGTAGGCAACAGCAATCTGGCAGGCATAGTTCGCTGTTTGCGCCTGGGTGACCCAAATCATCAGGACGCCGGGTAAGACCATCGCGGCAATCGCGACGGTCACCACGACGCGCATGAGGCGCCGGCGCTTGAGCGAATAGAGGGGTCGGTCGGATCTGTCGTCGTCTTCGTCGATGTTTGACACGTTTACTCCCCCAACACTCTCTCTCGTTATAGTGTGCCAGTGGCCACCCTTGAAAGAACCATTGGGCCCCTGGGGGCATCCGGGATCGGTCTTGCCTCCATGGTGGGGGCTGGGGTGTTCTATGTGTGGGGTCCAGCTGCGTCGCTCGCCGGAGAATTCCTGCTTCTCTCACTCGTGATTGCTGGCGCCATGGCGATGCTCAATGCGTTATCGGTGGCGCAGTTGGCCATGCTCATGCCTGTCTCCGGCGGTGCGTATTCCTATGGGCGAGAATTCGTGTCTCCCGGGGTGGGCTTTATGGCGGGGTGGTTATTCCTGGTGGGCAAGACGGCCTCCGCTGCCGCCATTGCGGTGATTGCGGCGCGCTATATCGCGCCCGAGAGCGCCACCGTTATTGCACCCGTGGTGGTGGCGGTGTTTGCTGTGGCAAATATGACAGGCCTTCGCACCACCGCTACCGTCGGGCTCGTTATCGTGACGGTGGTTATTGCGCTCCTGATTGCTGTGAGCGTCGGGGCGCCCTGGGGCAGCGCAAATTTTGGTTGGGCACCGGAGACCGGCATATACGGGGTTGCGCAAGCAGCAGGTCTGATGTTTTTTGCTTTTGCTGGGTATGCCCGAATGGCCACCTTGGGTGCTGAGGTGCGAAACCCCCGCACCGTCCTCCCCTCCGTGATTGTGGGCACACTGGTGGCGGTCTTGGCGCTATATGGCCTCGTGGGGGCAGCTTTGGTCAACGCCCTAGGGTTTCAGGGACTCGCTGGCAGTGTTGCCCCGGTTGCTGAGGCCGCACCCGACTCATGGGCGGTGGCAGTGACAGTGGTCGCGGTGGCGGCAAGCCTCGGCTCGCTCATCACCATTCTTGCTGGCCTGTCTCGAACAGCGATGGCGATGGCCACCGAGGGAGACCTGCCCCGGAGGTTAGGGGTGGTCTGGGGGAGAAGGTCAAGCCCTGTGGTGGCAGAGGCCACGATGGCGTTGTGTGCGATGGTGGTTGCGGCGTTTGTGGATCCGCTGTGGCTGGTCGGGGTGTCCTCCGCCGCTGTGCTCGGGTACTACGCAATTGCTCACCTCGCGGCGTTTGCCGCAATGCCACCTCACAGCAGGATTAGGCGGGTGATTCCCGTACTGGGCGTGATGGGATGTGGAGCTCTGGTGGCCACGCTGCCGTGGCCTTCGCTTGTGGCAGGGGCGATAGCCGTGGGTGTGGGGCTCACCGTGTGGTTTTTCACCCGACGCACCAGGCGTTAGGCGAGCGGTCCTTTTTTCGGCTACCATTACGACGTACTTCGGCGAGGAAGTTCCACCCATGTGGCACTTCGTAATCGACGCGGTGGAGCAGGCTCCTTAGGTCTCTCCTCACGTTGGGTTCGGAAGTTTGAGAACATAAAAACCTAGGAGCAAAAAATGGCCAATCACTCTCTCGATGCGGATATCCGCTCATCTTTTGGTAAAGGCGCTGCGCGCAAACTTCGCCAGGCTGGCAAGATTCCTGCCGTTGTCTATGGACACGGCAGCGCACCCCTTCACGTGGCTGTTTCTGCCCACGAGACCACACTGATTGCTCGTCGCGCCAACGCCGTGATTGATATCGCGTTGCCCGAAGGCCAGCAGTTGGTGTTGATTAAAGACATTCAGCGCGACCCGGTGCGCCAAATCATCGAACACCTTGACCTGGTCATCGTGCGAAAAGGCGAAAAAGTGATCGTGGATATTTCTGTCCACGTGGAAGGCGAATCGTTCCCCGGCACCATGGTGCAGCTCGAGCACAGTTCGATCAGTGTCGAAGTGGAAGCCACCAACATCCCCGAATCCGTCAGCGTCAGTGTGGAAGGCCTTGAAGAGGGCGCCCAGATTCACGCAAGCGAGCTCACTCTTCCTGCGGGCTCGGCCCTGATTAGTGAACCGGAAATGTTGATTCTCTCGATCACGTTGCCGCCGAAAGCGGATGAGGCTGCTCCCGCGACAGCGTCTGAAGCACCTGTGGACGCGTCTGGCGGCGGCGACTCGGGTGGCGAATAGTCCTGTTTGGACGGCTAGCTTCGGGTAAAAAAGCAGACTCTTCGGAGTGGCTGATCGTGGGCTTGGGTAACCCAGGTTCTCAGTATGAATCTACCCGGCACAATGTTGGCCACCGTGTGGTCGCTGGGTGTGCACAGAGCGCGTCAGTGAACTTTCAGAAGTTCAAATCTCACGGGGTGATCGCCACCATCAAGCATCCCGCCGCGGTCACGCTGCGCTTGGCCGCACTCTCAAGCTTTATGAACCGCTCGGGGCCACCGGTCCAAGCCATGCTGGCATTTCACAAGATTCCCCCCAGCCAGCTCATTGTTGTGCACGACGAGCTGGATCTGGCCCCCGGGGTGATTCGACTTAAAATGGGTGGCGGTCACGCCGGCCACAACGGGCTTCGCGATATTACGCGCGCCTTAGGGACCACCGACTTTCTGCGCGTTCGGGTCGGTATCGGCAGGCCAGAGGGCCGTATGCCACCGGCTGACTATGTTCTGGGTCGCTGGAGCGACGATGAAGAACGCATTCTGTCGGCGACCCTGTCGCGTGCGTGTGAGGCCATTGAGATCCTTGCAACCGAGGGTCTCCTTGCGGCTCAGGGACGCATTCATCAAGCGACACCGCCCTCGACATCCCCGACCACATCCTCAGGTACAGACGCTTAGACTGCCTTAAGTGAGTTTGCAGCCGCTTCCCGCCTGGTTAGGCGATGACCAAGATTTTTCCGCAGCGCTGGACCTTCGCGTCGAGGGCGGTTCTGTCGTTTTGCCTCCCGGAATGTGGAGTTCATATATTGCCGCGGTGTCGCAGGCATCGCCTTCTCCTTCAGTCACCGTGGTGGTCTGTCCTACGGGGCGGAATCGGATCAGCTTCGCGACCAGTTGCGCACCATCGTGGGTGTGGACACCATCGTGTGGGATTTTCCGGCATGGGAAACTCTTCCCCACGAGCGCCTGAGCCCTCACGCAGAGACGGTTGCCAAGAGGCGAAGTGCCCTGCGTGAGCTTCACCTGGCGGGAACCTCCCAGAGATCGGGTTCGCTCATTGTGGTGGCGTCCATTCGGGCACTGGTGCAACCGGTTAATCCCGCCATTGCCGCGTTTGAATCGTGGGTGGCCCGCAGCGGCGATAGCTCACACACCCTGGATGAGTGGGTCGAGTATCTCGTTCATGCTGCCTACTCGAGAGTCGATTTGGTCACCAGGCGCGGTGAGTTTGCTCTGCGCGGGGGCATCTTGGATGTGTTTCCCCCGCTTGCTGAACACCCCATTCGACTTGATTTCTTTGGGTCAGAAATCGAGTCGCTCGCATACTTTTCGGTAGCCGATCAGCGCTCTCTGCCCGAGGAGCCCGGTGAGGTCGCGCTGGAACCCGTTCGCGAGATGCTGTTGGATGCGGAAGTGCGCGGCAAAGCGGCCGAACTTGCCCGTGAATACCCTGGGCTTGAAGCACTGTTGACCAAAATTTCTGAGGGTATTCCCACAGAAGGCATGGAATCCATGCAGCCGTTACTGGTGGGAAACCTGGTGGCACCCACCACCCTGTTCCCTGACAACACGGTGATTGTGGAGGTGGCAAGTCAAAAAGTGGCCGCGCGAGCCGAATCCCTCCGCCACACCAATCGCGAATTTCTTCACGCCGCCTGGGAGGCGGCAGCGATGAGCGATGGGCGTGCACCAATTGATCTTGAATCGGGAGATTTTCTTTCCCGCGAGGACGTCATTGCCGGTGTTGCGCCCAGGCCGTGGATCAGTGTGGACGCTCTGGACACCGGGGATGCCGGAACGCTTCGACCCGACATCACCTCCCTGCCTCTGGGCATGGGTGGTATTGATGAAGTGTGGGAGTTTATTGCCACCCATGTTGAGGCGGGCGACCAGGTGGTGTGTGTTGCGGGAGGGCAGGGCTTGGTGGAGCGAACCGGTCAAGTTTTGGCCGAGCATGGAATTGCTGCTCGACTCGAAGGCGATGGTCAATCCTCTAGCCCCCTGTTCCCCCCCACAGCAGGGGTAGTCAGTGTGGTGCAGGGTGTGCTTGCTGAAGGGTTTCGGTTAGGGGCTTCAGGTCGCCTGGTGCTGAGTGAAAAAGAGCTCTATGGCAAAGCCGTCTCGGCATCACCGCGTGCGCAACGAACACTTGCCAGAAAGCGAACCCGGGTGGTGGATCCTTTGCAGTTGGAGTCGGGGGACTATGTCGTTCACGACACCCACGGTGTGGGTCGGTTTGTGGAGGTAATTTCCCGCGAAATTTCGACGGGTGGTCGCAACGCCATCACCAGTGAGCGCGAGTTTGTGGTGTTGGAATATTCCCCCTCCAAACGGGGCGGACCACCCGATCGGTTGTCTGTTCCAACCGACCAACTGGATCAACTGAGCCACTATGCGGGCAGTGACCAGCCAAGCCTCAGCAAAATGGGCGGCTCGGATTGGGCTGCGACCAAAGGTAAAGCGCGCAAAGCGGTTCGTGAGTTGGCTATTGATCTGGTGAAACTGTATTCGGCCCGCATGTCGGCCACCGGGTATGCCTTCTCGCCTGACACACCGTGGCAGCGGGAGCTGGAAGAGGCGTTTCCTTTTGTGGAAACGCCTGACCAGTTGACCACCATTGATGAGGTCAAAGCCGATATGGAGCGACCCATTCCGATGGATCGTCTGATTGCCGGGGATGTGGGGTTTGGGAAAACTGAGATTGCGGTGCGGGCTGCTTTCAAAGCGGTGCAGGATGGCAAGCAGGTTGCTGTTGTGGCACCCACCACGCTTCTCGTGAAGCAGCATATGGAAACTTTCCAAGAGCGATACGCTCCTTTTCCGGTAAACATGCGGGCCCTCTCGCGTTTTCAAACCGACGCGGAAGCCAAAGCGGTCATCAAGGGCCTCGCTGATGGCAGTGTCGATGTGGTGATTGGCACGCATCGGCTGTTGGGGAAACAGGTAGTTTTCAAGGATTTGGGCCTCATCATCGTTGATGAAGAGCAGCGCTTCGGTGTGGAACACAAAGATTTACTCAAAGCGCTCAAAACCAATGTGGATGTGCTGGCGATGAGTGCCACGCCTATTCCTCGAACCCTGGAGATGGCGGTCACCGGTATTCGAGAAATGTCGACCCTTGCCACACCGCCTGAGGCCAGGCACCCCATCCTCACTTTCGTCGGCCCCTACAACACTGCCCAAGTGGTGGCCGCCATTCGTCGGGAACTGTTACGCGAAGGTCAAGTTTTTTTTGTGCACAACCGGGTGTCCTCAATCAACCGGGCGGCCGCAGCGATTCAAGAACTGGTTCCCGAAGCTCGGGTTGCTATCGCCCACGGCCAGATGCCCGAAAACCAGCTCGAAGCGGTGATGGTGGATTTTTGGGAACGACGCTTCGACGTGTTGGTCTCCACCACCATTATCGAAACCGGTTTGGATGTGACCAACGCCAACACATTGATTATCGATCGTGCGGAACGTTACGGGCTTTCCCAGCTGCATCAGCTGCGCGGCCGGGTAGGCCGCGGCCGCGAGCGCGGATATGCGTATTTGCTCTATGACCCCGAGCTTCCGGTGGGCGAATTGGCTCACGATCGTTTGGCCACACTCGCTGCCACTACCGATTTGGGGGGCGGAACGCGCATTGCCCTCAAAGACTTAGAAATGCGCGGTGCAGGCAACCTGTTGGGTGCGGAGCAGGCAGGACACATTCAGGGTGTCGGCTTTGACTTGTATTTGCGTATGGTCGGCGAAGCCATTGCCACTTTCCGGGATGAGGTCGCACCTGGCCAAACAGAACTGCGACTCGAATTGCCCGTGGACGCCCGAATTCCTGTGGAGTACATCGACAGCGAACGTTTGCGCTTGGAAATGTATCAAAAACTTTCCGGGGTTGTTGCCCCGAGCCACCCGGATTCCGGGATTGATGACCTGGTCGAAGAAATGACAGATCGCTACGGTGACCCGCCCGCTTCGGTGGCGACATTGGTGTCGGTCACGCGTCTGCGCCGGATGGCGATGGCCAGGGGGCTTAGCGAAGTAATGGTGATTGGAAACAAGTTGCGCATGCTCGGGCCACCCCTGCCCGATTCGGTGCAGATGCGCATGGCGAGGCTCTATCCGCGCTCCAGCTATATGGCGCCAGCGCGGGTGATACTCATACCGCTGCCCGAGGACTACACCGATGGCGCACTGGTGACCTGGGTGGAGGGGGTATTGAGTTCTCTTTTCCCCGCCCCAGAAGCGGTTCAGGCCGCAGAATAAAGTTATGACCACCCACGACGGACTTGATCGCTTGATTGCCACTATGGCCCAGTTGCGCAGCCCCGAAGGTTGTCCGTGGGATGGGGAGCAAACCCACGAAAGCCTCGTTCCTTATTTAGCTGAAGAAGTCTTCGAACTGATCGAAGCACTCGAATCGGGGTCCAGGGCGGATGTCGTGGAAGAGCTCGGTGATGTGCTCTACCAAATTCTTTTCCACGCTGATATCGGAGCCTCGGATCCGCGTGACCCGTTCACTATCGACGATGTGGCCCGGGCCGTGGATCGCAAGATGCGAAGTCGCCACCCCCATGTCTTTGCCGGCGGCGATGCGAGCACCGTGGCGGAGGTGACCAAGCACTGGGGAGAAATTAAAGCCGAAGAAAAAAAGCACCGCCAGAGTCCGTTTGAAGGAATCCCCGAGAAGCTTTCCGCACTTGCTAGAGCCCACAGTGTCCTCACGCGTGCCCCGGAAAACTTTGCCACTCCGGGCATGGATGGCGTGCCACTCTTTCGTGACGAAGCACACCTGGGGGAATTCCTGCTGGGTGTCGTGGTGCAATCTCGCGCACAAAAATTCGATGCTGAGCGCGCTCTGCGACGCGCAACGAGAGAGCGTGAAGCTGATGGTGAGAACAGTGGTGAAGCCGGTGGTGATGTCGGTCGTGACGCCAGTGGTGACGAGCAGAGGGGGAACACAGACCCTTCAGACCTCCCGGAGTGACGCCCCACAGCGTGACAGAATACACATATGGCTGTGACCTCTGCGCGGGGAATGAAAGATTTTCTTCCCCGAGATAAAGAACACCGCGACATCCTTCTTGCCCTAATCGGTGACACCTATCTGCGCCACGGTTTTGAACCGATGGAGACCCCCGCGATGGAAGAGCGGGACCGCCTCCACTCCGGCTTGGGCGGCGATAACGAAAAACTGAGTTTTCAGGTCCTCAAGCGCGGTGTGAGTGTTGAAGACCTTCATCAGGCAACCTCGGTGGACGAGCTGTCCGACTTAGGGTTGCGGTTTGATCTGACGGTGCCACTGGCCAGGTTTTATGCGAGCCACCACGCGTCCCTTCCCCCCGTGTTTCGCTCGTTCCACACCGGTCCGGTGTGGCGGGCGGAGCGACCGCAAAAGGGTCGCTACCGCCAGTTTGTGCAGTGCGATATTGATATTCTCGGCGAAGAAAGCTCACTCGCCGAGGTGGAAATTCTTGTGGCCACAGCAGACGTGTTGGACCGTCTGGGGGTCAAGGGCTGGAGTTTCCGAGTCAACGACCGGCGGCTACTGACCGAGTTGCTCTCTGCAGCCGGCATTGCCCCGGAGGACCACCCCAGCGCTTTGATAACGCTTGACAAGCTCGACAAGGTTGGTGTGGAGGGCGTTCTTGCCGAACTCTCTGAGCGTTTGCCTAAGGAATGGTCCACCGAGCTGGTGGCAGCGGTGTTGGGTGGTGGTGCGCCTGGGTTTGAGCCCAGCACGATTGCTGGTCTCATGGGAAATACGGAAGCGGCCCACCATGCGGCTGCGGAACTGGTGGCATGGGTGTCGCAGGTGGTGGCGTTGCTGCCTGAAGATTCTGTGGTCTGGGATCCGACGCTGGTTCGAGGCATGGGCTACTACACCTCGTCCATTGTGGAGATTTCCCATCCGGAGCTTGGCGGTTCACTCGGTGGTGGCGGGCGCTACGATGGCATGATCGGTCGGTTTTTGGGAAAAAATGTTCCCGCCATGGGTCTCTCGCTGGGTTTTGAACGTCTGCTCGATGTCGTGCCCTTGGCACCCCTCACCCACCCCAACAGGGTGGCGTTGGTGATGGAGGGGGAAGGGAGTGGCGCCGCAGCGATGGTGCTGAAAATGCGTCTGGTTGATTCTGGTCACACGGTGCGCGTGGTGGCAGGCTCTCGCAACATGCGTGCGGTCTATGACCGTCTTGTCGCCGATGGCTTTTCGAAGGTTGCTGAGGTGCAGGGCTCTGCCGGTGATGTGCACCGCGTGGAAGATTTGATCTGGCGCGAGCTTGCCTGACATCGCTCCGTTGCGGCTTCGCTAGAATTGGGGCTCTTGCCGGAATATACAAAGGAGCCCACGTGGCCGCCATCGAAGCCCTCAACGCCCGTGAAATTCTTGACTCCAGGGGAAACCCCACCGTTGAGGTCGAGGTGCTGTTGGATGATGGTGTTGTCGCCCGGGCTGCTGTTCCCTCCGGTGCATCCACCGGGGCGTTTGAAGCGTATGAACTGCGCGACGGTGACTCCTCTCGCTACTTTGGCAAGGGCGTCGAGCGCGCAGTGGCCTCTGTTCTGGAGGTTCTTGCACCCGCGGTAGAGGGCATGGAGGCCAGCGAACAGCGCCAGATCGATCAGGTTCTGATTGATCTAGATGGCACCCCGAATAAAGAAAAAGTGGGGGCCAACTCGATTCTTGGCGTGTCGCTGGCTGTCGCAAAAGCTGCTGCTGAATCCTCGGATCTTGCCCTTTTTCAGTATGTCGGTGGGGCTAACGCCCACGTGTTGCCGGTGCCGATGATGAACGTCATTAATGGTGGTGCCCACGCCGATACTGCTGTGGACATTCAAGAGTTCATGGTGTTGCCCATCGGGGCAACATCATTTCGGGAAGCACTGCGGATGGGCACAGAGACCTATCACGCCTTGAAAGCAGAGCTTAAGAAGGCGGGCATGCAGACAGGTCTGGGCGATGAGGGTGGGTTTGCGCCGGAATTGTCGAGCAACCGTGCGGCACTCGACTTTTTGATGAGTGCGATAGCTTCCGCAGGTTTCACCCCGGGTGTCGATATTGCCCTGGGACTGGATGTCGCAGCAACCGAAATGTTTGAGGGTGGCTCCTACATGTTTGAAGGCCAGAAGCGCGATGCCGCATTCATGGCTGACTACTATGGCGAACTTGTCGCAAGCTACCCCCTGGTCACCATTGAGGACCCGCTCGATGAAAACGACTGGGAAGGCTGGGTTGCCTTGACGGCCGCGCTCGGTCACAAAGTGCAGCTCGTGGGTGACGATTTGTTCGTGACAAACCCCGCTCGCCTGAAAGACGGTATCGCCATGGGTGCTGCCAACTCTCTCCTGGTGAAGGTCAACCAGATCGGCACACTCTCTGAGACTCTCGATGCGGTCACTATGGCGCAGACCCACGGCTACACGGCCGTGTTGAGCCACCGTTCTGGGGAAACCGAAGACACCACCATTGCGGATTTGGCTGTGGCCACAAACTGTGGGCAAATTAAGACGGGTGCTCCGGCAAGGAGCGAACGCGTCGCGAAATACAACCAGTTGTTGCGCATTGAAGAGCAGTTGGGATCCATCGCCCGCTATGCGGGCGCCGGCGCCTTCCCCCGCTTCGCATAGGCGTCTGCGCGCCCAGGAGGGGCCTTAGGCCCCCGGTCTACACTTGAGAATGTGGCTAAGAACAATGCGTCTCCGAAGCGCCAAGGCGCGGGTTCGGGTTCCGTTTTTCTTTCGCTGCAAGCATCAGGGTTCGCGGTGACCGTGTTGGTGTTGCTTATTGCCGGGGTGATAACCCTCTCGCCCACGCTCACTATTCTTGCCGAACAACAGCAAGAAATCGCTCAGTTGGAGGCAGCTCTGGATGAGAGTCAAGGCCAGGTGAGGGATTTAGAGGAGCAGCGGGAGCGCTGGAGAGACCCGGCGTATGTGGAAACGCAGGCGCGGGAAAGATTGTTGTTTGTGTATCCCGGCGACATCACCTATCTGGTCATTGATGATCTGGGGGATGAGGGTGGTGGGGACGAGATTGCGGTGTCACAAGACATTGTCGAATCACAAAGCGATTGGCGCAAAGCACTACTGGGTTCCTTCCTGGTCGCAGCCACCACCTCGAGAGGCTCGGAAACAGAAGAAAAGGCAACGGTCGTCATTCCCTCCCCCGACACGGGTCGGCAACCGTGAGATCCCCCGGTGAGGCACCCCGCGCAGACGATATTGCCACCGTGAGTGAGCAATTGGGTCGTCCTGCGCGTAACATTCTGGGGATATCAGCCCGGTGTGTGTGTGGAAACCCGGTTGTGGTGGTCACCCCACCCCGTCTGGCGGAGGGAACCCCGTTTCCTACGCTCTATTATTTGAGCCAACCCGCAGCCACCCGGGCAGCATCCCGGTTGGAGGCTGAGGGCAAAATGGCCGAATATCAGGTGCGCTTGCAGGGTGACAGTGATTCGTTGGCCCTCTACCGGAGGGCCCACGAGGATTTTCTCGCCGAGCGAAACAGTATTGGCCTTGTCGAAGAGATTGACGGCATTTCCGCAGGCGGTATGCCGACCCGCGTGAAATGCCTGCACTCTCTGATGGCTCATTCGCTCTCCGTTGGCCCCGGTATTAATCCGGTGGGAGATTGGGCGCTTGCCGATACCGACTGGGACGTCGATCGATGCCGCTGTTAGAGCGGCGCACGCCGGCGGCCGTGGCGCTGATTGTCGTGCTGGGACTGCTTCCCGCTGTGCTGGTGGCTGACACTCCTGCCCAGGCAGACCAAGTTCGGGAACGACAGTATTGGTTAGCGCAGTACGGCATCGAAAAGGCTTGGGGGATAACCCAGGGTGCAGGGGTACGCATCGCCATTATCGACACCGGCGTGGATGGTTCCCATCCCGACCTGCAAGGTGCCGTGGTGGGGGGCGCAGATTTTTCTGGCCTGGGCAGTAGTGATGGGCAAACGCCGGTGGGGGAAGACCGCAGACACGGCACCATGGTGGCCTCTCTGGCTGCTGGTCGGGGCAACGGCGGAGGAAACGGTGTGCTGGGGAGTGCTCCCGCAGCCGAACTGTTGAGTGTGTCAATCAGTTTTCGTGGAGGCCTTATTTCTCCCGATGATCAAGTTGCTCAGGCTGTGAGGTATGCGGTGGATAACGGGGCCGACGTGATTTCTCTGTCGCTGACCAGAAACACCAGGGACTGGCCAGAGTCATGGGACGAGGCTTTTGCGTATGCCGCTAAGCGGGATGTGGTGGTGGTTGCGGCTGCGGGTAATCGGGGCAGTGGAACCGTGTCGGTCGGTGCTCCTGCAACCATGCCCGGTGTGTTGACCGTCGGTGGGGTTACCCAGGAGGGTGTGGCAAGCGATGCGGCCTCCTCGCAAGGAATCACCATTGGGGTGATGGCACCCAGCGAAGGACTTGTCGGCGCAATACCAGGAGGCGGTTACGTCTCGTGGTCGGGTACGAGTGGCGCAACGCCGATTGTGGCAGGAATTGTGGCGCTGGTTCGCTCCGCCCACCCCACGATGAACGCGAACAACGTCATCAACCGAGTGTTGGCTACGGCCACGCCGCTGACGGATGACATCCCCGACTCGCTCTACGGCTACGGGCTGATCAACGCCTATGACGCCGTGGTGGCAGATGTGCCCTTGGTGGCGGCAAACCCGCTGGGTTCTCTTGAGGACTGGATCGTTCTCCACCGCAAACAGGATGGAGCCCCCACTGTGGTTCCCCTTGGCCCCTCCCAGGCGGGTGTGGAGAAAACCCCAGCTGCACCTCGTCTCCCTTTGGTCGCTGATACCCGACGCACCGTTTTGCCCTACGTCGTGACCGGGGGGTTCGCGCTTGTGCTCTTCGTCGTGGTGGCAAGCGGGGGGATCCTTGTTTTTGCCCGTCGCCGAAAGCGGTAGATTGGAGTTTGGATTGTTATTGAGGATGGGTGTGCTGTGACCAGGATTGTCATTGTCGGCGGAGGTTATGCCGGCTTCTATACAGCGTTCAAACTCGAAAAATTGCTGCGTCGCGGGGAAGCTGAGGTTGTCGTTGTCGACCCGCTTCCCTACATGACCTATCAGCCTTTCCTTCCCGAAGTTGCGGCAGGCTCAATTGAAGCCCGCCATGCGATTATTCCCCTTCGACGCCACCTGCCAAAAACTCGGGTAATCACGGCCCGCGTCACCGGTATTGACCACACCACTAAGCGGGTCACGATGACGCCGGAAGGATTCCCCGACTTTGAACTGGAATACGACCACATTGTGATCACTGCCGGCGGGGTGTCTCGGACGTTCCCCATTCCCGGTGTGGCCGATGTGGCTATTGGTATGAAAACCATTGAGGAAGCAGTGTCTGTGCGTGACCGGTTGATTGACAACCTTCACCTGGCCGCTGACTTGCCCCCGGGTCCCGCGCGTGACCGTTTGCTGACCCTGGTGGTCGTCGGTGGCGGGTTTGCCGGCATTGAAGCGTTTGCCGAACTGCGCAGCCTTGTCTCAGCGATGCTGAAACAGTTCCCCACCATTGCGCTTGAGGACACTCATTTTCACCTCATTGAGGCGATGGATCGCATCATGCCTGAAGTGTCGGTGAAGAGTGCGCTCTGGGTGATTAAAAACCTTGAACAGCGCGAAGCCCACATTCATTTGAATACCCAGCTCACCAGCGCCGTGGGCGGTCGCCTAGAGCTCTCCAACGGAATGAGGCTCGAAACCGACATTGTCGTGTGGACGGCGGGGGTGAAAGCGCAGTCGATGCTCGGGGGAACCGGTATTCCTCTGGATGATCGCGGGCGCATTTGCACCCGAACCGATTTACGTGTCACCGATGGTGACACCATTGTCGAGGGCATGTGGAGCGCGGGCGACGTGGCGAGAGTCCCCGATTCCAGCGGTGGTGGCATCGATGGCTACTGTGTTCCCAACGCCCAGCACGCGGTTCGACAAGCAAAAATTCTTGCCTAGAACATCGCTGCGGTGTTGCGCGAAGAAGAGCCCAACCCCTACCACCACAAAAATGCTGGCGCTGTTGCCGGTTTGGGCATTGGGTATGGCGTCTTCCAAAGTGGGAACGTTGCTGTGACCGGTTTCCTCGGCTGGATTATCCACCGCGTGTATCACGGGATGGCTATTCCGATGTGGGAGCGCAAAGCCCGAGTATTTACCAACTGGTTGGTGAACTTCTTCTGGGGCCGCGACTTCAGCAGTGTTCGCCGCATCCAACGACCCCGAGAGTTTTTCGAAGAGTTCGCATCGAGGCCCTCGGAGACTGCGGCAAAGCCCGCCACAAGCCGCACGAAGAAAGTCGCCGCTCTCTAGCAGTGCGGTGCCAGCCCCGGTAGCCCAATCGGCAGAGGCAGACGACTTAAAATCGTCACAGTCAGGGTTCGAGTCCCTGCCGGGGCACCTCGAAGTGAAATCCACAGAAAAACCTCTTACTCTTGAGGAATGGAAGCTCTCATTGGTGTTGTCGTTGTTCTCGTTCTCCTTGCTGCTATCGGCATCTATCTCTGGGCGACCTATAACGCGCTGGTGACACTGAACGTTAGAGTCGAAGAAGCCTGGAGTGACATCACCGTTCAACTGAAGCGTCGGGCAGACCTGATCCCCAACCTCATCGAAGCGGTCAAAGGCTATGCCGCCCATGAGAAGGAAGTCTTTGAGTCGGTGACAAAGGCGCGCACCGCAGCGCTTGGAGCGGGGGATCCCACCGCAGCGGCGGAAGCCGAAAACATGATGCAAAGTGCTCTGAAAAGTATTTTTGCCGTTGCCGAGGCGTACCCGCAGCTCCAGGCGAGCCAAAACTTTCTCCAACTTCAAGCAGAACTTGTGGATACCGAAGACAAAGTTCAAGCGTCACGGCGGTTCTATAACGGTGGCGTTCGCGAACTGAACATCAAGGTTCAGCTTTTCCCCAACACCCTGTTTGCGAAAAACTTGGGTTTTGGGGAAAAAGAGTTCTTCGATGTCGAAGACCCCTCCGCTATTGCTAACGCTCCCCGCGTTCAGTTCTAGATCCGGACCGGCAACGCTGTGTATCGGGCAATAGCGGCCAATAAGCGCAACACCTGGTTCATCATGGTGTTTTTTCTGGTGCTTGTCGCCGGGCTCGGCTATGTCGCCGAACTGTTTGTGACCGGAGGCGGACCGGGCCTCGTGTTTTACGGTGTTCTGATAGGGGCCATTATTTATGTGGCCATTCAGTACCACTCCTCGGGTTCCCAAGCTCTCGCTATGGCTGGTGCCAGGCAGATTCAGAAAGCGGACAATCCGCGGCTTTATCGAATCGTGGAAAACCTGGCCATCACGACCGGTTTGCCCATGCCCAAGGTCTATTTGGTCGATGATCCCGCACCTAATGCTTTCGCCACGGGACGCGACCCGGAACATGCGGCGGTTGCTGCCACCACAGGCCTGCTGGAGATTATGGATGACGCTGAGCTTGAAGGGGTCATGGCCCACGAGCTCGCGCATGTGAAAAACTTCGACATTCGCGTCACCACCATCGTGTTTGGGCTTGTCGTGGTGGTCGGCATCCTTGCTGATGTGCTTGCCCGGATGGCTTTCTTTGGTGGCCTACGTCGAGATAACGGGGGAAACCCCCTGATTTTGGTGATCAGCGTTCTTTCCATGATTTTGGCGCCCCTGCTGGCAGCTCTTATTCAGGCGGCTGTCTCTCGCCAGCGGGAATACTTAGCGGATGCCACGGGAGCACTCACCACTCGGCACCCGGAAGCACTTGCCAGTGCGTTGCACAAGCTGGGGCAATATGGGCGTCCGTTGCAAAAACAGCAGGCCTCGATGGCCCACCTGTGGATGGCCGATCCGATCCGGCCAGGAATCATCGACCGGATGTTTCAAACCCATCCGCCCATCGATGATCGCATCGCCAGGCTCCTGAAGAACCAAGCACGCTTCTAAGTCACAAGCGCAGGGTCTTAGACTGTGGTCGTGTCTCTTGGAAAACCCCGCCCCCCTCTGCGCGATCGCGTGCAGGTGCCTATTGGGTTGGAGCGAGCCACAGCATGGTCCTGGCGCCTGCTCCTGATTGCCGGTGCTGCGGCGGTAGGCATTTTCATTATCATTCAACTGCGGTTCCTGGTGATCCCGCTGCTCGTTGCCGTGTTGCTGGCTGCTCTTGCCGCACCACTGTGGATTGGCCTTCGCACACTCAAATTCCCCCGAGTATTGGCAACCCTGACCACGGTGGTGACGTTTTTCGGGGTGGTTAGTGGTCTGGTTTGGTTGGTCATCAACGAGTTGGTGCAGGGGTGGGAGTCGCTTCGCGAACGCACCATTTTTGCCTATGACGATTTTGTGCAATTCCTGTTGGATTCGCCCTTGGAAGTATCGAGAGCGCAACTCAACGGCTGGTTTGACTCCTTTATTTCCCAGGCCGAGATTGACTCGACCTGGGTCGTCAGTGGCGCGCTGTCGGTGGGCGCCGGGGTCGGGTCATGGCTGGTGGGTGCGGGTATCGCTATTTTTGCCTTGATTTTCTTCATTCATGACGGCGAACGTATCTGGCGCTACCTCGTGACGTGGTTTCCCCGCAGTGCTCGGCCCGCTGCGTTGGGCTCGGGTCTTGCCGGGTGGAAAACACTGCTGAGCTATGTGAAAGCCCAGATTTTTGTTGCCGTTGTTGACGCGGTGGGCATCGGGTTGGGAGCGTTCATTTTGGGGCTTCCGCTGGTGGCACCGATTGCCATTGCGGTGTTCCTCGGAGCATTTGTCCCCATTGTGGGAGCGACCGTCGCCGCGGCACTCGCCGTGTTAGTGGCTTTGGTCTATGAGGGGCCACTGATTGCGGTAATTATGCTCGTTATTGTTTTGGTCGTGCAACAAATTGAGGGACAGCTGCTACAACCCCTGGTGATGGGTGCTGCTGTTCGCATTCACCCGCTCGCCATTTTCCTCGCCGTTGCCGGGGGTGGGTATTTGGCTGGCCTCGTCGGTGTCCTGTTCGCTGTTCCCGTCGTGGCCTTCGTGAATGTGGTCGTCTCCTATCTCGCCGCTGGCACATGGCGCACGGACCCTCAGGCTTTAGCCAGCACGTCGCCGGGGGATAACAGGTGAGCGCGGCAGCGGAGACCGGCATACTGGCTGGTCCGACCCTGGACGACTTCGAAGACGCCAGGCGGGTCCTTGCCGGGATTGCCCAGATCACCCCCATAGAGTTCTCCCGCTATTTGAGCGAAGTGTTGGGGCAACCGGTCCACCTCAAGTGTGAAAATCTGCAGCGCACCGGTGCCTACAAAATTCGGGGTGCCTACTACTGCCTCTCCAAACTAAGCGATGAAGACAAAGCCAAGGGTGTGGTCGCAGCGAGCGCCGGCAATCACGCTCAAGGGGTGGCCTTCGCGGCCCGCGAGCAAGGCATCAAAGCGACCATCTTTACCCCCGTCGGTGTTGCCCTGCCGAAACTGCAAGCGACCAAGGCCTACGGGGCAGAGGTTGTGCTTGGTGGCGAGAGTATTAACGAACCGCTCCAAGCGGCTCGGGAGTTTGCCGAGAGAACAGGCGCCATTCGTATTCCCCCCTTTGATAATCCCGATGTGATTACCGGTCAGGGAACGGTGGGCCTAGAAATCTTTGACCAGGTCCCCCAGGTCACCACGGTGATTGTTCCTATTGGCGGTGGTGGCCTGATGGCGGGGGTGGCCAGTGCGATGAAGCAGAAAGCCAAGCTTCTTGGCACAACTATCCGGGTTATCGGTGTTCAGGCAGAAAACGCGGCCTCCTACCCACCCTCCCTGGAGGCGGGACAGCCCGTCCAAATTGAGGTGCGCCCCACTATTTCTGACGGTATTGCGGTGCAGAAACCCGGTGTCCTCAATTTCGACATTATTCGAGACGCGGTGGATGAGATTGTCACCGTCAGCGATGACGATACGGCCCGAGCGATCTTGGTCCTTCTGGAGCGCGCCAAGCTGGTGGTCGAACCTGCCGGAGCTGTAGGGGTGGCGGCAATTCTGGCGGGCAAAATTCAGGCCACTGGCCCCACCGTCGTGGTGCTGAGTGGGGGCAATATTGACCCGATGATTTTGGAACGCGTGATCAGTCACGGTATGGCCGGTGCCGGGCGGTTCATGAAAATGCGGATTCCGCTCCCGGATCGTCCAGGCCAGTTGGCCAGAACAGCCCAAATTGTGTCTGATCAAAATGCCAACGTGGTCGAGGTGTTGCACACGCGCCACGGCACCGGGCTCAATATTTCCCAAGTGGAGCTCGAGCTCCACATTGAAACGCGAGGCCCCGAGCATGCCCAACAGGTGGTGGATGCTCTTCGCGCCGAAGGCTACGAGCCGCGGGTGGATTTTTAGGGAATAAACGTTTCCACGTTGATGATTTTCACAGAAATTTCTGCGCCACTGGGGGCTTGGTAGCTGCTGGAGTCCCCAATGTGAAGGCCCATAATGGCTTCGCCCAGCGGGCTCTGCGCGGAATACACATCGAGCTCTGTATCACCGGCGAGCTCCCGGGAGCCTAAAAGAAACTTTTCGTTTTCCCCATGAATATGGGCGGTCACCACGGTGCCCGATTCGACCACTCCGGTGCTTTGGGGCACCTCTCCCACGTGAGCGTGTTTCAGCATGGAGGTGAGAGTGCGGATACGATTCTCTATTTTTGCTTGCTCATCTTTGGCGGCGTGGTAGCCGCCGTTTTCTTTCAGGTCACCCTCTTCGCGGGCCAGAGAAATGCGGTGGGAAATCTCGGAGCGCCCACGGGTGCTGAGCGTCTCTAGCTCGAGAGCGAGGCGGTCGTAGGCTTCCTGGGTCAGCCAGACCGGGTGTGACGTGTCGTTAGCGCTCATGGAAGCCTCCTCCTGTGCGACGAATGTGCGACGAATGTGCGACGAATATGCGAAGAACCGGCCACCCTGTGGGCCGGTTCGTTCCTTAAGATTACGGCAACCAGCACTCATAGAGCAAGCCTGTGACAGCGAATTCGCTGGTGCGAAGCGTGGTGTCAAACACTCTGGTCCACTGTTCACTGGGGGGAACATCGACCACCACCCAGCCCACAATTCCGTAGGAGGCATTGAGCGCGTGGACGGCGCAGGCCACCGGTGTTCCAGGTGCGGTGGTGATCTCGTAGGTGACCGACACGGTGGTCTCATCCACCACGGTGTGTGCGATATCCCGGGACTGCAGTTGCGATGGTGTTTCGAGCACACCACCCCACCACAGCCATGCGCCCAACACCACGGCAAAGCCTACGCCGGTGACAATGCCAATCAGTCGAGAGCGGTTGTCTGTTTTGGGCCCCTGCCCATATCGGGTGGCCACATACTCGCTGTTATCAGGCATGGATAATTTTCCCTCGCTACGCTACAGAAAGAATATCGGCAGACATTGGGAAGAACACGGGAACATGATCACACTGTTGGGGCTTGTGTTTATGGAAGAAACCCCGCTCATCCCCGCCATCGAAGTGGACCCCAACTCTGTCACCCCCGGGGTAGTGGGCTTTGTGGTCACTTTTGTAGTGGGTGCTCTGGTGTTGCTGCTGGTCATCGATTTGGCCAGGCGCGTGCGTCGGGTTCGATACCGTGAAGAAATTGCCGAAAAACTCGACGCTGAAGCTAACCCAGACCAGGCGGGTCAATAGCCACGAGCAGGATGGCACTCCAGTGGCATAAAAATGCCACCACCGTCAGGGCGTGGAAAATCTCGTGAAACCCAAACACGGCGGGTGAAGGGTTAGGCCACTGGGCGCCGTACACGACGGCGCCCAAAGAATAGGCAAGGCCACCCACGATCACCAACACCATCATCGCTGCACTGACCGCAAACAGGTCACCGATATACATGACCGCTGCCCAGCCAAGCGCTAAGTAAATTGGCACATAGAACCATCTCGGTGCCGAAATCCAGAACACCCGAAAACCAATACCGAGCACCGTTCCAATACCAATAATGGTCAGTAACCGCCAGGCTTTCTCCGGCGGTAACGCCAGCACCGCAATAGGCGTGTAGGTGCCAGCAATGAGCAAGAAAATATTGGAGTGATCGAGGCGCTTGAGAATCACTTTGGTCTTCGAGCTCCAGTCAAACCGGTGGTAGGTGCCAGAGATCCCAAACATGAGCACCGCACTGGTCACAAACACGGCACTGGACACGGTCGCTGCCACCCCATCGGCGAGGATTATCAAGACAATTCCCGCAGCTATCGCAATGGGCAACGTGGCTAAGTGGATCCAGCCCCGCCATGCCGGTTTGAGGGGGCCCTGCTCGTAGTCCAAGGATTCTTCCAGCAGGGGAAGGTGAATCGCGCCCGAGGGTGTGTCTGACTGCATGGGGCAACTCTAGGCCTGGCGCCAGGGAAAAGCCGCCATGATTGTGTGGTGCCAACAAGCCGCCGGGAAGGGACTACCGTAGGTCTGTGCGGTGGATAAAAGCTCTCCTAGGCGAAGGGTTGCTCTATCGTCTGTACCGCAGGCGCATCATCAAAGAAGTGGAAGGCCTCGCTAAACCGCAACACGTTGCCATGATTCTGGATGGCAACAGGCGCTGGGCCAAGCTGCGGGCACTCGAATCCAGTGCGTATGGCCACCGTGCCGGTGCCGACAAAATCCATGAGTTCCTCACCTGGTGCGAAGAGCAGGGCATCACTCTGGTGACCCTCTACCTTCTCTCGACAGATAATCTGGGTACCAGAGACAGCAAAGAACTCGACGATTTAGCCGACATTATCGAAAACCTTGCCGACCAGCTCTCGCGTTTTTCTAACTGGAAAGTTAAGCACGTCGGCCAAGCCGATGTGCTGCCACCACACCTTCGAGACACTCTTGAAGGCGCCACAAAGCGCAGTTCCCAGAATTCCGGCCTGCACATCAACCTTGCTGTGGGATATGGCGGGCGGGCAGAAATCACCCAGGCGGTGAGCCGTCTGGTAGAGGAGCACAAAGCGTCCGGTGGGACTTTGGATGATCTGCCCCAGGCCATCAGTATTCCGGCCATTGCCGGGCACCTCTACACCGTCGGCCAACCCGACCCCGACCTTGTCATTCGCACCTCAGGTGAGCAACGCCTCAGCGATTTCATGCTGTGGCAAAGCGCCCACAGCGAGTTTTACTTTGTGGAAGCACTCGGCCCCGACCTGCGAGAAATAGATTTCCTTCGAGCCCTTCGCGACTTTGGCAGACGCCAACGTCGCTACGGTTCCTAGTAAACGGCCCTGCGGCGGAGAGAGGAAGACCCGATGTGTGACCTGTGTGGTGCGAGAGCCCTATGAGCGTAGTTCTTGGTGAAACAACCCTTCAGGCTCTTCTGCTGGTGCTGGAGGGGATTGGTGTCGTTGCTTTTGCGCTGTCGGGTGCGCTTGCTGCGGTGCGCAAACGCGTCGACGTTGTGGGCGTCATGATCATTGCCTTTTTGACAGCGATGGGTGGGGGAACTCTGCGGGATGTGTTGTTAGATAGGCGACCGTTTTTTTGGGTGGCCCAAGAATTCTGGATTTGGGTCGTCATTGCGGTGGGTCTTGCGGCAGCGCTCATTTTGCGCGCTCGCCACTTTGAGCCCACCCATCGGGCCATCCAATGGCCCGATGCCATGGGGCTTGGCCTGTTTGCCGCCTCGGGAACACAGATTGCTCTGGAGCTTGGCCACACACCGCTGATTGCCGCCCTGATGGGTGTTGTCACTTCGGCAACGGGGGGACTTCTTCGCGACGTTCTGCTTGCCGAGGTGCCGTGGGTGATTGCCAGCTATCAGCTCTATGCCCTCTTGGCTTTTGCTGGTGGGTGGTTGGTGTGGGGTTTGGGTGCACTGGGGACATCGTCGATTGTTGCGGTGACCGTTGGCGCCTTAGCAATCACGGGGGCTCGAATTCTGGCTATCGCCGTTAATCTTCAGTTACCCAACTGGAGACGCAACGATCACACGGGCCCCATCACGCTTCTCTAAAGCACCACCTGAGTGTTGTGGGGGTGAATACTCTGTGACCTGGCGTGTCACTGCCTGGAGCCCCTCAGGGGGTCACGTAGTTTCATGGCAACGCACACCCCGACTTGTCGAAGGAGCCTCCGTGGACCACACCGCTCTCCCCCTTACACCCACAGCTGCAGTGCGTAAGAAGAAGACGGGGGAGCGGACATTTGTCCTTGACACCTCGGTGCTTCTGAGTGACCCGGGAGCAATGTTTCGTTTCGCCGAACACCAGGTGGTGTTACCGGTGGTGGTGATTTCGGAGTTGGAGAAGAAACGCCACGACCCCGAGATTGGCTATTTTGCTCGACAGGCTTTGCGAAACCTCGATCAGCTGCGCGCCGAACACGAACGGCTCGACTTTCCGATAGCAGTGGGCGATGGCGGGTCGCTGAGGGTTGAACTCAACCACTCCAACCCGTCCGTGTTGCCAAGCGGTCTCCAGCTGGGGGACAACGATTCGCGCATCCTGGCTGTTGCCCTCAACCTTGCCGGCGAGGGTCTTGCTGTGACTGTCGTGTCCAAAGACCTTCCGATGCGGGTGAAAGCCGCATCGATTGGTCTGATCTCGGAAGAGTATCGAGCGGAGCTCGCCCCCGAAAGCGGGTGGACCGGTATTGCCGAGCTGACCATGAGCGCATCGGACATGGCCAAGCTGTATGACTCCGACGTGGTGGCCTCCGACCTGGTGGCCGACATGCCCCTCAACACCTCGCTCATAATCCACTCCGATCGAGGCTCGGCGCTCGGTCGCGTGACCTCGCCTGGCACAATTACCGTCGTCAAAGGCGACCGTGATCTTTTTGGCCTGAGCGGGCGCTCCGCGGAGCAGCGTCTCGCCATTGACATGCTGTTGGATCCGAGCCTCGGCATTGTGTCACTCGGTGGGCGGGCAGGAACAGGGAAATCTGCACTGGCTCTGTGCGCCGGTCTGGAAGCCGTATTAGAGCGTCAACAACACCGCAAAATTATGGTCTTTCGGCCCCTTTACGCTGTGGGCGGGCAAGACCTTGGGTATTTGCCCGGAGATGCGAAAGAAAAAATGAATCCGTGGGCGGAGGCCACCTTTGACACGTTGAGCTCGGTTGTGTCCCACAGCGTTGTCGAAGAGGTGATGGCCAGAGGATTGCTGGAAGTGTTGCCCCTCACCCACATTCGTGGCCGTTCTCTCCACGATGCATTTGTCATCGTGGATGAAGCGCAGTCCCTGGAGCGGAACGTCCTGCTCACCGTGCTGAGTCGCATTGGCCAAAACTCTCGTGTGGTGCTCACCCACGATGTTGCGCAGCGAGATAATTTGCGAGTCGGTCGACACGATGGTGTGGCAAGCGTTATTGAAGCGCTCAAGGGGCAGTCGCTTTTTGCCCACATGACGCTTACCCGCTCAGAACGCAGCGCGATCGCCGCACTGGTGACCGATCTGTTGGAAGAAGGGTCATACTCTTCCTAGACCGAAGGGGCCGCGCCTGCTGGAGCCTGGCTGACCGGGGGCTCGCTAATCGGGGTTCGCTGAACGGGGGTTGATTGACCGGGGGCTGATTGACCGAGAATCGAGCGGTTAGAGGCCTGGCGAGGTCATCTTCAACACATCGAGCGCTGCATCAAGATCTGGAAGGCTGATCTCCCCGCGTTCCACAAATCCCAGAGCAATGACGGACTCGCGCACGGTGGTCTGATGGGTGACGGAGTATTTGGCCACTTTTGCCGCAGCCTCGTAGCCAATGACGCGGTTCAGGGGGGTCACAATCGCGGGCGAGGATTCCGCCAGTGCTCGGGCGTGCTCTTCCCTCGCTTCTAAGCCAATTACCGTTTTATCGGCCAGAACCCGCATGGAGTTTGCCAACAGACGAAGGGATTCCAACAGCGAAGTTCCCATCACGGGGATCGCCACATTGAGTTCAAAGTTTCCTGATGCGCCCGCCCAGGCAATGGTGTGGTCGTTGCCGATGACCTTGGCACACACCATCAGCACCGCCTCAGGAACAACAGGATTCACTTTGCCGGGCATGATCGAACTGCCCGGCTGAAGGTCGGGGATGTGGAGCTCGGCCAGGCCCGTGTTGGGGCCCGAACCCATCCAGCGGATATCGTTACAGATTTTTGTCAGCGAGACCGCAATGACTCGAAGAGCTCCGGACGCCTCGACCAGGCCGTCTCTGGCGCCCTGCGCTTCGAAATGGTCGCGGGCTTCGGTGAGGGGAAGCGCCGTGGCGGTGGCAAGCTCGGCAATGACTTTTTCTGAGAACCCCAGAGGGGTGTTAATTCCTGTGCCGGTGGCGGTGCCACCGAGGGGCACCTCTGCCACCCGGGAAATGGTGGCTTCTACCCGTTCGATGCCCAATCGGATTTGGCGGGCATAGCCCGCAAATTCTTGACCGAGCGTGACAGGCGTTGCGTCCATGAGGTGGGTGCGACCGGGCTTGACCACGGTTTTCCAGAGTGCCGCTTTGTCCTCTAGCGCTCTGGCCAAGTAGTCCAGGGAGGGGATCAAGGTGTTCAAAAGAGCGTCGGTCACGGCCACGTGGACGGAGGTGGGAAACACATCGTTTGACGACTGCGACGCGTTGACATGGTCGTTGGGGTGAACATCGAGGCCACTGTGGGTGGTGGCCAAGGTTGCGACCACTTCGTTCATGTTCATGTTGGAGGAGGTACCCGAGCCCGTTTGGTAGGTATCGACCGGGAAATGGTCGTGGTGGTTACCCTCAATGATCTCCATCGTTGCAGCCACGATGGCATCGGCGATGGCGCCATCGACGATGCCAAGCTCTTTATTCACCAGCGCTGCGGCGCGCTTGATGTGGGCGAGGGCGATAATTTGTGAGGATTCGAGGCCGCGACCAGAGATGGGGAAGTTCTCGACGGCACGCTGCGTCTGTGCACGGTAGAGAGCGTGGAGGGGGACTTTGACCTCCCCCATAGTGTCGTGTTCAATGCGGTATTCGCCTGGGGTCATCGTGTCATCCTTGGTGTCTGGTGGGGGCGTATTCCAGTGAGCCAATAACAATATCGGGGGTGACGCGACCCTCCGATAGCGTGTAGTTAGCGCCCACAATGGCCAGTGTACCGGCGGCCACAGCGTCGCTAATGAGCTCGCTGGAGGCAAGCAGTCGCGCCACCGTGTCATTGAGGTGCTCGCGCCTCACCTCTTCGGCATCCACGCGGCTTCCTTGCGGCAACCCGTGGGAAAGGCGAACACGGTCGATCGCTGGTTGAAGCGTGTCTGTCAGGCGCGCGATGCGCACGGGCAGAGGGGTGGCCTCCGGTGTGTTCTGATCGATGGCTGCCTCAATGGCTCCGCAGGAATCATGGGAAAGGATCACAACCAGGGGCACATGCAGCACCCACACGGCATATTCGAGCGAACCCACTACGGATTTCGAGATGACCTGTCCCACATTGCGCACCACAAACACATCGCCGAGGCACTTATCAAAAATCAGTTCCGCTGAGAGCCTCGAATCGGAACAGCCAAAAAGGGCTGCGTGGGGGAACTGTGCTGCGGCAAGCTCGTGCCGGTAGTCCACATCCTGCCTCGGATGGGCAGGGGTACCGGTGAGGAAGCGTTCATTGCCAGCCGCCATCTCCGCCCACGCGATAGCGGGGGTGAGAGAGCTCATCGAAATTCGGGATCGGTGAGCTGAAAGCTTGCATCGTCGGCAATTTCTGACACCGCTCTTTTGCTGGTGCCTGCAATCGCGATGATGCTGTCGCCGTTGTCGAGAACAACGACATAAGAATTGAGACTGCCCGCATCAAAAGCGGTGCGGTCGTATTCCTTCCAGGTGACGCTGTCGCTGTTATAGCCAAAATCGACTTCCCCTGTGCTGGGGGCGCTATCGGTGCGCTTCGCAATCCACGAGGCATCAGCGCCAAAGCCTTGGTCAAAGGACACATAGCTGTTCTCCGGTCCGAGTAACCCGATGGACCATGTCATTGCGGAACCCGGTTCATTCACAATTTCTGCACGATTGGCCACCCACAGTTCGGACAGATTGGGGGAGAGAGGTTCGCCCGGAAGAAAATCTGCACTTTGCGATGCGACCTCACGCCAGTCCACCTCTTGAACCAGATTGGTGTCTGGTCGAACCACCACAATAATCAGAAGCGCCACGACACCCAGGGACACCAGCAGCGACCACACCAGGTTTCTAGTGCTCTGGCGGGCACGGCGTTCAGCCCGGGCAGCGGTGACCCGTTCATGTTTTTCGAGTGGGGTTTCTGGTCTCCCAAGACCGGCAACTTCGCGGGGTTCTTTCCCTGCCACGACTATTCCTCTCGGAGTTTCTTCGTGGCATCAAGTCTGGCGCGCGCTCCGACCAGCCATTCTTCGCACCGGGCAGCCAAGGCTTCGCCGCGTTCCCAGAGGGTCATCGAATCTTCGAGCGTGATGCCACCCTGCTCCAGCTTTCCCACGACACCGACGAGTTCGTCGCGCGCTTGTTCATACGACATCGCCTCGATGTCTGGGTGGGTGGGTACCGTCTTATCGCTCACACCCTCAGTGTAGTTACCAGGCCGTAGCCCTACTCCACGCGGGTGTGGATGACGCCGTCGCTCACCACAACAGACAGGCCATCCCCCGCGTTCACCGCAGTGGTGAGGGAGATCACGTGGCCATCTTTGTCCCGGGCTATCGCATAACCGCGCTCCAATGTTCCTTGGGGCGACAAACCCCGGAGCGAACCCTGTAGCTGGGCAATTTCCGCTGTGCCGCGTTCAATAATGCGATCGGCGCGGTCAACCCCCCGGGCTACCAGGTGAAGCAGGTCTTCTGCCTGGGTATCAATGAGCGTGTGCGGATCGGCAAGGCTTGGCCTGGAGCGAAACGACGCGAGGCGTTCTGTTTCATATTCCACAAGCCCCAGCATGCGCGCCATAATCCGCGCTCTCACATCAGAGACCATGGCTTTCTCCGCCTCCACATCTGGCACCACCCGCTTGGCAGCGTCGGTGGGGGTGGAGGCGCGAAGGTCGGCAACATCATCAAGCAGGGGACGGTCTGCTTCGTGACCAATAGCACTCACCACCGGTGTGATCATCTGGGCAACGAAGCGCACGAGGGTTTCATCGCTGAAAGGCAAAAGGTTTTGAAAGTCACCACCACCTCGCGCCACAATGATGACATCCACTTCAGGGTCAGACTCCAGCGTTTCGAGCGCCTTCACTACTTCTGGAACACACCTCTCACCCTGAACGGCTGCATGCACCACCCGGATGGCGACATCGGGCCAGCGCAATCGGGCATTAGTCAACACATCTTTTTCCGCATCAGAATCTTTGCCTGTCACAAGCCCAATGGTGTGGGGGAGAAAGGGGAGGGTCTTTTTCCTCCCCAGAGCAAAAAGGCCTTCCCCCTCCAGCTGGGCTTTGAGCTTGGCCAGTCTTTCCAAGAGTTCACCCAAACCGGTGTGGCGCATCTGGGTGACATTCATCGCCAGCGTTCCACCCTTTATCCACCACGCGGGCCTGACTTGGGCGATTACACGATCGCCCTGTCTGATTCCTTCGGGGCTGGCGTCTTTGGTGCGGCGCCAGATGGTGATCGACAGGGAAGCATCGGCATCCACATCGCGTAATTTGCCATAAATGTTTCCGGCGGATTCGCCCCACTGGGTGATTTCACCCTCCACCCACACCGCACCGAGGCGGTCAATATATCCACCAAGAAGTTCAGAAAGCTTAAGAATCGACCACGGAGTATCGGGGGACGAATCGTTGGTGCCAGAGGACATGCTTCCTAAACTAGAACACTCAGCCGATATCCGGCCACAGACGCTTAGACTCATGGGCGTGAGTATTAGTAATGGCAGCCGTGCAACCCTTCTCGAGACCCCTCTTATCCCTGCTCGCCTCACCAAACTTGTCGACAACGCTGTCACAGCACAGAAGAAGATTTTGTTGGCTGCCCCTCGAGGGTATTGTGCGGGAGTGGACCGCGCGGTGATTGCCGTAGAGAAAGCGCTGGATCGTTTCGGTGCTCCTATTTATGTGCGCAAGCAAATCGTGCACAACATTCACGTGGTCCGCGAGCTGGAAGCACGCGGGGTGGTGTTTGTCGATGAGGTTGCAGAAGTTCCCCGCGGCTCCAACATCGTTTTCTCTGCTCACGGTGTGTCCCCGGCTGTCGTGGCGCAAGCGGCGGAACGTGAACTCCACGCGATTGATGCAACGTGTCCCCTGGTCACCAAAGTCCACCGCGAAGCGGTGCGCTTTTCCGGCCAGGATTACCACATCCTGTTGATTGGCCACGAAGGCCACGAAGAGGTTGAGGGCACCATGGGTCACGCCCCGGATCACACCACCTTGATCAACGACCCCGAAGAGGCTGGGCGGGTAAATCCGCCCGAGACCGAAAACCTGATTTGGCTTTCTCAAACGACGCTGAGTGTGGACGAGACCATGGAAACGGTTCGCCGTTTGCGGGAGCGCTTCCCCCACCTGCAGGATCCGCCAAGTGACGATATTTGCTACGCCACCCAGAACCGTCAGGTCGCTATCAAGAAGATTGCACCTGAGTGCGACCTGGTTATTGTCGTGGGGTCATTGAACTCCTCCAACAGTGTTCGCCTGGTCGAGGTCGCTCTGGAATACGGTGCCACAGCTGCCTACCGCGTTGACTACGCCAGTGAAATTGAGCAAAGTTGGCTCGAGGGTGTCGCCACTATCGGTGTTACCTCGGGAGCATCCGTTCCCGAAATTCTCGTAGACCAAACGCTGGCTGACCTTGCGGATGCGGGTTTTCTTGAGGTTGAAGAGATTCGCACCGCAGAAGAAGACGTCCAGTTTTCGTTGCCCAAAGAATTACGCCGCGATGTGAACGGAAACGTTGATGCGAGTGCTGTGGGCGGTTATCACCGTTCGTAGTTCGTAGTTCGTAGTTCGTAGT
>Ga0105052_10001569_pt1 | contig 29803 bp, 21 predicted proteins | sample FRY03_FD_78094 | JGI IMG/M metagenome (GOLD analysis project Ga0105052, IMG submission 78094) | Freshwater microbial communities from Lake Fryxell liftoff mats and glacier meltwater in Antarctica - FRY-03 | ecosystem: Environmental > Aquatic > Freshwater > Ice > Glacier meltwater ... | reverse complement strand
ACGATAATTTAACGTCGCATAATGCAGGAGGCTTACTTGCACCTGTTTCGATGGATAATAATCCTGGCATGCAAAAGATTATTAATAAAATAGGTATTGATGCTTATAAATTCTTTGCAAAAATAGCAAAAAACAAGAATCCGGATTTTAAAAAAGGTGCGGTAATAGTACCAACTTATTTTGAAAATCGTGAAGAATCAGGTTTAGAGCCATATGTTGGCGTAGTTATGAAACCATCTAAAGATGTTATACTTGATTTTGGTAACGGAACTACTAGAAAAATGGTAGCTTATGATGATGGTATTTTCATTGATACAGCTATTATGATGAGTGCTTTAACAGATTATTTAAAACCTAAAGTTAAATTTATCCAAAAAAAGATTGATAATTTTAACGAGATTGATAGTAAATATATTGTTAACTGCACAGGGCTAGGAGCAAAAGAACTAAATAATGATGATGCGATGGTTTCTATTCAAGGGCATTTAATAATGCTTAAAGACCAAAAACCTCAAGATTTAAGCCACATGATCCTGGTATATTTCAAAGAAGGCGAGACTGCATCAAAACAAAAAGTTAAACGTTCATTCTACATGTTTCCTAAGAAATTACCAAACACTAGTGCTAACGACATCGGTGTGATTGGCGGTACCTTTATTGAAGGGGCTACATCTGCAACTCCAAATAAAGAAGAATTTAATATCATGTTAAAAGGAGCCAAAGATTTTTATGGAATAAAATAAAGATCTACTAGCTTACCACGTTTCTGTAACCACTCTGAGAGGTCGCTAACGCCGATAGTTTTAGCGGCCATTTCTTTTTAGGGGTTTAGTGACGACGTCATTGCGCAGAGTCTTGCACGACTAAGCAACCTTCTGAGTTCTATCTCATGAGATTGCCAACTCTTCATTTATTTTCTTTATAAAGATTTTTACTCTTGAATTTATCCTCTCAAAATGTTTATATAGCAACCACCAAACTCAGGCTAGTTTAAGATGGCGCTGCTAATATGAGGGGTTAGCGTCATTTTGAGATGGTATTGTTGCATGGATAGAGCTCTGCAACCTCCCTCAAAGTGACGTTAATCCTTTCGTTCCTTGGATTTTATTATGAATTTCGCTCACTGTACGCTTGAAATAGACCTATCGAAAATTCGTGAGAATTATCGTATTTTAGCAAATATTTGCAAAAATTCGCATATTGGCGCAGTAGTTAAAGCTAATAGTTACGGCCTGGGTGCTGAGAAAATAGCTCCTATATTACAGCAGCAAGAAAATTGCCAAATATTTTTTGTATCATCGGTTGATGAAGGCATAAATTTACGAAAAGTTATAAATAATCAAGCTAATATTTTTGTACTAAACGGGGTTTTTTATAATGATGTTAAAGAATTTAGTGAGCATCAATTAATTCCAGTCTTAAATAATTTAGAACAAATCGAGATATGGCAAAAATTTGCTATATCTAAAGAGCAAAATTTACCATGTTTGCTGCATATTGACACTGGCATGAATCGTTTAGGAATAGGTAGCATAGAAGTTGAGCAATTAATAAATAAACAAAATTTATTACAAAATTTAGATCTACAATATATTGTTAGCCATTTATCAGTCTCTGAAGAGCTAGATAATCCTTATAACTTTGAGCAACTAACAAGATTTAAACATTATTTACAATATTTCCCAAATATTAAAGCTAGCTTAGCTAATTCTAGCAGTATATTCTTAGGACCAGAATATCATTTTGAATTAGTACGTCCAGGTGCAGCTTTATATGGACTTAATCCCATTAACGGCCCTAGCCCAATGCATAATCCAATAAGGCTAACGGCGCCAATAATCCAGTTACAAGAATTGGTAGAAGGTCACCATATAAGTTATGGCAAAACTTTTACTACTAACCGTTCCAGCCTGATCGCTACGCTCCCGCTAGGTTATGCTGATGGTTATTCCCGGGCTTTTAGTAATCGCGGAGAAGTATTTATTGACGATCATTGCGCTCCTGTAGTAGGCAGGGTATCGATGGATTTAATTACGATTGATGTAACGGATGTGCCACGCAATAAGGTTTTTCTTGGTAAAGAAGTTGAGATTATCGGGAATCATTGTACTATTGATAGGTTGGCTAATATAATAGGTACGATTAGTTATGAGATGTTGACGAAGTTAGGGAGTAGGTATAAAAGAACATATATACATTAGAACCTAAAAAATGCTCATATAGATTTACTATGCTGCGCTTTTTTAGAATCTGATTCCTAAAAATATCTCCACTATATTTAGTTGCTAAAGAGATCCTTTAAATTAACGCTTATAAATTATGGGGAGTAGGCGGAACAATACTCACAAAAGTTTGCGCAGTCTATGACCGGCCCTACGCTCACCTTGAAATTGCGTTCACTCGTAATGACCTTATTAATTTGAATAATTGGCATAAAAATGATTCAACCTCTACATTTAATTAATCTAATAGGCAAACGTACTATCGCCATAGCGAGAAGTATAGGTGCTTTTTCAATATTTGCTATTTTGGCTAGTACCAGTATTTTTCGTCCGCCTTTATATTATAATTTAATATTAAGACAATTAGCTACTATTGGTTTTTATTCATTACCCGTAGTTGCTATGACCACCTTTTTCTCTGGCGCTGTGCTAGCGTTGCAAAGCTATACGGGGTTTTCGCGTTTTTCCGCTGAGAGCTCAATAGCCACTGTAGTTGTATTATCTATAACTAGGGAGCTGGGTCCCGTATTAGCCGGCCTTATGGTTGCTGGCCGCGTAGGAGCCTCTATTGCTGCTGAAATCGCAACTATGAGAGTTACCGAACAGATTGACGCGCTTTATACTTTATCAACCGATCCAATTAAATATCTTGTTTTCCCTAGGGTATTAGCTGCAGTTATTACTTTACCGTGCCTTGTATTAATCGGTGATGTTTTAGGAGTTATGGGTGGATATTTGGTAAGCGTGCATAAACTTGATTTTAATAGTTCAAATTATCTTATCAGTACTTTCGAATATTTAGAAGCCATTGACGTAATTTCCGGTCTAGTAAAAGCAGCGGTTTTTGGTTTTATTATTTCTGTAGTTAGCTGTTATAGTGGATATTATTCAGATAAAGGAGCGCGTGGGGTGGGGCAAGCCACAACGTCAGCGGTAGTAAGTTCTTCAATTCTAATTTTAATTAGTAATTATATAATCACCGAATTGTTTTTCAAAGTATAAGGCGTATAATGGAAGAAAATAAATTTAAAATCCAAGTCAGAGCTCTATACAAATCATTTGGTAATCATAAGGTGCTGGATGGTATAGATTTAGACGTCAAAAAAGGTAGCTCGCTGGTAATTCTTGGCGGTTCCGGTACCGGCAAATCAGTGCTTATTAAAACTATTATAGGTTTAATGCAACCTGATAGCGGTAGTATTCTTATTGATGACGCCGAAACTTCTCATATCTCAAATAAAGAAAGATTTAAAATAATGGAGAAATCTGGTTTTTTATTCCAGGGCGGGGCATTATTTGACTCATTAACGATCCAGGATAATATTACATTTTTTGCTGAAAAATTATATAAATTATCAAAAAAAGATAAACAAGAAATGGCCGTGTCAAAGCTTAAAGCTGTAGGGTTATCGGAACGGATATTAAATTTTTATCCTGCTGAGCTTTCAGGAGGCATGCAAAAAAGGGTATCTTTAGCAAGAGCGATTTGTAGCAATCCTTCATTATTGTTCTTTGATGAGCCAACTACAGGCCTTGATCCAATAATGGCAAATATTATAAATGAATTAATCATAAAAGCTCAAGAAGAATTAGGAGCAACTACGATAACAATTACCCACGATATGAATAGTGCTTACCAAATCGCTAAAGAAGTAGCCTTAATACATCAAGGTAAAATTTTATGGTTTGGGACAAAGGAAGATATGAAGAATGATGATAATCCATATTTAAAACAATTTATTAACGGTTTAACTACTGGTCCAATTGAGGTTTAAAAATGTTAAATAAAGTTTATTTCTTCTTATGTATTTTATTATTTCAAATCTCATCCGCTTTTGGTTTTACTGAGCAGTTTACTAATAGAGATAATTTTGAAAGAAATGCAATTATTGGAGCAATTCTCTTAATAATTTTTAGCCCTAAAAAAAAGCGAGCTACTTCTATTGGTATTGTCGGCGGTTTTACTTTTGTGTATCTGAGCTATAAATACGTCTTACCTGTTATATTATAAGGCAGCGCTGGCTAAACTTTCTTAGGCTTATTTAAAATTATAATTTGAGATTACCTAAAATAATGGAGATTATGCGCTAATTAAAGCGCAACATATTATATAAATCCTATGAATATAAAAACTATCCTGGGCCAAAAAACTGCTTATAAAGATCAATATGATAACTCGTTGTTGCAGCCAATTAGTCGACTGCTTGCTAGAGATAATATAAAAATCCCCGCTCCTTTGCCATTTAGTGGCTATGATATTTGGAATTGCTATGAAGTTTCATGGTTAAACCTAAAAGGCAAACCTGAAGTGAAAATATTAGAGTTAATAGTAAATGCTGAATCCGAAAATATTATTGAATCAAAATCTCTTAAATTATATTTAAATTCTTTTAATAATACTAAATTTGCTAGTAGTGCCGAAGTATTGGAACTAATCCAAAAAGATTTAACCTTGGTGGTTAACTCTCAAGTGACAGTTATAATAAATGATTTAGAATCTTATGAAGGGAAATTACTAAGCTCTTTTAAAGGTATAAATTTGGATAAAATAGATATTTTTATTGATAATTTTACGATAGCTGAAAATTTACCTAAATTATCTGACGAAAATATTCAAGTAGAAGAAACATTATATTCGAATCTTTTAAAGTCAAATTGCTTGGTGACTAATCAGCCAGATTGGGCTTCAATACAAATTAGCTATAAAGGCCTAAAAATACAGCCTGATTCTTTGCTGAAATATTTAATATCTTTCCGTAATCATAATGAGTTTCATGAACAATGCGTGGAACAGATATTTTGGGATATTAGTAAATTATGTGAGCCTAAAGAGTTAGTAGTTTATGCAAGATATACAAGGCGAGGCGGAATAGATATTAACCCTGTCCGCGCTAGTTATGTTTTAAATATAGCAGAAATAGAAAATTTAAGGCATATTAGGCAATGAATATATTAAGCTGAGTTTGATATAAAGTTCTAGAATTAAGCTGAAAGTGTCATTTTTTCAGGAGCATAGAGCCCCGTGTCATCTTGATATAGTATTATTACTTCCTGGTTTTACTACTTTACCAGATGAATTAGAGAAAGTTGCTGAATTTATAAAGCCTACTAGATTTAATTTTATTGAAGAATGTGCTATATTAAAATTGGGCAGAATGGTTTAGAAAAAAAGAAAAAACTCAGGTTAAAATAATCAATTGGATTATTTTTAAAAAAGAATGGATCCCTACGTCCCGCTTACGCGCTCCTTCAGGATGACTCTTCAGTTTAATTCGAGACCATCCTTATTCAAACTCAGGCTTTATTAAATATACATTACCAACAGTGAGCAAAACTTACTTATTTGCCTTTTTGTCACTAGCTGATTTTAATTGATCAAAAATAGTTAGCGCTTGAGTGATGAAGCTACCTGGTTCGGAAAGATTTGCTGGTAAAATCACAGTATTAGTTTGTTTAGCTAAGTTGCTAAAAGCGTTAATATATTGCTCAGCTACCTTTAAGGCTACCGCATCACTGCCACCAGTTTTTTCAATAGAACTGGCAATTATATCGATACTTTTAGCTGTAGCATTAGCCACCAGACCTATCGCTTCTGCTTCACCGCGGGCTCTATTAATTTGATCAGTATAAGAAGCCTCGGAATTTAATACTACCTGAGCTTTTTCTCCTTCAGCATGGTTTATTTTTGCCTGCCTACTACCCTCGGAATCCAAAATTTGCGCACGCTTCTGGCGCTCAGCTGCTACCTGTAGTTCCATTGCTTTTAAGATAGTTTGAGGTGGCTGTATGTCCTTAATTTCATAGCGGAGACATTGGATTCCCCAATTTATTGCTGCCTGGTTAATAGCTGCAACTATTGCGACATTTAGGGTCTCGCGTTCCTCGAAAGTTCTGTCTAGTGGTAATTTACCAATCTCTGAACGCATAGTAGTTTGCGCTAGCTGAGTTATGGCATAATAAGGGCTACTCACTCCGTAAGAAGCGGCAACTGCATCAATAATTTTAACATATAATACTCCATCAATTAATAATGTTACATTATCGTTGGAAATTGCAGTCTGAGCAGTGACGTCAATAGCTTCTTCCTTAAGAGTATGTTTATAAGAAACTCGTTGGATAATTGGTATCAAAAAAGTTAAACCAGGCTGCAAAACTTTATCAAACTTTCCTAATTTTTCTACCACCCAAGCTTGTTGTTGTGGAACAATTTTTATCATTAAGGAAATAACAAAAATTGCCAAAATAATAAAAGCTATTAATACGTATTCCATTTTTTAATCTCCATATAAATTTCTGTGTAACATATTCGGCTTCTTGTAATGATCATATGATCCGTAGAGGGTTTCACATAAGCGTAACAGCTTGCCCTTCTGCTACCTTAGTAAGTCCCTCCAACACTATTTTATCACCTTCTTTAATATCCTGGGAATTAATCGCAATTAAATTGTTGGCGCGGTTGCCTATCGTGACATATACCAGTTTTACTATATTATTTTCATCTATTTTATAAATAAAATTTCCATGATTATTTCGCTGAATACATTGTTCAGGTATAGCTAAGCTGCTATGTTTATTAATAATAAGTTCAACGCTAACGTAGCTACCATGAAGAACTTTATCTTTAGCGTCTATAGAAATCCTAGCACTTATAGTACCATTATCTGATAAATATTGTGAGATAGAAATTATTTTTCCAGCAATTTTACTATTTTTATTCTTTAGGATATTGGCTTCGGTATTAGTTGTTACTTTGCCGTACAAATTTTCTGGTAAAGAAATTAGAATGCTTTGGCTACCTCCTTTTTCAATAAGACTAAAGAGATAATCGCCTGGCTTTATTTTCTCGCCAATTCGTGCTTTAACTACTCCTATTTCGCTATCAAACGGAGCGGTGATGAACATATCATTATATGTTTTCATTTCTTTAATAAAGCTATATTTAGCCTTCTCTAAATCAGTTTGCGATTTTTGAAGAACTTCATAACTAATAATATTTTTAGTAAACAAGGATTGATACCGTGAATTAGAATCAAGAGCAGTTTTATAGGCTGATTCTGCTTGTTTTTTAGTAGACAAAGCAATATCCTTATCAATTATAGCTAATATTTCGCCTTTAAGTACTTTGTCACCTTGCTTTGCAGTAATGGCCTCGAGCGTGCCGCCAACATTTGCATAATACTCACGGCTTTGATCAATTTTACATTGTCCAATTGTACTATATACCTCAAAAAGTTCTGCCGTGTTAACGGTAGTAGCTCTTACTATTACTGGCTCCACTCTACTCTTAACGGCAGCATTGATAGTATAGGAAGTTAAAATTATTAATAAAAAAGCGGCTATTTTATCGTACATATGTCGCCCACACGTTGATTATTTTTGTTTATTTCCAGCTTTACTTTAATAATTGGTCTAGGTAGTAAATGCTCAACCAATTCCGGCCATTCGATTATACAAAGATTGTTCTGTAAACCATCTTCAATTCCTAATTCATATACTTCTTCAGGTGAATTTAAACGATAAAGATCAAAATGATAGATGGTAAAATCTTTAGCTTGATATGTTTGTAATAAATTAAAAGTAGGGCTTATAACATTAATGTTACTACCACAAAAAAACTGAATAATTTGCCGGCAAAGAAACGTTTTACCGCAACCAAGATCACCAGTGAATGTTACTATATCACCTTTCCCTAGACTTTGCGCTAATTTTATTGCTAAGTTTATAGAATCTTGTTCGTTATCTAAGATTATTTTACTAACCAACATTTTTATCTAATATTACTATCATCTGTCGATAAGACTTCACCATTTAGTAAAGAAAGCTTAACTTGCTTAAGTGTTCTAGGACTTGCATCAATTATTTCAAGTTCAACATAATCAGCAATCTGTATTTTGGTACCAATTGCAGGCACGTTACCAGTAAGGGCTAGTACTAGACCTCCAATGGTATCAAACTCATCGTCTTTTTTTTTTAATATAACTCCTAATAGCTCTTCTAGAACTTCCACCTCTACCCTGGCGTTCGATATGATAGTATTATTACCTATAACCTTAAAACTATCATTATCTGACTTTTTATCATGTTCATCATCTATTTTGCCAACTATTTCTTCCATAATATCTTCAATAGTTACGATCCCATCAGTACCACCATATTCGTCTATTACTACTGCAATATGAACGCAATCTCTGCGCATTTTAGTTAATAAATCTATTAATTTCATTGAAGGAGCAGAGATAATTGGCCTACGAATTATTTTTTTTAGATCAAAATTTTGTTTGCTAGTTAATATTTTAAATAGGTCTTTAATATGTATGAACCCAAGAATATTATCTAAACTATCATTGTAAATTAATGTTCTAGTATGGGGAACAGATAATGCAATATGTTTGTTTAGCTCATCAAGACTAATATTAAGTTTTATTGCCACTATATCCGACCTTGGGATCATAATATCTTCTACAGTTTTATTACCAAACTTAACAAGATTTATAAAGATACCTTTTTCAGCTAAATTCATTTTTTTGCTTTTAGACTTGAGTTGCTTAATTGCTTCTATAAAACCATCATTTGATTTCTTTTTTAAAAGCCAATTTGGTAAAAAGGATGTTAATTTTTTTTGAAAAATATTAGTAACTTTCTGGTTACAATAATTATGAGAAGTGTCTTCATTTTCCGAAGATTGAAGCATATGTGTGAATATTTAGTTAGTTTTATTGTTAATAAGGTGAAGCAATATTGAATTTTTTTAATATAGTAATTTCTAAGTCCTCCATAATATTTGCTTCTTCATCTTCTTGATGGTCAAAGCCGATCAAATGAAGAATACTATGGATTAATAAGTGAATAAAATGATTTTTAAAATCTTTGCTTTGGGTTATAGCTTCCTGGTATATTATTTCATAACCAAACGCTATGTCTCCTAAATACATATAATTCAAATCTTTTGTTAATTCAAGTAAATGTCTATAATCCAGCTCTTTATCAGGAAAAGATAAAACATTTGTAGCTTTTGGTTTATCAAGAAATTTGCTATTTAAAGATAGCATCTCGCTATTATTAGTTAATAAGATCGATAGTTCAAAGTCTTTAATATGGGCAAGCTGAGCAAACACGGTTAAAACAGTTTTAGAAACTTTCCTTATTAAAATCTTGTTAATAAAGCGGTGCTGTTTCCAAGCAGGACAAACGCAAAGAATATCAACGCTAATTTTCATGAATATCTACTATACTAACCAATCCCATTGCTGGAGTGAACAGAATGTTTAGAAGATAAAGGCTTCAAAGAATTTGATAGATTCTCAGTTTTCCTACGACCTCTTTCAAGATCCTGCGAAATTTTCACCACTTGTGTTAACAATTTTATAAATTTTTCTGTCAATTCTGGATTTAGTTTAATAGTTGACTTCAACTTGCTTCGTTTTGAAGCTGATATGTTAGTAGAATTAGGCGGAATAGTTTCAGTGTGTCTTCGCTTTAGTGTGTTTCTTAAAGGCTTTTCTACTTCCATTGGTATGCTTTGTAGTGGAGCTTTGTCAGTAGTAGGGATAATAGTTTTATCGCGCTCTAACACTTTGGGTATTTTTGAAAAATGCTCACCAATAATTATTGATTTCAATGAATCAACATCTTGTATTTTTGATTCTGCATCATTAATTTTATGCTGTATCTGAGGTAAACGAAATGCTTTATACTCTTCAAGCGTACCTTTAAATGCAGTTTTATCTCCCTCAGATCTTACCCATTCTATTTTGCCATTGCTATGACCTATGCCTCGAATAGTCTTTATATCTCCATAATCTAATTCAATTTTTTCTATAAGCTCGCGATCTGGTTGTTTACCTTCTGCATTGGCCACTAAAAACTTATCTATATCAACTTGTAGCTGAATAAGTTTAGCCGCTTGTCTCATTTGCACCTGCCCCGATACGCAAAACTCTTGCAAATTTACGAAAGTATCGTTTAATAGGTTTAATAAAGGTGTATCAGAAGGTATCGGTTTGGGGCTTACATTAGCACTTATTTTAATTAATGTATCTCGTAGCTGGTTTATAGGTTCTTTATTAGCTTTAGGGTCAGCCATTAGATAATTTGCCATCTTAGCAAATACTGCTTTAGCGTCGGCTATACCCTTTGCTGTAGCCTTCATTTTTTCTGGCGTTGATAACTCATTCAAAGCGTCTGCAAATTCTTGGGAAAGAATTACCCCTTGGTAATCCCTATCAAGCTTGGTTTGTTGATTAAATAGATTTGCATTTAAAATCGTTCCGCGATTTATGAAATCAAGTACTCTATTGTTTTTGTTATAAACTCCGCCACCTAAAACATTTAAAATATCTTTCTTAACGCCTAAAAAATCATGGAAAGCGTGACCTAAATCTATACGAGCTATTCTTTCTCTCTTTTGTCCATCTTTTTCTTTTATAACCATCATATTTCCGGGGTTAACATCATGGTCCCCTACTAATATTGAAACCGCTAAAGCGGTGGCTATGTCTTTACGTAGTAAAGCTTTTTTTTCTTTTATAGGCGGGGTATCATCAAATTGATCTTTAAGGCTAAACACATGCTTCGGGGGTTCGCCATCTCTTGGTATGGTTACATTATCACCAATAAAGGTAACTTTCACATGCGGATTATCTTCTTGAAATTTTTTGCCAAATACTTCTTTATAAGCATAGTCATCTAAATGATCACCTATTGGATTCTCTAAATAACGAGAAGCCGCTAAGAATTTTTTCTCTTTTTCATTATATACTAGGAATACTTTCGGTACTAACTCTAGCCCTTCATCAGAAGAATTAGTAACTGCTCTGCCAATACGTGAAGCTATTATCTCTCCAAAATTTTCAGTATCCAGGCCTCTAACTTTAGCGTTTCTAAAAAACGCTGAATCCTTGATAGATTTTTTTAATTGATAAGTTTTCCCAGTAAGTTTACTTTTAGCAGAACCGCTACCTGTTTTCCCGCCGGTAGTTTTTTCAGTTTCTCCGCGCCCAAAATGTTCATTAAAATCGAAATAGGGTGTGGACTTAGAGGGCTGCTTATGATCTGCGTATTGCTGGGCTTCTTTAATCCGCATAGCTAGTTCGCCGTTAGCAGGGTCAATGAGTATTTTTGGCATAATAACTTTAAAAAATAATGATAAGATTAGTAAGTAAGTGGTGCGTTAAGGCTTTTAAAATATGTACCATTATAATAGTTCTCTTTTATAACTTCATCTATTAGGTTATTTTGTTGTCATTATAACCTATAAAATGCTCCCGTAACTTTACGACGCTGCGCATTTTCAGAACCTAATTCCTAAAATTATTTTCACTTATTTGTTACGAAAGAGATTTAAAAGTATCTTAGTTTAAAAGAACAATTACTTAACGTGGTAATCCTGAGAAAACTAGATGCTGCTTTAATTAAAGTAATGCTATGCCTACCAATCTATGCGTATTTAGCTCGCTCAGGATGACACCGTTTCACATTTTTAAACTTTAACTTTAAGATCAGCAGCCTGAGTCATCTGCTCAGTTATATTGCTATTTAAAACCTCAAATATTTTCGTTGAAGCGTCAAAAGCCATATTTACCAATTCCTTAGCATTATTCAGGGAGCTTTCATATGCCAACTTAACAAATTTTTGTTGAGATTCATTTATTTGTTTAATATCTCCTATATTCATAGAACCTTTAGCTACATTCATAAAGTTTGCAGCGTTATTTTGTAATGTTTCTGCATTTTTCTTCATCATTGATTGCATACTTTCAGTAGCGATTTGATTAGTTGTCGCTAAAACTTTACTAGCTTTTTTCATATTTTCAGAAAAACCTGCCATATCAAGCTGAGGCATGTTTTTTACTGAATTCACATAAAATTCTGGATCCATAAAAGATTTCATAAAATCAAACATTTGGTTACCCGCAAATGAATTATGTTGATTATTAGATGTGTTATTATTTTCATAATTATTATGTCCGGTTTTAGCCATATATTATTCCTCTAAATTTAAAATTGTTCATGAATTAATGTTAACACTTAAAAAACTATCAGTCAACTAATCTTGTAAATATCTAAAGCTAAGAAAACCACAAAAAGATAAAAAATAGAATATATAAATAAATTTTTAGCACCTTTAATATTCTCACTATTCTTATTAAAAGGCTTATCTTTAAATAAAGAAGCAACATAATACAGGAAAATTGTGTCTAATATTAGAGTTATTACCAAGTATATAGCATCACTCATACCTAAATAATATGGCATTAATGAAACAACTACCATAATTATACTATAAATAACTATTTGTTTTTTAGTATAATATTCACCTTTTATTACTGGCATCATTGGAACACCGCATTTTTTGTAATCCTCTAGCCGGAAAAGAGCTAGCGCCCAGGAATGAGGAGGAGTCCAGGTAAATATAATTAAAAATAAGATAATTGACTGGAAAGATATTTCATTTGTTACTGCTGCCCAGCCTATCATAGGAGGTAGAGCGCCAGCGACTCCGCCAACAACAATATTTTGGATACTCGAGCGTTTTAGCCAAATAGTATAGATAATGACATAATATAAGATGGTAAATAACAATAACCCGGCTGCTAACATATTGATGCAAAAAGCCATAAAAAAAACAGAGAAGAAAGCCATTATGATACCAAAAGATAAGGCTTCATCAGGCAGCACGCGTCCGGTAATTATTGGCCTTTGTCTGGTTCTTGTCATTACAGCGTCAATATCTCTATCATACCACATATTAATAGCTGCACTGCTGCCGGCACCTAAAGTGATACATAACATTGCGACAAACCCTATAAAAGGATGAATAATTCCTGGAGCAAGCCACATCCCAGAAAAGCTAGTAAACACTACTAGCGACATCACTCTCGGTTTCATTAGTTTTATATAGTCTTTAACTGAGCTATTATTACCGCTAGTAGATATTTTCATTAAGGTTAATGTGTAAGACATTGTTGATTAGCTGTTATAAATATCTTCATTGAGAGTAGATCTCTTTTGTAACTTCTTTTTGTAGGTTATTTTGTCGTTATTAGCCCCTCCAAAATGCTCATGTAGATTTACTACGCTGCGCTTTTTTGGAATCTAATTCTTAAAATATCTCCACTATATTTATTTACAAATGAGATCTAGTATATAACTCTTCATTTGCGCGCCCTTATATAAGCGTTAGTTTAAGGAGCCGTATTTTTTCTTATAGTTGATAATTCTTTATTTTAACTCATATACGATTTGATAATACATCCCTCCGCCCCCTATGACACCTGCTTGTATGGTGATTGTATTATCCTGACCATTTATTAAATAGCTAAGGATATCTATATTGGAATATGTCCAAGCTCTTCCTTGATCTGATCTTAGGTTACCATCAGTATAAATTTTCGAGTTTGTTCGAACCATTTTATTAAATTGATCCGGACCGCTGTAAATTTTCTTACCATTAACTTCTACTAGTGTGTAATCATCAACAATTAATGAAATTATCTTAAATGACTTTATCGCATCCTTATTTGGTATTTTAAGCTTAATGGTTGAGTAACGCAGGGTATCGTTTAACCCGTAACCTGGAGGAAAGCTGCCTCTTTCATATTTTCCTAAAGTAAAGGTTCCGCTCTTTTTTGCTGTATCAAATGTATAATCTAATGGATTTGTTATAGGCAAATCACTATCATATGTATATGCCAAGCCTTTGAATTCTTGGCAGCCTACTCCGGAAGGTAAATCTGCCCACTTAACTTTTTTATCTTTAATACTTGATAGACAATAACGTTGTGGAGGTTTTGAAGGATTTATTGGTACCCAGCCGGCTTTACAAATACCAGTTACTAATGTTCCAATATTTACCGGCCCTAAACTTCCATCATTATGTGGCGCACCCCAAGTTGCATTACCACTATCATTATCAGCGGAAGTAATTGCAAGGCATTGAGGTATAATAGTTTTAGCGCATAGATTTAACTCCTGCGCCGTCTTATCCCTTAACCCCTGTGTTAACTGATCATATTCTGGATAAATATCTTCATTATATACCGTGCCTGAGGGTAGTTCACCTTTTTTTTGTATAAATTTTACTGTGTAATGTTTATCAGTTATATTAGGTTCCGAAGGGTCTGGTTTAATTCTATCCTTAATATCTTGACTAACCTTACATACTTCTACGCCATCGTGCTTAATATTCTTATAGCAAAGAACATTTGCTTTACAAGTATGAATTGTAATGCCTTCTTGCTTACCAACTTGCGTGCAATCTTTATCAAGGGGGGCACATATTCTAAAATTAATATAACCAGGATAGTTCTTGTAGCCCTCCTTTAGCTTAGCAAAAGCTTCACAACTTATTTCATCTGTTTCTGTTAATTTTGCTAAAACACAGTTAGTTTCATCAATTCTAGGAGAGCAATGGCTAGAATCTGCTAGCATCATACACCCATGGGTTCCACCTTGTATATATTTGCCATTTAAGTATTCTAAGCCATATAAATATAAGGCGCTAGTATCTTCAACTCCTGTACTAGAATCATAAGGGACTTTATCGTTTTCATAAATGCCGTAAATCGACAGAGGGTTAAAAGAGCGGGTACCACTAAATGGTGGAGCGCTATATACATTGTCGTGGGCTGTAGGGTTGGGGATATAAGCCATAAAAGTATTAAAAATATTGCCTGCTAAATTTACTGTGCTTGTAGAAGGTTTATTAGCAGGCGCTCGAGTGTCGCTAATAGATAAAGGCGTAGCAATAGTGGTAGTTGTGTATTGAATAAAATCGTAGCCCTTAGTTTTGTTTGGCACCTTGTCTTCTACCATCAATTTAGCAATGAATTGAGGATTATAATAATCAAGTGGCTTACTACATGCCAGTGGCGCTCCTTCTCCACATTCGTAAGTTAATATTTTGTAACCCGTGTTCGCCCTTTCAATACATCCAACTAAATCAGAGCCTTCACTGACGCATATATCTTTGGGGTCTTGATCACCGGCATTAGGGCCCTTAAAATAAGCAATTGAAGCAGTAAGATTACGAGGCTTGTTGGTATTATCGTGCAAAGTCACAGTAGATTTCAAAGGTAGTAAGTCCGCAACCTCTTGTGGTTGTATCTTTGGGAACGGCAAGCTAATATCTTCAAATTCTCCGATATTAACTCCCCATACTTCTTGACATGTAGTATTGCTTTTGGCGCTAGCAGCACTACAATCAGGTATAGTTTCATCGACTACATAATAATCCTGGGGCCTAGAAGAATTTCCGATTTTTTGACCATACACTATTCTGATATCTTTATTATAATCAATCTTAGTAATGACACACAAATCTTTTGAAGTAGAAGATGTTAAACATTTCGGTAAAATATCCCTTTTCCCGCTAGCGGTATGGATAATGCTAGCTGAATAAATTGATTCAAGATTTTGTATTTTAACGCATTTATCAGTTTTAGTAGGATCATCGTTAACTTTACAAAGAGGTATAAGTCTATTCAGGGAAATTCGTACACTATTATTAATAATGTTATTCGGCAACTTTGATATTACGCATGGATCATCAGAATTTTGAATAAAATTATAATTATTTTGTGCATCTCTTTTACTGCAAATTCTTTGCACACTCGGAGAAGAAATGAAAGGAGATATTGTAGGACAGTAAGGCGGAGGATAAGGACCGAGGGGTAATTCTACGCACCCGAATTGATAGGAATCTACAGAGCTATTTAACTTCCCAACTTGTTCTATAACATATATAAATATATTGGGAATAACATTTAGAACTTTACCTAAATATTTTAGTACTTCTTGGATAGTATCAAGACCCGGAATATCTGCAGCTGAGCCTAGCATACCAATTAATGTGCCTAATATTTCTGGCCAACTCATAGTTTTTGATAATTCTAGGAGTGATTTTAATACTTTAGCCAATGGGCTCAGCGTGTCAGAAGCATGTAAAGGTTGACGGACTGGGTTATAATCCATTAAATCCTCATGTAACCCAGTATTTGAAAGGAGGTTTAATAAACCTGGATCGCTATAAGCACAAAGCTTAGGCCGGTCATAGCTTGCAAAATTATATTCATCAATACTATACTTTTCATCGGCCTGTGTTTCACCTTTTTCATTTAGATGAAAGCCTTTAGTATAACCAGGATCGGCTGGGCTTCCGTTAGGATTTAATGGAGTAGGGTCTACCGACGGGACGGCAATTCTAGCGCAAACTCTTACTAATGGAAGGCCGTAAGACGTTGGCCACATCACACATTCGCCGTTCCAATCTAAAGAGGTAGATTGAGTCCAGCAAGCAGCAAAATTACATGATTGGTAGCGAACACGGATTTTGGGCTCGAAATAAGTACTTTCCTTAGTAGCTTCAGCGCAATGTTGAAAATAATTAGCACTATTCGGATAATCAAATTGTAATAAGCAAGTTCCTTCACGGCCAGCTTTTTTATTATATGGTGGACAGTATGGGTTTCGATCAGCGTCAGGAACTTTTAACTTATCGTTCCAATATTCCCCTACTTGGCCTGCTCCGCAGTTACATGGATTACTTAGACATTTTTCAAAATCGCTCCAAAACCCAGCATAAATATAAGGTGAATATAAGAATAAAAACAATGCGAGTAAATATTTTTTTAGCACTTAAGTTCCTTGTCTAAGTTCTATGTTGTTCTTGAACAGAGCTCTTTCATAACTTTATCTAATGGACTATTTTTTTGTCATTAAAAGCTAAAAATGCTCACATAAATTTAATATGCTACGCTTTTTTAGAACCCAATTACTAAAAATATCTCTACTATATTTAATTTTAAAAGAGATCTAATTTCAAATTAAAATATTGGCATGAAATTAAATGTTGCTCAATGCATTTATCAAATGCGGCATCCAATTATCAGGATGGCCCGGATATTTTTGTATAGTTTCATGATATATTTCCAATTCTTTTGGCTTAGCTGATAATAGCCTAGCAACCCATATCAATCCTGCAATACTAAGCTCTGCAGCAATTGATTGATCATTTTGGTTAATTAAAAACATTCTTGAGGGAATGGAAAATTTTGATAATTTAAAAATTTCTTCTTTGGTTAACCCTAAAAGTTTATCTAAATAATCAATTTTCACATCGGAACCTAAAATAATTTTAGTATCGATTATACTTAACCATTCTTGGAGGTTACGCTCTTTTACTGTTTGGAGATAGCTAAAGTTAAAATTACTAAGCATGATTCCGTTAGTCTGTGCTAATTTTTCTGAGATCATACTTAAAACAGGTGCTAATTTTTCCGGTTTACATAAATATTCTAAATTATCGAGAACGAATATTTTAGGTTTGCTAGATGTTAACGATAAATGATAACCAAATGCATAGATTGCTGCAGCGCTAAAACTATTATGGATAGTTAGGTTAATATCAAATTGATTTACATATTTTTTTTCTTTAGGATAGAAACGGTCAGTAAAATATTTTTCTGTAAAATTATATAGGTTAAAACCAATAATTTTACCTTCCGATAAAAGAAGTTTATCTGCTTCGAACACACCATAATATAACCCGCCTTCGGTAAAATCATTTAGCTTAGTTTTAATTGATTCTCCACCTTCTGTTGAAAAATCCATTTCCTTTAAAACTAAAGAAAATTTCCGCTTACTTAATTCCAATTCAAAAATTTTTGAGATGATATTATTTAAGAAAGCTATTTCTATTTCGGTTAAGGGAGAAAAATAATGGTTACATAGGATTTTCAAAAAATCTAAGACAAATTTTTTAGATTCAACCGTATCTTCTAATAAAAAAGGATTAAATAGATTTTGATCTTTTTCTAATCCTTTCTCTTGCCACGTTCCTTCCAATGTTTCAATGAAAAGTTGAGCATCATTACAATTAGAAAGATAAACTATTGTAGGATTATATTTGGTAGCTTCAGAAATTAAAAAATTAGTTAATACAGTCTTGCCAGTTTTACTTGTACCAAAAATACAGGTATTGCCACGTTTATTGTTAGCATGAAAATTCATAAAATAAGGAGTTCCTACCTGGGTCCTCAGCAAAGTTACCGCTTTACCCCAGCTATTATATTGATTACCAGTAGGAAAATTATGTAATGAAGCTAACGCTGAAACATTCTCTAATATTGTAGGGGACATTCTTCTTAAAAAAGTAAAATTTCCTGGCAATTGGGACCAAAAGGTTTGTTCTAAATTTATATCTTCCCTGACGTGAACAATTCCTACTTTTGAAAGGCCTTTGGAAGCTTGGGTGATGTCATTCTCTAATTTATCTATATTAGAAGCAGTTATGGTAATAAATAGCTGCTGCTTACAAAATTGAGTAGGAATAGTTGGAGCAAGCTTTAATATTTTATTTATTCCTTTAACCTCACGGACTCTATCGTCTCCACTAACATTTGCTAAATAATCTTGGGATTCAAAAGCTTGGTTCACTTCATTTTTACTAATGAAGGTAAATATTTCAGTAGCTATTAATTCAACTGGTAACTGCAAAAATCCATCCAGTGAACTAGAAGATACTTCCTGATATTCTTTTATAGAAAGTATAGAGGCAAATTTTTTATCTTCTCGACTGATAATTTGTATTTTATCACTACCAACCGCATATTGGGTTGAAGCTAAAGCGTATGAAAGATTAGTGATTGGTACTAAACATTCTTCTTCTTTTAAGTGAACTATACTTCGATAAAGAAACATAGGATCAGAAAAAGATTTTTCTCCTTCAAATCGTATTCCTAATTTTACAGCGCCAAATTCCTCTAAATCAAGTAAAATTCTATTAGTAGCATCATTTAATTCCTTTAATGCGTTCTCTAAATATTTATCATGAAAGTCGGCTATCACTTTAAAAGATAATGAATTAACCAAAGAGTTTAAATTTCTAACCTTGATAGAAGCAGAATCATGAATTATTGAGATATATAGAGTGTTAACAAATTTATCATCCCAATAGTTTTTTCGTTGCCATAAACTATGAATATTAGCAGGCAATAATTTATTATATAAAGTTGTGTCGTCTAAATTTGTTTTTCGCCTAACTGTATGTATCCAGAATGCAAAATTGCCACTATTAACATTTTTCTTAATAGCATTACGAACCATTTCTCGTAAATTAAATAATTTATTACTAATTTTTTCTGAATTAATACCGTTTATTTGCAGAGTTTGGATTAATTCACCATTTTTAGTTAATAAAGTATCCTTATCATAATGGCAAGCAATAGGAATAAAATCCTCAGCAGTATTATTAAATAGATTTTTATCAACTTTTCTCGAACTACCGCTAATATTTAACACAGAGAATCCTTATCAATTAACCAACCTACTACCTGGTGTCTAAAGTATATATTAGGCTATATAATATACAAATAAAATGTAAAACAAAGCAGCAAACGATGTAAAACTTTTTGAGGCTAGGTAACTCTATTATACTTCTTTAAAAGCGCTTCTAAAATCGCGATAGTTTCAATATCTACCAATCCAGAAAAGTTATTCGGACGGAAATGCAGTTGAAAGGATATTATAACGTTTTTAGTTTGTTCATCTAAAACACCAGTAAGCTCGATATTATATCCGTATTTTTGAAATTTTTGTTGAATAGCAAGAATATTTGATAAATCTATAAGAGGATAAAAAAACTCTACATCTTTATTAGCGTACCATGCACCTATATTTTTTTGATATAATTGTTTCCAGGGAAATAACGGACCTGGATCGATTTTTCTACCAGGTGAAATATCAGAATGTGCCACAATGCAGGTGGGATCAATATTATACCTGCTGATAATATTTTGCGAAAGACTAATTACTACGTCAATCTGCTCAGGAGGGTAAGGGTGCCATGTAACATTTCCAGCGGAATCATAAGTGAAACCTAAATTAACAATTTCAATGCCAATAGAGCTATCGTTTATATTATTGCGCCCTTGCCATTTACTATTCCCTGCGTGCCATGCTCTTTCAGATTCTGCAACTAATTGGAAAATATGCTCTGGAGCTGTATCTGAGACTAAATAATGAATGCTAACTTTATCGCCAGTCAATAATGCTATGGATTCTTCAAGGTTTCTTTCAGTATAGTGTAATACTAAAAATCTTACTCGTTCATTAAACGATTTAGCCTGATAAGTGGTTTTATCGATTGTAATCACTGTAGACTTTTATTCATTAAAATTACTTAGTTCCAACATTAAATATTCTTCAGGTTGAAGTTGGTCTAAATTAATTATTTTAGTAGATTTTGTAGCTAGTCCTTTAAAGTATTTACTTTTAGAAATTACAGTGCGTGTACCAACTGGCGCCTTACCATTAAGCGCGTAAGCGAAAATTAGCGGATAATTAAGGTCACCGATTTTCATTTCTAGTTTTTTGCCCTGATCTTTAGAATTATATAATATTTTACCATTTGATAGTCTAGTAACTTTAGCATCTAACTTTAATTTGTCACCGCATAATAATGGAGTTTTATAAGCTATCTCATCATCAAAGACTTTAACTTCTTCACTAATGATAAAACTTGGAGGCAAAATTGATTGTAAAACAATATTAATTTTATAAAAAGCATTAGAATCTATTTCTACTTGTACGCCTGGTATAATACTATCAGTCTTATTTTTAAAGTAAACGTATTGGGCTGGAACAACTGCTTCCTTTGTTTGACCAATCATCATTCCTACAGTTAAAACATCAAGAGCAGGTAAAACACTTTTGGAACCTAAGGTGAAAGTTTTAGTATTCTCAGCAAGGAGGTTATTACCAATATCCATTAATTGGTAATGAAGTGTAACTATATGACCACATATGGCTGGACCTTCAGTGCCCCCCCCAACAGTTTTAACTTTAAATAATGGTTGGATTAGATCTCTATTCACTATTATACTGTAATTATTTTCATTATTACTAACAGAGTTATTCATCGAATTATCCAGCGGCTGTAATATATTCTCAAAAAAAGTACGCCCTTCTTTGGTGCGTAACGCATTGATGATAATTTTTGATAAAGTTTTTTCTAAAAAATTTCCTGTTAAAGGTGTATTTGGTTGTTCTATAGTATCATTCTTAGTATGATCTTTAGCAACTACTTGCTGTTCTTTTACGGTAGCTACTTCCGAAGAAGGCTGCATTTTCATTTGTACTAAAGTATAAACTAGTACAGCGCCAATTATTAAACTTAAAGTTTTATGCATATAATTGATATATTGGTTGATGGGTCTCAACTATACTATCAATCTAGTGAAGATAGTTCAATAGATCTCTTTCGTAATTTCATCTAGGGGGCTATTTTGGTGTAATTAGACCCTAAAAAAATGCTCACATAGATTTACTATGCTGCGCTTTTTTAGGAACCTAATTCCTAAAAATATCTCACTATATTTAGTTTCGAAAAAGATCTAATAGCCAAATCAAAAAATAAAAATAGGAAAAGATGAAAAAAATTTTAACGTATATTTGTTGTTTTTATAGTTTTAACGCATTAGCAACTGAAAAGCAGATTTACTCAAATAAACTTAATCATTGTACTATTACTAGAAGTACCATGAATGATTATGAGCCTGAAATATTCCAGTCTAATAATAATTTACTTAGAAAAACCGGCCAGCAACCGATATATTGTGGTAGAAAAATTATAATAAAAGGACGTGTATTAGATCAAAATTGTGTTCCTGTATCTGACGCTAAAATATATTTATGGCAAAAAGGTTGCGATGGGAAGTATCCTTATAAAACTCTGCGTAACCGAGTAAATAAAAAATTATTAAATTTTTCAAGTTTTGCAAGCTTTACCGGTTCAGGAACTGCTACTACTAATAATAAAGGTGAGTTTTATTTTATAACTATTTATCCGGACGCTGCTACAAGTAAAGCGGCAGATGTAAATATTAGAGTTGAGCATCGTAATCTTGAATCACTACAAACTACCTTACATTTATCAAGTAAGAACGCTAACGTTGATCAATGCGGTGAAACAGACTCTAAATTAGTTGCCATCGCTGACGAGATACAGTCATATTATTTTGATGTGGTAGTAAAAGGAACAACTACGCGGAGATATTAAACTTTCTGCATAAACCTGCTTCTGACGGTGAATTGTATATCGGATCGATATAATACATACTCATGTGTTAAGCTCCGCGTCTCCTCAAAAATTCACCACCTGAAGCGTTTCTGCACGAAATCTATCATAGAAAGGCATAGAACCTAGAATGATATTTTCAATTTTAACATTCCTTGATGACTTTGATATTTCTTTTGTAGTTTACAATTATATTCCATTTGCAATTTAATGTTTTTTCTTTCAACAAGTAGGGCAGCTCCTAAATTATATCCTAAGTCTGAATCTCTTGGTATGGTAATATCATTAGCAATGATATTACCATTTTGAGATAATTTAGTTTGCACCCTTTTACTATTTATATTTTTAATAATATCGGTGTGTAGACTTGGAGTAAGAGTAATGAATTCACTTATCTGTTTTGGCAATGTCACCCTTGTACCTATAGAGCAGCTTAATAGTTGGTGGGATTTCGCTGCGACTGAAAGGTTCTGAATTGCTAGCGTATTATCAGTATACGAGTCATCTTTATAACTACCGTAGTTTATTCCAATATTAGGGACAATAGTTAAGCCAGACTGAGTGGTCATTAAGTAGTTTAGTTTTACATCAAAATTATAACTAGTGTTATTATATTTACTATTAAGAATCAAAATATTCCCCTGAGCTGTTGAGGCTTTAGTTGATATATTACTACGTAATACTGAAAAAGCACCTTGCATAGTTAGGTTTTCTACTAATTCTTTACGGCCATATAAAGAAAAAATATGGCTCTCGACTGCAATCTTAGAATTAATTTTAGAAGGACGTGCTTTGAAATTAGAGCGTAAATTACTGTAAGCAACTCCTACAAGTTTGTCGTCAAACTCAACATCAAAGCCAATAGACCATCCTGCACTATTACTTTTATAACCAGTAACTTTAGCCTTGGTCCCTTGTTGAGAGGCGCCGTAAATCCCGCTAACCCACAGGCCTTTAATATATTTATTATCCTCATCACCAGCAGCAACTGATATGGTTCTAGCATATATATGATCATTTACTGAATTAAATAAGGCTGGATGTGCAAATATAGTGCTTCCTGTTAATGAACTTAATAATTTTTGCTGCTGTTCTTCGGGAAGTTGTTTAAATTCCTCAAATATAAGAGGAGAATCTAGATGAATTGCCTGAGTTTTAATAGGAACTTCTTCAATATCTTCGTTAGTGTTAAGGATAACTTCTTTTTGGCTAATAGTTTCACTATTAACTAGTTTGGATTGCTCTTCTTCTTGTTCTTCTTCTTCTTCAGACTCAGCTTGCAATGTAGCATCATCTTCATTTTCGGTTCCACTATTAGTTGTTTGTTTGGTTATTTTTAAATTTTCAAAAGTAGTGGTTTGCACTAAAGCTTCTGGTTCAACCGTTATAGCTCCTAGCTCTTCAATTTTAACAGGCTTTAGCTCTGGTTGGTCAGTTTCCTCAAAATCTGTATTATCTGCTTCATTATCTCCGGCCATAGTGCTGGCATCATCGATATTACTATCATCATTTTCATGATTTAACTTAGCGGTTGCATTAACTGGCTCTTGAGTTTTAGTTGTTTCTATCACTAACTCTTCCTTTTCCTTCCCCCTGACCATAGTGCTGGCATCATCGATATTACTATTATCATTTTCATAATTTGATTCCGCCGTTACATTAACTAACTCTTGAGCTTTAGTATCTTCTATCACTAACTCTTCTTGTTTCTTCTTTCTGACCATAGTGCTGGCATCATCGTTATTTCTTTCATCATTAATAGAAGGAGAAGTGGTGGTGGTATCGCTGGAAGCCAAGTTAATAGAGCTTGTTGAGCTCTTTTCTTCTTCAGGAGATTCATTAAAAGCCGGAATCTTTGGAAGCTCGCTTATTTCATCTAGAATGCCTATTTCCTTCTTAACAAGGGGAGTTAAAGCTGGACGTGCTTTAGCTTCTAAAGTTACACCTAATGATTTATAAGCAGTTTGAGGTAAGTGTTTTTTGAGGTAAGGGTCGGTTGTTATTTCTTCTAACAAATTATTATTAATAATATCTGCTGCTTTGGATATTTCAGTTTCTGAGTCCTTTAAGGCAAATACTATCTCGGGAAGCGTAGACTCAGAAAAGTCAGAAGTTAACTTTACTATTAGCGCTTCGAGCATAAGGTGGTTAATATAATCAGAATTTAAAAGCTCCATTGGTTTTTTGGAATGAACTAACTTTTGATATTTTTTTCCTATATCAGTGATTGGCTTAATTTCATCTGCAGCTTTATCTACCGACGGATTGTTTACTTTTTGCCTTTCCCTTTTGCGTCGCTCAATTTGACTTAATTTTTGGTTTATCGCCTCCTCTAGAGGGCCTTTATTATTTATAACTAATCTAAAAATAGAGTCAGTTTGTACAGATAGAGGTTGTAAAGGGGGTGCATGAGGGATAGGGGATCCCACGCCTACAGGTAAAGAAGAGGGTGACGCTGATGGTAAGCTGACTAGTAACGAGGAAGTAGTAAAGTTATTAATAGATTTCACATAACTAGGTAATAAAAAATCGTTGTTACTATTTTTAATAAATGTCTGTACTTCTTCTGGCATAATATCAGGAGAGATTGCTTTTAGAGATCTTGTAATAGAGGCAATAAAGTCCTTTTCCTTTGTGTGCTCACCTATAGCCTGCAAACGCACGTCTGCTATAACCGAAATTACTTCGAGTAACTGTTTCTTATCATCTATAGATGAAATAATTTTTTTTTGAACTTCTAAACCTAGCTCGTTTCTTAATATAATCTGCAAGAAATTTTTATTTAAGAATTGTTGAGCTTCTGTTTTAAGCCTAGAGTCACTTAAGTGGGGGGCCAAATCTTTTATAAACCCTTCACCTATTTTAGAATAATCAAGAGTACTTTCTTTAGGTGCGACTGGAGGGAACAGTAGCCTTTCTTTTTCTTTAGGGCTTATGCGGTTAGTAGCAAATGAACTAATTACTTCCTCACTTATTTTTTGTATATCTTCATTAGGAAGTTTATTTTCTAGGGCATATGAAATACGATCAGGTAAGCTAACAATTTTATTAGCTCTAATTCTTTTATAATCTAGTTCTTCTTCAGGTAGGATTAACGCTCTAGCTAAAGGATCTGGATCTATATACACCCCTCTTACTTTAGTTAGTAGTAGGTCTACATTTATTTCTTTCTTTAGTGGAACAAAGCCAAGATTTTTCTCTTGTGGAACAAAGCCAAGAGCTATTCTCAACTGAGGAGAATTTGCAAATTCTTCTAACAAATATTTATCTTGCTGCAATGGTATTACTTCTTTATGAAGGGCGGTCTTGATAATCTTTTCTACTTGTAGATCTTCTTTTGGTAAAGTTAAATATTCAATTACTGCGTATTTTTCAGCAACACTCATCGATTTTATTGTATTTAAAATTTCTTTAGTTACTATATCTAATAGTATATTTGGTAATCCTAATTCTATCTTACTTATTGCTTGATCTGATAAGATTTGACCATCTGTCGGCAACAATAATTTATCCTTTTTTTCTTTATATTTCTTTGTTATTTTAACGCTTGGTGAAAGCAAGTTTGACCTTTTTGTAGCTGTTGCATTTTGCAATGGTGTAGGCCGTGGTTCAGTATTTTTCTCAACCTTTGGTACTTTTTTCCCTCCGATAATTTTTATGAACCTTTCTATAACATCATTTAACTTTAATATAGAATCATATGGTAGACTTGATTGGTTTATTTGTATATTTTTATTATTTTGAGATAAATTAGAACCAAAAGATGGAGGCGGCGGAGGCGGAGGCGGTAATCCTAAGCTTGGTGAATGATTATCAACTCTTATATCTTTAGCAGGTTTTACTGATATAAGTGGCTTAGGATCAGTATTTATAGCTTGAGAATATTGAGTTATTAAAGATAAATCTGTACCCTTAATGAGCGCATCAATCTCTTCATCCTTTAAGACTAGCTCATAGTCTTTTAATATCTCTCTAAAAATTTCCTTCTTCTGTTTATTCACTGGTGTTGCTGTAGTATTTTCTAACACATACATCTTAGCTTTAATTCTGGCCTCTAAAACTTTAGCGAGAAGTTTTTTATCAACTATTTCTAATATTGGTTTAGCTTGGCTACCAGTTACTTTTTTCTGAATTTCAAATCTCAAAAATTCATTATTTATAACCTGATTAAATCTTTCACCTAATTTTGGGTAGTCTAAAACTACAGCTCCCATTTTTTCTATAAAACCTTTTCCTGGTTGAGAGTAATCAAGGCCTTCTTCTGATTTTTTTACTGGAAAAATTAACCCTAAAGCGTCGGGGGTGCTAATTACTAAATCGCTATCTGCTAAATACTTAGTAGCAGTTGATATGATTAAAGGCTCCATATTTCCATATTCCTTTACAAACTCCAATCGTTCTATCGGGTTCTCAAAACTTTCAACTTTGATTCTTAATAATTGAGAGCGATTTTCGGTAGAAAATTCTATACTTAGGGGGGTGGTGGTAGGCGTTAATAAATAATCTATCATCTTACCGTGTAAATTCACAACATTAGTAGATTTAGAAGCGGAACTAGCTTGAGAGGTCAAGGAGTTGAAGGCTATAATGCTGGTACAAGCTAAAGTTAAATACCTATAAAAAGCTTGTTTTCTCCGGTTATAAAAAGGTAAGTTTTTTTCCATTTAAAAATATCTCTGTATGGTAGGTTAAATGCTAGACTTATTTAAAGATCTGAGAGGTGAATATTATAAGGGTAAAACAAGCAGGAGTTTAATATTTTTGTAATTTATTTTCTCTAGCTGCCAAAGGATAAAGCTTTTGTGTTTTATACAATAAACGAGTTGATAATAAAAGTCAACATAGAATTAAGAAATTATTCTTTTATTATTCTTTTCAAAAATTTGAGAATAATGTCATTGTGTTTTATCAAAGATAAGAAAAGCGAGATTTTAGGTATTATAAAGCTACAAAAACAAAAATTTGACGCGCATTATAAATAAAGAAGTTGGAACCTAATGAACTAATCGTCTTACCTTCAATATCATATATTCGTCACCTCGCAATGAGAATAGAGAGCAATTCTTAAAATATATGAAGCATATAAGACATTTCTTAAGTTCTTATTTATCACAAAAAGTAAGAATAAGCAGCGTTAAGATAAAAAAAAATCTAAGAAATAAGGAAATATTGATAAAATAAAGGATTAAGAATAAATAGGACAAAATATGTTACAATATATGGTAATTGGACTTGGAGGGGCATTAGGAGCAATAACCCGCGTAGCTTTAGGAAAGCTATTACCAGTTTCAATTATGGGTATCCCTTTTCAAATTTTATTCGTAAATATTTTAGGATGCTTTGTTATGGGGTTGTTAACTGAAATAATGTTATTGCGCTGGCCAGTCACAGATAATTTAAGAAGTTTCTGGATTTCAGGGGTCCTGGGCGGATTTACAACATTTTCTTCATTCGCTTTAGAATTTGGATTATTATTAAAAAAAAATGAGATTATATCTGCAATGATTTATGCTACTTTGAGCTTTGCTGTGAGTATTATTTTCTTTTTTATAGGTATAAAACTTGCTAGAATATCTTAAAAATTACTTCTAATTTTCAAAGTACCTTGGTGACCGAAATATTTTTTAGATATATTCCCATCATAGCCGAGACTAAATTCGAGCAAATTATGCTTAATCATGATACTAGCGCCTACGTTAAAATGAGTATTCGTTTGAGATATTTTTGAAGATAAAGCCTCGGGGCTTAAACCATCAAGCCGTACGTCCATTTTGGATTGTTTCTTTCGTAGATTACGACTGATAAAAGCATGAATCTCTGGGATGACAGGTCCTCTTTCAATATCAAAAATCGAAAAAATTCTTAAGCCCGCAATTCCATATAATTTTGAATTTGCTTCTCTCTTGATGGTTAAATTAGTAAAACTAGTTCCCTTTTCTTTATAATTCCCATCTTTAAATTGCGTATATCTCAGACCCAACATTGGAGAAATTACTGAAGCGTGAGGTAGATTATAATTATATCCCAACAGCACCTGACTGTTATAAGATTTAGAATTATAATTAGCATAAGCTGTTTCTAACCCCTTACTTGTCCTGCGGCCCTCTTTATTTTTTATTTTGTTTAAGCCAAAGGTCAAGTCAGCTTGAGCGAACCAGCCATTTTTTAGTTCTTGCAAGCCATATAACGATATGAGAAAAGCCTGGGCTTTGGTTTTATCACCTTGTTTATTAGCTTTATGCTTAAGCTCAGTATCAACAATACTGACCGCAGTTCCAACCACCAAACTGTCATTAATCTTAGTATCAAAGCCAATAATTCCGCCATAATATTTAGCTTTATACTCTCCCTCGTCGTTTTTTGCTTTTTGGACTGCCTGTCCATAAAATGGACTAAACCATAGGCCATAACCTCCCAAATTATCTTGATCACCTGCAGCAACGCCTGCATGCGTCATTCTTTGGGTGTTTACAAGTGTATTTACATTTGATACTCTTGTTGCTACAACCAATCTTGCAGCATCTGATATATTTATTAAGGCTGAGCTAACTATTTGCTGCTCTGAATAGCTAGGCTGCGCAGTAACAGGATAAAGTCTCGCGCCCGCTTCCTCAATTTCTTCGGAAGAGGCTAAAACTATATCATGTTTGAACGAGTCAGCATCGCTACCCGGTACTGTTTGGGAAAGACCAACTGCTAGTTTTTCGTTCACACCATTTTCAATAAAAACCTTTTTACCATCATCTACGCTCAAGCTTATAGTATCGGTCGTAGGGTCAAAAACCCAGCTTACTAGTTTATTTTTTTCATCATAAATAAAAGAGGTGCTTTCAGAAGTGGCAGTGTTATCATCAGTTTGAGCTCGTAATATTTTGTATTTTAAACCAGAAACTTTTCTTGCATCTAAAATATTGGATTGCAAAATAATATGATCATCTTCCCCCACAGTAAGATTGAGTGGAGTAAATTTTTCACAGGTAAAATTATCTACATCATAACCATCAAAAGTAACAATATATGCTTTCCCATTGTTAATTTCTATTGGTTGTCTGTCAAAATGTTTAGCATCCACTTCATCACTAATTCTTGTAAGCTGAGCTCTTTGTATATCGGTAATTGCTGAAAGTTTAGCAGCTTCTTCATCACTAATTCCTGTAAGCTGAGCTCTTTCTATATCAGTAATTGCTGAAAGTTTAGCAGCCTCTTCATCGCTAATTCTTGCTGAAGAATGTTCATGAACTTCTAAAGGAGCTAAGTTTGGTGCTGATGTTATAATAGGTGGCTGATTATTTACTTCATTATTTGCTGGTGTTGCGTCAGGAGGTTGAGAGTTAGCTAGTTCCGTTGTTTGTGCAATATAAGGATTACTAAGTGATTGATCGCTTAGTGTTTCTAGAGCGAGTGTTGGCGCTGGAACTGCTGAAGGGGGTAAGGCTGATGCAGGTGCTATATATGGCTGATTGCCTAACTCGCTGATTACAGGTGTTACGTCAGGAGGTTGGGAGTT
>Ga0105052_10001548_pt1 | contig 30019 bp, 38 predicted proteins | sample FRY03_FD_78094 | JGI IMG/M metagenome (GOLD analysis project Ga0105052, IMG submission 78094) | Freshwater microbial communities from Lake Fryxell liftoff mats and glacier meltwater in Antarctica - FRY-03 | ecosystem: Environmental > Aquatic > Freshwater > Ice > Glacier meltwater ... | reverse complement strand
GCAATGAGCTGTCCATTGACTGGTCTTCGGTCAATGACAACTACCTAGCCGACGCCCTGCGGCAGATCATGCTGGTCTGTACTACCGCTATCAAGTGGAATACAGATCTGCTGATCTACTGATAGGTGGGTGCATCTGAGTAAGACTCGGCGCTGTTGCAGAACAGCGTGGCAACAGAAATAACTACTCGTAAGGCTGGCGCTTGTGCGAGGCGCCAGCACGACAACAACAAGAACTTCGGATCTAAGTGATCCAAGCTTGCTGACAATCAAGTCAGTGAGAACCTTTTAGGAGGTGATCGCCAATGACATGGCTATCACAAGGCCTCCTTCTTCAGCTGAGCTGCCCGGTTATCCGGTGCGGCTGGCATCTCCGGCTTGGGCCGGCTCTGCCATCTGAAGCGGAAGCGCTTAAAACACGACTGCTGACCGCAGTGCTGGTCAGTGGTTTAGCACTCATCCATAACGGATGGGAAGAAGCACTATGGACAATGCTGATCAGTCTGCTTACAGCAGCTTTGGTTACGCATCGTGCCCGGCGAGCTTTGAAGTTGAAAGCTGCCGGCAAAAAGTAACGAAGAAAGGGCGACCTGGCATTTAGCAGGCCGCCCTCCACTTCGTTCTTTGATGTCCTTCTCCGCTTTCACAGGAGGAGGAGGAACTTAGTAGCTGCAACGTATTCGCGTTGCAGAACTGAAACACAACCCGTCCTTCGCAGGACAGGAGGAAAGCACAATGTATATCTCAACGGTAGGGGAAGTCAACACGGTCAGCAGTTTCATTACTGGCCGAAGCATCTCAAGGCAGGTCGTTGCGGCCAGTTCTCTGGTTGCGCGGGACTTGCCGACCATCACCGACAATCATGACGACGAGTGCCTCGCACAGGTAGCGGGCGTGCGCGGACTTGTCGGAAGCGGTCGCATTGACAGCGAGTGGGCTGTATGAACCTGACTGAACTCAAAACACTACGGAAAGAGCTCAGAGAGCTAAGTGAGAATTATGTCAGCCGGCTTCATCGCACCAGAGGGGAACTGAAATGGCTGCTCACTGCTCGTGACAGAGCATCATTTGCTCGCGTGACAGAAGACAAATTCGCGGCTGAAGTTGGTCTTCACAAAACACTGAACGAACGGCGACTAAGAGCAGAGGAAAACTACATTGAATGGCGAGACGGTCTGCTTGCCGCTCGAGCTGAAATCCAGGCAGCAACTAAACCGCTGCTGGAAGAACTGAAAGCCAGCGAAAACGCTGAATGGGTTGCATGCGTTGAAAAGCATTTGAATGCTTCATCGTATGAAGGTGGCATCTGGCCGGACCCTCCGAAGTACGGGAAAGGGAAACACGGATGGCGCATGATGGAATCGGAGCTTTTTATTCGGGAAATGATCGGGGATGATCTGTTCAACCAAGAAGAGATGAGAAATGTCAGTGACGAAAATCTGCGGGAACAAGATCCGCTGATCTATGAATGGTTCGAAGAGTACGCGACAGCTGATCCAGTAGATCAAGGCGGCGTTCTGTATCAATGCCCTGATTTGCTCGCAATGTTCGCGCGCAGGGTTACGACATCGATGGAAGTTGTTATCGCTAACGAAATTCTTTGGAACTACAAACGAGTTGAAGGCGTAAGTTCCAGAGCTGGGTTTAGGCTCGAAGCGCATGTGCTGCGGGAGCTGGAAGTGAAACAGTTCGCTCCTGTTATCACGTTAGCGGAAAATCATGGCTGGACGCCTAGGGTTCTGAAGTCAGTGCTGGGACGTGAGTCGTACCGCAAAGTGCTGACGAAATCTCGGCAGGAAAGGAATCTGCGTCGAGCTTTAGCAGACAGAGAGTACAAACGATTCGTGACACTGAAAGCAGAAAACGTTGATTTGGAATTCCGCTTGTACCGGACTGAAGAAGGAGAACCAGATGACGCTGCGCCTCATTCGGAGTTGAGCGGAAGCTTGAGTGAGTATTTTCCGGTCAGCAGGCGAACTTGTCCGTCACGTGGATCTGATTTCAACGGTCAGTCCGCGTTGCTGCTGGCGTTCACGAAAAGCCGCGGCATAGAAGGACTGAAAGATCTGCCAGTTGGGTATGTGCGCGTTAGTTGCGTGAGCCGAACTGAATTTCGGTTCGCGGCAGCTGACGGTGGCAAGACCGGCGCGATTCTGGATCTCAAGGCCTTGATCAATGCGTCAGGTGCGGAACTGGACTTAGCTGTTTGTGATCAACTGGATGATCTCGCACAAGTAGAGTTGCCGCGGCGTGTCAACATGAGTGTTTCAATGGTTTGGTCTCCGCTGACGGAAGACTTGTTCACTGATCATGATCTTGATGCTGCGTCGATGACGTTGTTGGAGTATCCGCATCAGTCAGCTTCCGCAACAGCTAATGATTTGCCGGCAGGCAACCAGGACCGGCTGTTTGGTTTGGAAGAGACATTGAGAGACGACAGCACAGCGCAAGTTATGCGGGACGCTGTCCAGTATTTCTTGAAAGACACCACTCGTAAACGCTTAGCGAAATGCTGCGGGTTCGTCAAGCAAGTTGTGATTGATCCTTGGGAAGAAGATAAGCGACCTGCTTCCGTTCGAGTTCAGTTTGCTTACCGTGCTTTGGTGGATGACATCATGAGTGCCTGGGGATGGTGGGGGGATCCGAGTATTAACGCCGGTCCGTTCGTGAATCAGCTAATGGACGGCAATGAGCACGCGTTCGTGCTGCTTGACTTCATGTTGATGAACTCGCATCGCAATCTGAACGATCACGGTTATGTGGACGATAAGTACGGTTTTCATTCTCGTTGCATGGGAATGGCGAAAACGCTGATTCTTGATGCGTTGATCAGTGAGTTCGCGACACGTGATTTGCATGGCAGGCAGTTCGCTGACACTGTTTACAAGTATCTGCTGTCGATACGGCAAGCAGATAAGCGGAAACGTTCGCTGGTGAAACGTTACGGAAGAACAAACATGGCGCGGATCCGTGGAGCGGCAGCATCAGAAATGGCAGCGACGAAACTGAGGGAGCAGCTGGTCGGCTGGGAATCATTGAACAAGTACGCCTGAACAAAGGGCGGACAGGATAAACGAAGTGGAAGTACTGCAGGTCAAATGCAGGATTACTGCTCCAACCCTCACGAGGGCGAGCTAAAAGGAGATTCATTTCATGGAAAACATGAAGCAGGTAGGCAACCTTGTGTTGCCTCAAGTTGATCCTAATGCCAGCACTTTGCTGGATGCCGGACTCGACAAGTATGAGAAGTACGAGTTGTTTGCGGAAGCAGTTGCGGGAGAGAATATCTTCCGTGAACAGCATTTCGAGAAGATGGTTCGAGGTGCACGGCAGGTTTGGCGATGAAAGCCGCTTTCATTAAGGCGCTTGATTGCCTAGTTGCTTTCGTCACTCTCGAACAGTACGGAGTGATTGACAAACCGAAAAAGACGAAGAATTGCGGCCCGTCATGATGACCGACCCGTTGCAGATGTTCCTTCAGGACATCGGCAAAGTCCGGCTGCTGACTGCTCTGGAAGAAGTTGATTTGGCGAAGAAGATCGAGCGCGGCGATCTTGCTGCCAAGAACAAGATGGTCGAATCGAACTTGCGTCTCGTTGTTTCGATTGCGAAGAACTACCGCGGTCAGGGCCTGCCGTTTCTTGATCTGATTCAAGAAGGGACAGTGGGTCTTGTCCGTGCCGTTGAGAAGTTCGATTATCGCCGGCGTTTCAAGTTTTCGACCTACGCAACATGGTGGATCCGCCAGGCGATCGCCCGCGCCCTGGCCGACCAGTCGCGGACAATTCGGCTTCCGGTTCATGCTGTTGAGAAGCTCAACAAGGTTGGACGCGCTGAGCGCAAGCTGGTGACTGAGCTGGGCCGTGAACCGACACCGCAGGAGATCGCTGAAGTAACCGGCATTGATCCCGAAGAAATCGATCAGATCAAACGTTCAGCGCAGGCGCCGGTTTCGCTTGAGACGCCGGTTGGTGATGAATACGAATCAGAGTTCGGTCAGTTCATCGCTGATGAGCAGGCCGAGTCGCCTCACGAGAAGGCCGCCGAAGTGCTGACCACGAAGGCGCTGCGTGAGACGCTGGAAAACCTCTCGTACCGTAACCGCCGCGTACTGGAGCTGCGTTACGGACTGGGCGGAGAGCATCCTCGAACGCTTGACGAGGTTGGTCGAACCTTCAATGTGACGCGGGAACGGATCCGCCAGATTGAGAATCAGTCACTGAAGAAGCTGCGGTCGCTGGCTGACGCGCAGAAGCTGCGCGACATTTTAACGTGAGCTCAGCGAAAGGCAGCGCAACATCCCGCCTCAAGGAACTACATGCGAGTCCTCAAGACGAGATGCGCTCAAACACACAACAGCCCCACTGGTATGGGGCGGCAGGAAGTGCAGCACGACTTCCCGCAAACCAAAAGTTAGCAGAGGCGTATGACTTCGAAAGCTTTCGCAAGTCTTCGCCTGCTGCCGGCCACAACTGAAAGGACTACGATCAAGCTAATACAACGGCATCTCAACTACAGAGGCTTAAACACCCCCTAGTTGAGATGCGAACAGAAGCCTTACCGACGTAAGGCTCACCGGGAAGAGCATGAAGACGCTCCCCCGAAACCTCAGGTCAGCAGCAACACAGGACTTAAAACTCCTGCCGCGCTCGCTGACCGTAAATTGAAAGGAGCCCAACTATGGGTATCCCCAAAGGAATACTGATTGGCGTGAGCGGAAAAGCGGGAGCGGGTAAAACCACTTTCGCTCAAATGCTCAGCGCTCAGTACAGACGCGAAACAGGAAGAGATGTGCGCGTAGCAGGAATTGCAGATCCAATCAAACTGATCTTCGCACGACTGTTCCGAGCGGACATTGAGCTGCATGACGCGATTTATCTCGTCGATCAGCTGAAGCACGGAGGAACACTTCGGTATGACCATCCGTGGGGTGGCGATTCGAAAGTGTCAGTGAGATCTGCTTTGCAGCATCTCGGCACTGAAGCAGGACGAGAAGTTCTAGGCGAGAACATCTGGACAGATCTTTTCGTTGACTCATTGGATTTGGATGCAATCACGATCGTTCATGACGTTCGTGTAGACGCTGAAGCGCAAATGATCCAGATTCACAACGGTGTGATGATCAAAATCAACGCTTACAGCAGGGACAAAGAGACGTTTCTGCCTAACCGCGAAACTGAGCATGTCACTGAAGGAGAGTTGCGGATCAACTATCCGGGAGGCCCGCAAGGCGATGTCGTGATTAACGACGGTGATTTGCGGGATTTGGAAGCGTCAGCTAAGCAGGTTTGCGGCGCACATCCAGTTCAAAACGCAGCGATGATTGGTAGTGCCTGATGATTACGGCTCAGCTGCTGCGATCAAAACGCAATGAGCTGCTGATAGCAGCGCTGTACTGGACGAATGTCGCGCGAATTTGCGGCATGGAACTCATTAAGCCAACCAAAAATGCTGTTGCGCTTCACGGGATTGTCTACGAAGACGGCTTACGGCATAACGTTTACAGCAACGAGCATGAAGTTCAGATTCGCACGCAAATATGGGATGGCGGACCTGACACCGGAAAGTTCACAAGCTCGAAAGAGACACTGAGCTCGCTGGGGCTGATCGAAGAAGAAATTGATGTTCACGCGGTTGTTGTGTGGCACAACGGATGGTTCGACGTCACTAAGGGAGTGGCTACGTTCGCTCGGGTTCTCGAAATGAGCAACCATGATGCGCTTGACAAAGCAGCCGAAATTCGATCGGCAGGATGCGCTGTTGTGTTCGAAGGAGACCGCAGCAGCTGCGAGAAAATCGCAAGCAACTTGTTTCTGTGCTCAGGTTTGGACGCGAGGCTCTGCTGATGTGGACAGCGAAAGTGACGTACGCTTCAGCGTACGGACTGAACAAGCATGACGCGCACGTGAAATACTGCGAAGGCAGCGGAGAGACACTCGAAGCAGCCTTGAGAAGTGTTTACGGCGGAATGGCTGAAACATCTAAGAGCATTGCTGACGAATGGACTCTCGCAACGCTGAATCAGTTCGATCCGTTAGCTGCCCTGCCGGCAGAAATCATTGTTGCGGCCAGGGGGCATACAACAGCAACTTACGTGCAGATTTACGGGCCAGGCAACACGTCAGGCGATAACGCAATCAGTTTGTTGTGCGCTGACGTTGATGACGGGCTGCTGCATGAAGTACGAGCTGTCCTCACTGACAGCACAGATCCTGGCTGGCCAATGACATGGACAGCCGTGAAGCAAGGCAGACCGTTATGGGCTGCCCTGGGCGCGAGCGTAGGTCAGCTCGCCTCAATGCTTGCTCGAGGGATCACTGAAGCAGTCCTTGAAGAGCACGGCGGTCAAAGAGAAGGACGGTACGTGGTCAACTTGCATGGAGAGAAAGTCCAGCTAGTGATAACGATAGCCCCGCCAGGCCGCACAACAGAAGACTACTTCACGGTTCAAATTGATCTTCCGTTGGTTCAGCCTGTCATGGTTGCCGCGGAAATCCTGGACCGTGAAGCCACTTACGGCAACGAAAGGAGTTTCTCATGAGCGCTGCAAACCAAAGTCTGATCATCATGCTGATGATCGCTGTTTTGGCATCAACGTTCATCATCGGCGCAGCCAAATGGGTGCGCCGCGCAGCAGTGGTGCTGGTGATCGCAGTTCTTCTGGGCTTCACGTCCCAGGATTGCGCTGCGCCGGCGCCACTGAAAACGCCTGAAGCAGTGGATGTTCAAATCACAACAACGAAAGGTGAACAATGATGACTGAGCAAACCAAGGAGTACACGTTCCGCGGGTTCGTCATTCCTGAACGGATGATGGAAGGACTGCGGCTTTACATCGAAGAAGGCGTTAAGCCTGGTCGTTTCCTGAGCGCAGTGCTTGAGAACGATCTGTCAGCAGCAATTAGCACAGCGGATGACGAGAACCTTGCCAACGTTGCTGCTTACTGCGCCTACCTTTACTGGGAAGCGCCAAGCAGCTGTCATGGTTCCGCCGGGACAGTACGGCAATGGATCAAAGATTTCCATGATGACCGTGCCGGCATGAAAGGCAAGTACGGCAACCTGCAAGGGGCCTGCTGACAAGATGAAAGCGGCAATCAGGATCGCCGGCGAGATCAAAGAGATCTTCGAAACAGAAGGCGACCACCACACGAAATGAAGAGGGAGGTGAGAAATGACTGATTACATTGACCGGCCGGAAACAAAAATTCTGCTGCCGGGAGATCGAACATGGGAACAAGTAATGCAGCCTCGTGATCAAAGTGTCGCGCACTTGAAAATGCTTCACAACGACACTGAAGACCTTGTTGAACTGGCCGCAGGAAGCCGCGACAAAGACGGGCGCTTGCGCGTGTTCACAAGAGAGAACCCCAGTTACTTCCTTCCTGGAGGTGCTGCTGGCCTTGAACTATGGCGTGACGACATCATGCAGCTGGTTGATTCTCATTCACTGGCTGGAGACGAAATGTTCGTTGGGCCGACAGCAAGAACGTACGCTCAAGGAACGAAAGCTGCAGTAACTAGCAGCAACTGGCTGTGGGTTGACATTGACAATCCGCAGCGTCTTGATGCATTGTGGGGTTTCCTGAAGGCGAAGCCCTGCCACATGCTTGTGCGTACAGGAGGCTCCGGCGGCGTTCACGCTTACTGGAAGCTGAAAACGCCGTTGCGAATCGACACTGAAGTGGCCGGCAAAAGCATTGACTGGCTTGACAGAGCTCACAAACGGATCATTTGGCACTTAGGAACAGATGAGCATGACAAACCGAATGTCGCTGATCCAGTAGCTCGCGATCGTTCAAGAATTCTGCGGCTTGCTGGCACAGTGAACGGCAAAACAGGCCGGCATGCTCAACTGATGTTCCTGGATGCACGCAACGAAGGATGGGGAATCAGCGATTTGGTCGGTGATTTACCGGACCCAAGCAGCTGGACGCCTCGTTCAGCGACGCCAAGGACGGTAAGGGCCGGAGGTGAATGGCAAACAATTCCTGCAGATCAGTACTGGTCTGCTTTGACTGGAACTGAACCAACGGAAAGCGGATGGGCGAGATGCCCTAATCCTGCTCATGATGACACTAACCCGTCATGCCGAGTAGGGGGAGGAGCTTCCCCCCAAGCATGGTTCTGTCATTCGTGCGGAGCAGGCGGCGGTCTTGTGCAGCTTGCTTCAGTAGTTAACGGAGGGCCGCATTCAGGTTTGCGCGGCGCCGAATTCAAACGCAGTTTGCAGTTCGCTTTAGATCGCCTGGGCCTTAAGCCCGCCGGCTAAGCGACAGCGACATCCAATCCGGCAGCAACACAGCTGCCTACAAGTAAGAAAGGCAGGTGATGCTCATGCATCATCAGCAATCCTCTGCGTCTGCTTCCACGGAAGTTGGCTGGAGTGAAAGTCAGAAACCTGCCGTTGAGCACGGCGCAGGTCCTTTGCTGGTTCTGGCAGGTCCAGGATCCGGCAAAACACGAGTCCTAATCGGCCGGATCGCTCATCTGGTCAACACGCAGCAAGTCGATCCAAGTCAAATTCTCGCGGTGACGTTTACGCGCCGTGCAGCAGACGAAATGCGAACCCGACTTGCAGCGGAACTACATGAAACAGCAGCACAAGTGTGGCTAGGCACTTTGCACAGTTTCTGCAACCGACTGCTTCGTAAGCACTCGGATCTTGTCGGAAGGTCAGGGCAGTTCACGATCTACGATGAGAAAGAATCGTTAGGACGGCTAGAAGAAGCAGCCGAAGAACTGTTCGCTTCTTACGACAAGGACAACGAGGCGCCGGATCTCGGCGACGATTTCAACTTGGCGAAAGCCACTCAGTTAGCAATGAGTCTCGCTAAGAATCAGATGCTGACGCCTGACATGTGGCTGAACCAGCAGCCGAACCCGGAAGATCCGTACGCGATCGCGGTCGCAAAAAACTGGTGTTGCTACGAGATAATCATGCAACGCCAAGACGCTTTCGACTTCGATGATTTGCTGACGAAAGCCGTTGAAGTCATGAGCCACGGATCTGTTCGTGAACTAGAACGACGCAACTGGCCTTGGATTCTGGTTGATGAAGCTCAAGATCTGTCAGCAACGCAAAGCAAACTGATTTACTTGCTCAGCGGTGCCGGCGGCAACGTGACATTAGTCGGCGACGAAGACCAGCAGATTTACAGCTGGAGAGGCGCTGACGGAGAACTGATGCTCCGGTTCAGGGATTACTACCCGAACGGACATGAAGTTTATCTGGTTGAGAACTTCCGAAGCGGAGCAGTTCTGCTCCGGCCGGCAGCTCAACTGATCACTAACAACCCGGGCCGAACAGCAAAGCCAGCACAAATCGCGCAGAAACAATCTGGCTCAATTTCGCTGCAGAAACTGAAAGACGTTGACAGAGAAGCCGCCGCGACAGTCCAGGAAATCGAAGCCTTAAGAGAACACAACCCGAACGGCACAGTACTTGTCCTCGGACGTTCCGGATGGGTGATCAAAGACACGTACAAAGCGATCGTTGACGCAGGCATTCCTTGCGTCAAACTCGGAGGACGCGGCTCAATGGAACGAGCGCAAGCTCAAGATGCTCTCGCAATCCTACGGCTAATCAGCAATCCAGCTGACGTGCCAGCATTCGAACGCATCATTGGTCAAATCCCCGGCGCAGGTCCTTCGGCGCTGTACTCGATGAAAACGTACGCGCAAGCGCACAGCGTTGATTTGATTGCGGCAATGATGGCAGCTGACGAAGCTGAAAAAGCACGAATCAGGACGAAAACGGCAAGCCTGCTAGTTGAAACAGGAATGCGTTTCGCAGCATTACGAGTTGAATACGAAGCAGGACGTTCAGTGGCTCACATAGTCGCTGAAGCACTGCAACTTCCTCACGGTCCAGTCGACAGAACACAACGGCAGCTAGTCGATGAGAAAGAAGAAACTCGTGATCAAGCACTAATCATCCTCGAAGAACTACGAGGACTAGTCAGAGCAGCAGCTGATTACGAAACAGGAACTTTGCCTGACCTGATAGCTGACTTGCAGCTAGACGGAACAGCAACTTCTACTCCGGGAGACTCGAAAACAGTTGTCAGTTCAGTTCATTCCTCAAAAGGACTTGAAGCTGACCTGGTGATTATTGTTGGGTTCAACCAGGGTGCGTTCCCGTCTCAGCGAGCTTTGACAGGTGAACCTGGAAAGCTCGAAGAAGAACGACGGGCAGCTTACGTCGCTTTAACCAGAGCGAAAGAACGAATGGTCGTTATGTTCCCAGCTGTTCGCTGGGGCCCGGACGGCAGAAGACAGTTCCACACCGTTGAAAGCATGTTCATCGGCGAAGGAGACATTCAAACAACAACCTTGTCGACCAATGAAATGGTTGACAAGGAAGAACAGGAGGTGAACTATGGCGTATAAACCGCCGTCACACAACACGCCGCGCAGAACTGGCTATCAAGGCCAGGGAAGTTTCGATTGGGCGCAGCGAGAACAACGAGTACGGCAGGAACAGATCGCGAAAACAGAGCCCGGGAAGATCTTCCGGTCAGTTTGGCCGTCCTGGCCGACTTTGTTCAGTCAGCTGACAGCGAAAGCATTGACTCAACTGGAGAACGGACGTTTACCTGATCCGTGCGTTCAAGGGACATGGAAAACTCCGTCAGCATGCATTGAAGCGAACCTTCGCCGATACGGCGTTGATCAGATCAAAGGCATGTCATTGACACAGAGCGTGGCCCGCGCATTCATTGACGGGCAAAGCGCTTCAGATAGCGCGGCAGGCCTCCGATGGGGGTATGTCAGCTCTGAGCAGGAACTGAAAACACTGAACAGAGCTGCTTGCGTCAAATTGACAGTCGATTTTGATGATCCCAGCACATGGGAGCAGATGACTGACAAACGCGCAGCAGTTGGCCGGCAACTGAAACTTGATCCGTCAGTCTCGGATCAAGTCAGTCGTTATGTAGTTGGAGCACCTGACTCGTTCAATGAGACAGAGATCCTCAGTTGGCGAATTGGAACTGCACGATGGATTAACTTGGCCCGCGGGCTTGGTTACGAAGCTCCTTTGTGGATCGCTAACCCTGTAGGCGTGTTCGTCACGCCAGCAGAGTCGATTGTCAAAGGCGAAGTTAAGTCCGGCTGGACGTTGAATCCGGTGCTTAACTTCGAGATGATTTTGTTGATCGACGAACTCGGCGGCGAGATCGACAGGGACCTCACTGGCGGAAGTATCCCGACCAGCGAGTCAGAAGCGTTCGTTGCTCGAGTGAACCAGCATGTGCTGAGTTTCCCTGGAGCTCGCAGAGACGAAGGCAGAAAATCGTTGCGCCAAACGCTGCAAAATGAACTAGGGACGTACGTTCCTGATGTCGGCGCAACTAACAGTCGTGAACGCTGGGGTCAGCTGCTGCTGAAACACCGGCGCGGCTCAGTGAACTCCCTGCAAGCCGCTTACGACGAAATCCAGATCAAAGTGAACACTCCGACTGTGCGCGAATTTCCGCGGCAGCGAGTTGGCTCGATCAAACGAGACACGTTAGCTACTCACTTCGGCGGAGGCAGCGGCATAGAGTTCGCTCAGTCATCCGAAATGGATCTCGGCGAAGCACTCAGTGTTGCTCTCGACCATGATCTTGCTTTGCTCTTAAGCAGTGAAGCAGGAGCAACAATGGCTGGAAATACAAGCGTCGCAAGAATGCGAGGCCGGCCAGGAATGCTGACAATCACGCGAGGAGGAGACGGAATTTCAGCGCAAGTTGAAACTCTGAACACTCTTCAAGCGCCAGGCGCAATTCGCGCTTTGCGTCAATCAGGAGAAGACGTCACACTTGACGCTGGTGCGTTCCAGACATACAAAATGTCTGAAGCAAAACCAATCAGTGATGATCCGATTCTGCTGGGACGTCAAGCTGAAGTAGCAGCCTTGAAAGTAGTTGGTTCAGGAGTTGACGCTTCAGATACAGCTTGCGGTAAGACAGTCACGACGGCACGAGCATTAATGCATCGCGCTGACAAAACAGCTCGTCTACGGGCTCTCGTGATTTGTCCGAACCGTCAAGTTCAGCAATGGGCGACAGAACTCGCTGAAGGCAACGTGCTTCGCGAACTTCCGCCGCTTGTGCCGAACGCAATGATCTGCACTGTCGATCATGAAACAACAATGCCTGTCGCAGCTCAAATCCGTACGGCAGACAGGGCCGCCGGAAACGGCGCCTTGGTTGTCATCGGAGGAGAAGGACTGCTGAAAAGCGTTCCTGGAGATCTGGCAGCAATCAACTGGCATTTGCTCGTGATTGATGAAGCTCATCATTACGCGAATGTCAACACTGCAGCTCACAGAGGACTGCTGGTTCTCAGGGCCGCAGCAGCTGACTGCTGGATGTTGTCAGCAACACCGATCGGCAAAACAGCAGAACATCTTGATGTGCTTGTAGGGCTTGCGCTCAACGACAAAGAGATGATTCGCGACCGACTGACAGTTCGGTCGGCCGGCGACTTGCAAGACGAAATGAACGCTCACCGGGTCAGGGCTGCATACGGTCCTTACCTTGTCCGAGTTACGCATGAAGACATGGCGGCCCACAAGCCGTCCACTCCTCCTGCGAAAGCAATGGCAATTGATCCAGACCCTGCTCTAGAAGAGCTGCTGCTGGAAATCCGGAAAGGCGGACAAACCGCTTACGAGAAGCTGCTTTCAATCTTCAAGCAACTGAAGACACTGAACGACGGTACGGAGAAATACTTGGCCGCTTTGAACGAGCTGCGCAGCGCGCAAGCATACGTTCTAGGTAACGTCAACGTGTTCGTGTCAGCATCAGTTGATCCTGGCATTCTGCTCAGAAGCGAATCGGCAATGGCGAAAGGTTTAAGCCGAACGGATCTGATAACCAACGCTCTGCAAGGAGCCGGTTCTAACATACCGACTTTGCGCGGCCTGGTAGCTGAAGCAGTAACCGCCAGCGTCAACGAAGACGAGCAAGTTCTCGTTTTCAGCGAACGAGTATGGGGCGCCCGCCTAATGGCGAAAACTTTGCGTGAGCAGCATGGCGTGAAAGTTGGAGTGCTAGACGGGCAAGTCTCAACTGAAGACAGCAACGCGTTAATGGCTGCCTTCACTGACGGGGAAATCAAAGTGCTGTGCGTAACGAAAATCGCGCAAGAAGGTTTCAACCTTCAAAGCGCATCTCAGGTTGTTCATCTGGACATGCCTTGGGTGCCTCGTGATCTTGAGCAGCGAGTAGGTCGCGCCGCTCGAATCGGCAACACAGCGAAAGAAGTGCATTCGATGATTCCGTACATCAAAGGCGGAGGCATCGAGCATGTCATCAAAGTTCTTGCACCAAGAGCAGCTGAACAACATCAGCTGCTGGATGGATTCGAAGGAATGAGTCCTGAGCAAGCAACTTTGAGTAGCCAGCTGCTGGACATCACGGCGAAAGTCGCGAAAACATCAGCTGAAGACGGATACGGCGAAGCTTCAGCACGACTGCAAGTTGCTGCCGCTGTGTTCGGTTCCGGACGAGTCTGAAAAACGGCTGTCCCCCTCAAGAAAGTCTCAGCGTCAGCAGTCTAAAGGGCGCTGAGACTTTCAACCTCAAGAATTGAAAGGAAGTGAAGCCATGATCACCATGGATCACACCCAAGGAGCACCTAAGGACTCTCCCTGGGGGCCCGTGCAGGACGCTGACTTTGTCAGCGAAGGAATGTGGTGGGTAGGAACAGGCAGCCACGGAGGCCTGATGATCAAAGCACAACTAGGCGACCGGCTAAGCCAGGAAGCCAAAGACAAAGGAGCAGGATTCGGCCGTGAGCCCAGCTGCCCTTGGTCAACAGAATGGTTCGTGTTTGAAGAAGACAGCGACTGGATGATCGCTTACGCAGAACTGAAAGAAGTCCGCGTGTTCGTCCAAGCTGGATATCAGAACACTTACCCAGAAGAAGTAGCTGCAGTGACAAGCGAAATTCAGAACACAGTTCTCAAGTTCGCCGCGATTAACACAGCTGCGCTGAACGACGGCGACGTGTTCGGCGACATTGACGAAATTGTCAGCTCGTCACTGACAGCACTCATTCTGTGGGATGAACACCAGCCAACGCTGATAGCGAAAACCTGGCGCCGCATCTCAACTGACTCTCCATGGATGGAATCAATCATGGAGCCCATTCTCGTTGACTTCTTCGAAACGGTTGACGGATATCCCAGCACTGAAGTCGCTGGCGCGCTACGGGCGCAGCTGATCTCAGTATGAGCCGCTGGCGCGCTACGGGCGCAGCTGATCTCAGTATGAGCGTTACCGCTGTCCGCTGCTCACAGTGCGGACGTGAGCTAACGAAAAGAAGCAAAAGCAATGCCGGCCGCTGCCGGCCATGCAACGAACAGAACGGACTGTATTTCAGTCCGGTAATCACAGCACAGAAAGAAGGAGGCCCAGATGGACAACGAACGCCGGCAGTTTAACGAAGACCAAGACAGGCAATGGGCACGCAGCGAGCAGATGGAAAGCAACGCTGAACTGGCTGAATACCAGCAGTCCGAGTACGACTTCCAGCAGAGCTTGGAGCGTGAAGCCACGCAGAAAGCTGCGGAAGTTGACGCCAGGAAACAAGGCGCTGAAGACGCGCAAGACAACAACGAAGCTGGCAGCAAGCCAGCGAAGGAGGAAAACTGATGGGAGCGATCGACGCTGCATTAAGCGAAGTTGAAGACGTTGCATCAGAAGGAGAACTGGGAGTTGGCACACTGGCAGACCTTGATGTCGCTGGTTTAGCCGACCCAATTGAACTGCCTGACGGACGAATCATTTATCCGCCAGTGTTCGACGGCAAGCAGATCCACGAAATCGCTGAAGCACTACTCGATTTTGAGAATCCTTCCGAAAGCCGGTTCCTGCGTCTCACGGGACCTCCAGGAACAGGCAAAAGTCAGCTAGGACGACTGATCGGCTACCACTTGTGGAAAGTTCGTGGCCGCGAAGTTGAAGAACGCAACGGACAGCCGTTCTACGGTTACGAAGAGATGAGCCCCGGCCCATCCTCCGACGAATTCACGTTCCGTTACGAGTACGTGCCTCAAGACGACGGCGGCGTGAAGCTTGTCGAGTCCGCTTTCGTCCGTGCAATGCGCGAAGGCACAACAGTGATGATTGATGAAGTCAACACAGCAAGAGAAAGCGCGCTGCTGTCAATCAACTCAACGTTGGACGGACGGCTCACGCTGTACCTGCCAACAAGCGGAGAGACCGTTAAAGCCGCTCCAGGCTTCAACGTGCTGCTTGCTTACAACCCGGGACTGGTCAACGCAACTGACCTTCCTACTGCCTGGTTCAGCCGGTTCCCAGCTCCGCTGGAAATCATCAGCAACTGGGCTGCCCTGATCCCGATGGGCGTTGATAAGAAACTTGTTAACGCTGCCGCGAAACTCGACATGGAACGCCGCACCGACGGTCTTTCATGGAGTCCTCAGTTCAGGGAAATCGAGTCACTGCACAGGATGCTGCAAAATCCGAACCTGACTACACGTCTGGCAATCGGACTGTTCATGAGCAACGTTGATGAACAACTTGCAAGCGGAATCATTGGAGTTCCGGAAGCAGAAGCTGTCGTACGGATGTTTGACTCAGCAGGATTCGATGAGTTCAAAATTCCGTCAGGATCACGTGAACGCGTGCCGACAGTCGGCGGCTACATGAAAGCGGCAAGTTCGTGAGTCGCTCAATCCTTGCTGAGCAGCTGACTCGGAGTGCCGCTAATCGCGGTGGCCTGAGTGCCTGGTGGCAAGCGATGGGAGATCACCTCACCCGGATAGCTCAACGGCTATACCCGGTGTGGGTGGTTTGCGGGCCAGGGCTCGCAGATCCCGCTCACATTGAACCGCACAGCCAAACGATCTATCTCGACGGAGAAGTTCTGCTCGGGAAAGAAGGCGAAGTCCCGCAGGCACGATCAGTGCTTGTCTGTCTGGGCGTGACATTCCACGAAGTTCTTCATGCAGTTCACACGAAAGCGTGGACTGCTGATGAGAACTCTCGTCTAGTCGAAGACAAGCAGGAGCAGCTGGCTGAGGACCGCATGCTGCTTGAAGAAGGACGAATGGAAGCGAACGGCTTAACGGCACTCGGAACTCTTTCAGTGCGCGCGCAATTTATGCGGCGTGCTTTAGGGGCTGCAGTTGTTGACGTGATTGTTCCTCTCATTCTGCAGGTTGTGATGCAAGAACTGCTCAGCGGCAAACCGTTGAGTCGCAACACCGCTGGCTACGTCGCCAGTTACTTATGGCCTCGAGTGCAAAGCGGAGTGATTTCGCAATCTGCAATGGCCGGTCTTGATCAACAAATCGAGATTGTTCTAGGGCAAGCAGACTGGCAAGCTCTGCAAGCGCTGTACTTGAAGACTGCTGCTGTCGCTGACGGCGACAACAAAGGTTTGACAAGGATGGCGGAGGAATACCGCAAGCTGATTGGTCCGCCACCACTTGCGCCTTCTAACCCAGGCGGCCGCGGTCAAGGACAAGAAGGCGCCGCAGGAGAATGCGACGGAGAAGGAGAAGGCGAAAGCCAGGGCCAAGGTCAAGGTCAAGGCCAAGGTCAAGGTAAGGGCGCTTCGAAAGGTCAAAACGAAAGCGACGGATCAGGGTCATCAAATAATCCTGGATCATTCGCTGACGCTTTGGAAGACGCGCTTAAGAAAGAACGCGAAGCTCAGCAGAAAGAACTGGACAGCATTCCAGGGAAGCCGTTGAAAGAGATGCTCGAAGGCGGAGAAGATCTCGACGAAGTTGCAGGCGCTGATCGCGGAGGAAAAGGAGCTGGCTTCCCGGCAGGACGAATTCCTGACCGAGGAGTTGACCGGCCACCGTTCCCGGATGAACGATCAATGGCAACACGCTTAGCTGACAGACTACGGCGCGCGAAAACTCCGGCAACCAAAACAATTGACAAGCGGATGCCCGGAGGAAAGTTCAATTCGCGCACATGGGTGAGAGGACGTTTCGAACAACTTGCCGGCCGGCCATCAACAAGCCGTCCATGGGAAGTAGAACGCAACGTTCATGGTCCGATCGAATCACCTCAGATAGCGATCGTGATTGACACTTCCGGCTCAATGAGTCCGTACGAAGGAGTTCTCGGTTCAGTTGCGTGGATCATCAGCGAAGCAGTACGCCTGATCGGCGGACAAGTAGCGTTAAGTCTCTTCGGAGATGACGCAGTGCTGCTACACGACGGCAGAACGCCTTTGAGGAGAGTGCCTGCTGTGCGCACCGGAGGCGGAACTGCTTACGCAAGCGACGCGATAGTGCTCGCATGCGATCACTTGGATATGACAAACCCAAGACGCCCTCGCCTCGTGTACGTGATCAGTGACGGTTACTGGTCAGACAGTCAAGAAGGAGTAGCGAAAATCCAAGCGCTCAGAGAAGAAGGCGTCGCGACAGTGCATATCTGCATAGGCGGCGAACCTCTGGGAGTCGAAGCTGACGAAGTCATTGTCATCAACGAACCTTCCCAAGCGCTCGAAGTAATCGCTCAAGGCACAATTGCCGCGATTGACGCGTACGCCGGCCCTTCTCGCCGTCGCACACGTGCAGTGCTCTAACCGGAGCACTGTCAAAACAAACACAAGGGAGCTGCAGGGACCGCTTAAGGCCTCTGGCAGCTCCCTAGGAGGGTCAAATATGACATCAACATCAACTCCCCTAACGGAGAGCACAAAAGAAACGCCTTCGCGCGGACTGAGAGGGCATCGTTTGCCTAACCGTCCGCTCGCGGAATGGCTGCAACAGCGGCTAGCGGCAATCCCAGGTTCAGCGGGAATTTCGACCAGTCTGAACCGCACAGTCGGAACAAGGCCGGCCGCAGGGAAACCGAAAGGTTTGAAAATCCCGAAGCCGTTAAGTGAAAACGCCAGCATCAAAGAGAAGCACAAGCTTCTGAAACAGGCACTGCTTGCAGTGTTCGACGCAGGCGCGATGACACGCAAAGAAGCATTCAAGCTAGTCGAAACGCTAGGTGACGAAAAAGAAGTGAAATCAGCGTTCAGGAAGCTAACAAGCGGCGTGCCGCTTCTATGTCCATGCGAAAGCCCGGAAGGTGGCGAAATGACTTTCGAAACCTGGGCCAGCATCGGACGCAGAATGAGAAAGCCAGACAAACAGAAGCTGGTTGACCGTCACAGCATTCCGGTGCCGCGGAAAAAAGGGTCGGCTCTAAGCGGTGAATCTCCGATGGCAGCGCTCGCAGGAAGCTGCGGGATCAGCGAACGACAGCTGTACCGGCACATCACAGAAGAGTACGCGTCAGTTGAACTGGCAACTGCAGATTATCTTCTGACTAGCGAAGGATCCGCGACTTTGAACGACCTCTGGCCTTGGCTGGAATTCGTGACAATGCCGCTTACAGCCGGAACAGTGTTCGATGATCTCGCTCACTGGGAATCTGAACAAATCGACGCACCTGTCGACGAAATCATTTTCCAGTTGGAGAACATTCCAGGCGAGATGTCTCTAACCGGTGAACTGAACCGGGCTTTGTTCGACATCTTGAAGTTCGCTGCTGCAGAACAAGGCGTATGGCCTAACTGCACGTCAACGGACATCGAATTCGGCGGAGCAACAGCATGGAACGCTTGGCTTAAAGCACGGAGAGAAAACCGTGAAGTAAGCCTTAGCGTCTACCTCGCGCTGCTGCAAGACCGAGAAGGCGAAGAGTATTTGAGCGTGCCAGCAGCGAAAACCCGCTTTGACCGGCAGACAAAAGCTGGCGAACGCCGCCTGACGGAGAAGCAGAACGAACAGCTTCAACGTCTTGCAGAGAAGAACGAAGAGAACTTCGGCCCCGGCGTACTGCCGACACTGAAGCAGCTCTCGCAAGCAGCAAACCTTGGTTCTGTGGACGGCAAAGTCGTTCACGGCCAAATGAACAAAGCGAAAATCGTCAGGAAAGACGATTCCGCTGCACCTGTCAACACATCAACAGAAAGGGCCCCTCATGGAGCCTAACGACAGCAGCAACGCATTAACCGAAGAGCAAGTGGCATTGTTCGAGTTCGAACCAACGCCACTGAGCATCGAAGGTGAATTCGAGCGAGTTCCGCTTCAGTTCATCGAAGTAGCACCGAACAATCCGCGCCGTCAGTTCAGCACCACGGGGATTGATCGTCTGGCAATGGCACTGATGTGCAAAGGGCAGCTAAACCCTGCGATCGGCTACAGGCCAGAAGGTAAGCAAGTACTGATTTACGACGGTCAACGTCGAGTTCTTGCTGCAGCTCGCAGTCATGAGCTGCTGAAAGACGCGCCTGACAGCGCCCTCAAGGGAGTAAGCCATGTTCTGGTTCACATCCTTGACCATGAACCCAGTCAAGCTGAACTGCGAGTCATTCGCGCGCAAGCTAACTGGAGTGAGCAGCTGAGTTCAGCTGACCAGCAGGAACAATTCCAGCTTTGCTGGGATGAACGCATCGGAATGAGCGAAGAAGACCGGATGGCCCATGTCTGCATGGACTTGGGAATCAGCATCCGCAAAGGAGCGGAACTGCGCAAGCAGCTGCGTCTCCCGGAAGAGATTCGTTCACGGATTGCGACAGGAGCCGCGAAAGACGGGCAGATCACAAGCCGTCTTGCTTCGGATCTTGTCCCAATGTTCAACGCCAGCCCTCAGCTAGCTGAAGCGGTCGCTGATCAAGTCACATCAACTGAACTTCTCCGTTCAGCCCTAGGTGACCTGTCAATGTTCGTTCACAAAACGCTGCTGGACCGGCCTGATGTTTACGCGACACGGCTTGAGCCGGGAGCGGAGATCAGCTGCGAGCTTGAGCTTGCACGGATCCGCGGAGCAATTGAACGCGGAGGACGTCACGCAGAAGCAGCACAAGTTCTCGGAGTCAACGAAGGAGATCTCGGAGGTCAACTCGACAACCTTGAATTCCAAGCAGGAGAGAACCGCACTCATGTGCAAGTGACTGTTGACATGCGGGCGCGAGTGATCGGCTACGGCGGAGCTTACGAGCTTGACCGTGGAGCTGAATTCGCGTCAGGCATCTGGTGCTGCGAACCGGTGCTGATGCTCGACATTCTGAACGAGGAAATCGTGAAAGGTCCGCAGCATGCAGGAGATAAACGCGGATTCTTCAGTGCAGCACAAATCGCGAGCGAGGACATGGCGTCCGCGGCTGGCGACAAAAGCACGCTTGAGCAGCGGAAAGTCGCTGCCAGGCTGCGCAACATGGAGCTAGGCCAGACAGTCAACGCAGCTTTAGTTGACCCGTCAAACCAGCTTCTTCATGCAGTCCAGAAAGGTCTTGTCGAACTGATCGCCAGCGAATACGGCGATCTGCTCGCATTCGGGGCCGGCTGGACGAACCATGACTATCAGCAGCCAGTTGGCGGCACCAGCCGCACCGAGCCGAAAGATCAGCAAGTAATTGTCGATCAGCTCGTTGAGAAAGCTTGCGCTGACGGAGACCCGCTGAACGGGCTTGCAAAAATGTTCAGCGAACTGGCGAAAGCATTCGTGCTTGACCCGGAAGGACTGACAGCCACGAAAGCACTTGGCTATGACCGTATGGAGAAACGCTTGAGCGCAGTGCGCTCACAGGCTCCTGGTCTAGCTCAGGCTGTCTGGGACATGATCGGCGGATCCTTGAAAGAGGAGGAGAAATCGGTCTGGCGCGATCAGCTGATCCCCGGAGAGGACAACTCAACAGTTGACCTTGAAGCCGCTAACGCGGAAATCTCATTAGATGAGATCGAGGAAAGCGAAAGCGACTCGCAGTAGCAGAAACCGAATTGACAGGTCGAAGCAGTCGGACGGGCAATCAGAAAAGCTGCCAAAAAGCAGCGTGTCCGTCCGACTGACCTGCCATACTGGTTGAACAATATCCAAAGACAATCGAAGGGAGTCATATGAGCAATCAGAAAAGCATTCTGCTTCTCGACTCAAAAGACAAGATGAAAGAGGCAATCAGGATCGCCGGCGAGATCAAAGAGATCTTCGAAACAGACGGCGGCCGCCAGTACTACGTCGAAATCGAATCAAAAGACAAGATGAAAGCGGCAGTGCGTAAACGCTACATCAACTTCGAAGGATCCGTGATGATCGCGTTTCTCTGCGGAGTGATGTTCAGCGACATTGAATCCGAACGAATTTCAGGCGGATGGAAAGCTTCATGCGGTCTGAAAGACATCAGCACAGGCCAGCTAGTTGGCGGATACGTCGACATGATCTGCTTGCGCTCCGAATCGTTCTACTCCGGCCTAGACGAAAGTCATTTGCTGTCCGGCGCAGAGACCAAAGCGCAATGCAAGGCAGTCAAAAGCGGCCTCGGATTCGTGCTGTCGCTGGCGGACATCGAACCAACTCCCGCTGAAGAGATAGTTACGGCAGAGGAAACTGAAGCAAGAATCGAGCGCGAAGAAGTCTCCACCGAAACACACGCGGCAGACGAACTCGAGCGCGTAGGACGGAACGTGGCGGCAGGGAACGGAGCAGACGAAGAGATCCGGTTTTTAACCACTGTTCGTCTTGCCTTGTACCCCGAATGGGCTCCAACTGATCCCGCCAATCCAGGCCCAGAGCTCAGTGACGCAGTATTGGAACTCGCTGACATGCTCAGAGCAGGACCAGTCATGCAAGGCGAAAGAGAAGCTCTTACAGCAGCTCTCGCCATGCTAAACGGATCAGACCGAACCGAAGAAATACTGGCAGCAAACAATCAGGCTGAGCCCGCGGCAAGCCCAAACAAAACGGCTACCAACGGAGCAAAGCCAAACCTCGACCTTTTAGGAGGATCGTAATGACAACAACAACCTCAATCTCAATCACAGTTGACGAAGCTTTCACAGCGTTCGTCTCAGATTTCAAACGGAACAAGTATGCCGACCTCGGTCGCTACGAACCGTTTCTCGACTCATCCACAGATGTGGAGCAACTCGAAGCACGAGTTGCTGAGTACATGCTGACAACCCAAGGAGGCGTAGCACGATGAGCTCCACGGAAACCAGTGCAGTTGCAACAGAAACAACGCCAAGCCTTGAGAAAACCAATCTCGGAACTGGCGTTGAAATTCTCGGCCGAATGAAACGTGAGAATCAGCTCACAATTGCTGACATGCGCGCAGTTGCAACCGCGCTCATGCCGGCTTACAAAGTAGGCGACAAGCTACGAGTTTCACAAGTCGACCAGGTCGCCTTAGGCTGCGAAGCTTTGATCCGAAGCGGGGTGCAAAGCGGCGAAGGAGCAATGCTAGTGGAGCATTACGCCACGCTCGGTGAAGACTGGCGCGTACGGTTCTGGACATCACGTTTGGAAGCTGTTCGCATCAACAGTCATCAAGGACTGGATCGCGACGAAATAGTCGCCGTGATGGAAGAACCGTCATGACCCATGTAGCGAAAGGCCGCGACGATGAAGCAGCAAGTCATTACGTCGAACGTCTCAGCGAGATCCTCGGTCCTGAAGTAACGGACGCTTTTAAAGATCGTTTACTGGAGTTCACTGCTGACGAAGGAGACAGCGAAAGCGTTCAACGTTTCGCTATTGCCGACGCAGCAGTCCGCCAGTTTTGCGCTGAAATTGTGCGCAGACACGGTCATCCGCGAAACGCAGCTGAGCTTCAACAGCTCGAACCGCTTGACAACAAAGAACATGCACGTCAAGCGGCCACTGTCTGCGCTGAACTGGCTGACCGAGCTGCGTTCATGGGCCGTGACGTTCAGCTGCAACGAGCACTTGAACGCGGCGCGGCCGTAGCACAAGCCGCTGCTGACGGCACTGACACTGGCGTTGACGCTGAAACAGTTGGTGACGCAAGCGCAGAACTGGCTTGCGCAGCAGAAATGAACACGGAAGCGGTCGAGCTACTTGACCGCTTTAATCACACAACGATAAAAGGAGGGGGAAAATGACCCCTACTGACACGAAGAAGAAACAACCGAAAGGGAAGGCCTTAGCAGCCCTCGTTGAAATGCCAACGCAGCTGCCTGCGACCTCGCTTGGCAAACGACTGGAGCATCTGTCGTTCAGCTCAATCAACAAGTTCTACAGCTGTCCTGAACAATGGCGCCGCCATTACTTGCTGGGAGAACGCACACCAACGAACGGCAACATGCTGTACGGCTCCGTCATGCACAAAGTTGTCGAAATCGGAGCTCTCGCAAAACGCGACGGCAAAAAAGGTCTCGACAAAAGCAGTGTTGATGATGTTGCTGAAACAGCATTCAAAGCACTGGTCGCTGAAGCAGAAAAGAAAGGCGGAGGCGGAGTGAACCTTGACGGAACCGGCGGGAACGCCGCCACACTTGATCTCTGCCGCAAAGGCTCCCGCGTGATCGCTGAGGAGCTACTGCCGACGTTGCCTACTGTCATCGCGACAGAAGTCAAAAAGAGCGCAAGCATCGGCGAAGGAGTCGAATGGGAGATCATGGGCTACCTTGATCTCATCTGCGAAGACAAAGACGGTGTTCTACCAATGGACATCAAAACGAAAATCGCAGGCCGTTCCGCAGGGAAGGCTTACGACACTTCGATGCAAGTTGACATCTACCTGCTGCTGCTTGGCCTGGACGCTGATTACGGCTCCCAGAAAATCAAGCGGTTCCAGTACATTGAGCTACTCGGAGAGACAGCACAAAAGCCAGTGCGCGTTCAGAATTACGTGACCAGCAGAACTCCTGCTCAGCTGAAAGTGACGATGCTAAGGATTGCACAAGTTGCTCAGCAGATTGATCTACTCGAACGCACTTACGGACGAGACAATCCATGGCCGTTCGCCAGGCCAGACAACTTCCTATGCAACGCGAAATTCTGCGGCTTCTATGCTGACGGATCATGCCCGGTCTCAGGGAAAGGATTGTGATGGCAGCCCAAGAAATAGGAACAAGCGGCGAACTAGACATTCTGCAAGCCGACGAATGGACACGAATCAGTGCTCCAACGCCGGCCCGCCCGGTCTGGCATTCAGTTGATGACGGAGAAGAACTCCATTTCAAAACTTTGATCATCGGCAGAAGCCAGGAAGAACGGCAGCAGATAGACGCAATGCATGTAAATGCGATAGCTGTCCTGCTGCGTAGTTCTTTCGAAGCTGAAGCAGAAAGTGACTGGCTGAAACAAAGGACGCTGATATACGCCGCAGCACGGCTATGTGAGCACACAATTGGCTGGTGGCCAACCAGGAAACGATGAGTAACGCAACAAAAGCAGTAAGCCGTGAAGACCGTCCGGTCTACCCGGTAAAGTTGTCAAACACAGTTCAAACAAGGAGGCCCTAATGGCCGCAAGCAACATCAACAGAGTAGTACTGACAGGAAATCTTACTGCAGACCCTGACCTTCGCACATTGCCAAGCGGAAATTCAGTCTGCAAACTGCGTCTCGCCACGAACACGCGGCGCAAAGATTCAAGCACTGGAGAATGGGTTGACAAGCCCAACTACTTCGACGTCACAGTATGGGGCGCTCAAGGCGAGAACACCGCGAAGTACCTCGTCAAAGGTTCCGGAGTCGCAATCGACGGACGTCTCGAATGGCGTGAATGGGAAACCCCGGAAGGAACGAAACGTCAGGCAGTGGACATCATCGCTGACAACGTTCAGTTCCTCGGCGGCAAAGGCAAGGACGCGCCAGTAGCTGCTGCTGAACCAGCCGCAGCCGCACCTGCTGAACCAGCCGCAGCCGCACCTGCTGAACCAGCCGCAGCCGCAGCACCAGCAGCTGCTGTAGCACCAGCCGGTGAGGATGACATTCCTTTCTAAGCTGAACAAGTGGAACCCCGTCTGCCAACAAGGCAGACGGGGAACTCCGCTTTTCGCTCAAAGAATCAGTCAACTGAACCCGGTTTTTTAATGCCCTCAAACAGTGAAATCAGCGGATCTGTCCTTTCGGACGAAACAATCCGGCGCCTAATCAACGAAAAACGAATCATCATCAAACCCTGGGATCATAAGATGGTTCAGCCCGCCAGCGTTGACCTTAAACTAGGCAGCTCATTCCGCGTGTTCCACAACCATCGGATCAGCGTTGTTGACATGAGAATAGGGCCGCCCGAAGACCTAACCGAGCCGGTTGTCATCAAACCCGGCGATCCGTTCACTGTTCTGCCCGGCGAATTCTGTCTCGGCCAAACCCAAGAATGGATTGAACTGCCTGATGACATTGTCGCGCGAATTGAAGGCAAATCATCCTTAGGACGACTCGGCCTGCTTGTCCACGCGACCGCCGGCTTCTGCGATCCAGGCTGGAAAGGCACCTTAACACTTGAACTGCACAACCTGACTCGCATCCCGATCCGTCTTTACACCGGAATGCCAATCGCGCAACTTTCGTTCATGGCGCTCGACCAGCCAGCGAAACGACCGTACGGTCATCCTGAACTGAAAAGCCACTACCAAGCTCAGAAGGAAGCGACCGCGAGTCGGTACGAATGGATCTGATAGCAGCGAAAAGACTGTTCGCCCGACACGGTTTTTTTATGCCCTCAATCAGGCTGCGGCTTCTAACTGTCGCGCTTGTCAGCTGCTCAATGCTGGTTCCTGCGTCAACAGCCATGGCGGAACACGACGGCATGCAAAACCCGCAGCCCACGCCGCAGCAAATTCCGGGGCAAGTAATCCCGTTCACAAATGAGCCGCTGCTTACAGAAGCAAACTCCGACGGAGAAGGATCAGGCGACTTCCTGTTCCTTCTGGCTGTCGCTGCCTTGCCTGTTCTCGCCTTGCTCCTTAACCGTCGTCTCAAGTTTTCGTCATGGCGCCCCAAAGCACGCCGCGGCACTAAACCAAAAGACCGTCCGCGACATCAATCGCGAGGTCCTGCCGGCAAACGGCAAATGAGCCGCACCGCGAAACGAAACCGGAAAAGCTGATCCTGATGCTGATGGCGACGCGGAACCAGAGAATACTGGCGTTGTATCTGGAAGGAGCATCGCTTGCCCACATCGGACGAATTTACGGGCTCACGTCGCAGCGGATACGCCAAATACTCCGCGGGAGCGACAAATACAGGCGACGGCAAGCGACAAAAGTGCTCGAGCCCGTGTCAGCAGAGCAACGCGAGGAACTCAGCCGACTGTTCAATGACACTTTGATGACGGCAGAAAAAATGTCAGCAGCCACCGGACTTACGAAACATCAAGTGTATTTCACGCTCGGCGAGCTGTTCGACAGCCAGCAGCGTTCAGTCAGAAGAGCCAAGCTTCAACGCCGTCAGCACGCGAAGAGATACACGGACGAAGAGATAATCGAGATTTTGCGCAGAGCTAACGTTGAAGTACAACCATCGTTTTTAGGCATCAAACAATACTCAGACTGGAGAGACAAACAACCAGACAGAGACTCGTTGCCGTCGCCTAACTTGCTTGTTCAGAACAGGAACTCTTGGAACGGCTGGAAGATCGCGGCCGGCCTGGAAGTGAAAGACAAGGAAGCTTGGTTAGGCAACAAAACGTTCTCCGACGCGGACTGCTTCGAACTGTTCGACGATTGGGTTAAGGAGCTGGGCAGATTTCCCGGAATGGAGGAAGCACAAAAACTTAGAAAACCGGGCCAGCCTTCCGTTCATTTGATCCGGAAACGTTTCGGTTCGTGGGAGGCCGCGGAACGGATCTGCCAGGATTGGCAGGAAAGAACGAATGGCAACTAACGATGCCGCGAAGACCGGCAGGCGTACGGAGCTGTACCCGGCGATCGCTGAAATGAGAGCTGACGGATACCAATGGTGGGAAATCGGGGAGCATCTCGGACTGTCGAAATCCACTGTTTTCGACTACTTCACAGATCCTGGCGGCTCGCAAGTCTGGGAGCGCAAACACAAAGGACGTTGCGGCAGCTGCAGCAAACCGATCTGCAATGATGCAGTAATCTGCCGCGAATGCGTGAAAGAGACAGCGTGGAACGAGACGATCAAGCTGCTGAAACAATTCGCAAGCCGGGAAGGACACACGAACGTTCCGCAGAAACACTCTGAAGACACTAAACGTTTAGGGATCCGAGTAAGCATTGTCCGTCAGCAACGACGCACCGGAAAGCTAAATGCGCAGCAGATAGCTGAACTGGAAAGTTTGCCTGGCTGGAGCTGGGGATACAGCCGGCAAGCCCGATGAAACGTCAACCACTGGGAGCGCATTACGCGCAGCCTAGGAATCCCCCGGCTTCAGCCGTGGGGAGGATGTCAAGCGATTGATCCGGAAATTAAAGCGCAACTAATTGCGACCTCGCTAGGTGAATACGCGAAAGCTAAAGTGAAATTGCCGCTTGCCGGTAGACAGGTGGACAGTTAACAGCGCGGTCCGCTGAAACAAGCCGTACCTATCGTCCGTCCGAACGTCGCACTACGCTGTCCGCATGAGTGAAGATCAAAAAACGCGGTTCGGAACGCTAGAACCTTGGACACGGACAGTCTGGCGACTGCCATGAGCGTCCGGTTGACAGTTTTCGCTGTCGACGCTGACCATGTCCAAGGAGACGCATTGTTCACCGCGGAACGGCTCACGCGTGCTCGAACCACATCGATTATCGCTACCCGACTTGAAGAATGGCTTGAACGAGCTGAAAATGAACTCACAAGCGAAGATCTCGCGGCCGGAGTCAGCCGAACCATTGAACTTCTAGTCGAGGAAGACACTGACCCGGCATGACCGCAGCGAAAAAACAGCCTTCCCGGAAGGACAATCCGAACGCCGGCAACGGCCGGAACGCTAAAGAAGACCGCAAACAGCGGAAACAGGAAGCGTTCGAAGAGACACTTAAGACCGGCCGTATGAAACGATTCTTCGTTGATCCAGCGAAACTGGAGGCGAAAGACTACAGTCGCATTCGTCACTACCGCGAACAGACGGAGAAGAAGAAATGAGCAAAAAGAAAGTACGGCATTCACGCCAAGTTCTGTACCCGCAAATCAAAGAAGCACGCGAAAACGGGCTCACATGGAAAGAAATCGCGGACCCGCTTGACCTGCAAAAATCAACGGTTCAGGACTACTACAACGATCCCACCGGAGAAAAAGCTAAAGCACGCAAACTGAAAGGCAGCTGCGTTGGCTGCGGCGCCACTGTCAGATCTGACGCACCTCTCTGCAAGCCTTGTCGTGCTATCGCTGACGAAAAAGTCAGGGAAGGACAACGCGAAGAAGTCAGAGAAACCATTCGTAAATGGTTTTTGAAGCACGGTCAGGCCCCTTCGGCCAGCGAATGGCAGAGAGCTGCAGGAGAAGGACCCCGGGATGCTGACGGCGCGCCGACAAGACTGAAAGGCACGTACGCGCCAGCTACAGTTCAGCAACTGTTCGGGTTCTGGAACGAAGCAATTCAGTCTGCTGGATTAACGCCAAGTTCGGTTAGTCCCAGCAGATCATCTGTGTCTGCCCGCAAACAAGAAGTAGCGGAACTCGACGCAGAAGGCTTAAGTCGTGAACAGATTGCCCGCCGAATGGGAGTGCATGAACACACAGTCGACCGGTACTTCGATGAGCTGACCGCGGAAGTACTTGACCTGGTCGCTGCAGGCTCAAATGACAAAGCGATAGCGAAAACAATGGGTTTAACCGCCGCTCAAGTGAGTTCGTATTTCGCTGATGCAGCTTGCCTGGTCGACAAGTACAAACACAAAGGACGATCGACTGCTCAGATTGCGAAGAGACTGAACATCGATGCAAGCGACGCTAAGGCTTTGTTCGGCGGCAACGGCAAAGTGGCTGTGAAACGTTCAAAGGGCAGTAAGGCTGTGAAGGCAAGCTGATGGTAGAAGGTGATGAGGCAGAGCGGACGGTAGGCGTCACAGTCACCGCCGTTCCGTTTGATCTGAAAATCCGCTTCGAGCAGCTCGCCCTCGATTACAAGATCAAGTACGGCAAAGGGATCACCTTGGAGAGCCTGTATCTGCTGGCCTTAGCTAACGGTCTCCCAACCTTAGAAGGCCTTGAAGCATTAACGCTCGAAAAAACGAGCAAGGAGACCCAATGACAACCGAGACAATCAATGCAGGAATGACCGTCGGTGAGCTCGTGAAGCTGCTTTCAGAACTGAAACAAGACGCGTATGTCGTGAGCCGCGGCGCTGATTATCAGATCACTCCGATCGACCAGGTAGTAGCCCGGCGACTGCGTTACGCGGAGCAGCAGGAATGGGAAATGGACGAAGAACACGCGAAACGGATTTGTGTTGTTCTGGGCTGCTGGGACAGCTAGACTTTAAGCAATGCAGAAAGATTCCAACATCGTTGTCGCCGAAACAAGACCGAATCGTGCGACAGGCTCAATTGTTTGTCTGCTCGACAATCGCAACGGAGCTTTAGACAGCGGAGCTGTGGACCAGGAGACCGGCGAGTGGACAGCTGGCGCCGCCGATCCCAGAATGCGCTGGTTCGGTGTTTGCGACACGCACGGCACATACGTATTCCATCGGACGCGCAAGCAAGCGACGGAGTGGCTTGCTTGGCCGCAAGACTGGTGCGACCAGTGCTCCAGCACCGCGCCGCCGGAGGCCGGCAGTGCGGAGGACTGAACAGGCAGACGCTCTCCCTTTTTTTGCCCTCACGTTCCGTCCGACCAAATGAGTACGATGTGGTAACGAGTTTGGAAAGACCACACAACAGAACGGAGATCAACATGCAGGTCAAACAAACAACAGGAAAGCAATCAACAATGTCAGCTGAAACACATCTAGGAATAGCGCTCGCTGCGCATCGAGCCTGGGTGCTGCCCGACGGTCAAGCAGGAACACAACTTGACTTAAGCGACGCTGACCTTGCCAGCGCGAACTTCGCTGGCGCGAACTTCAAGAAAGCGTACCTAACGAAAGCTAACCTGCAGAACGCTGATCTTGCTGGCGCCGACGCTGAGCTTGACGCCGCATATGTAGCTAACGGCACCGCCCCTTCACGCCGCAAGGCAAAGGTGACGCTATGACCGGCCCGCGCGATTGGGTGTTCGACGCGCAGGCTGAGCAGATCGCGTTCGAGCAGGGACGCCGCGAACGGGAGATCGCTCAGACGATCATTGAGCAGGCCGCCGCCGCGTTCGTATCGCTTGGCGGCACTCAGGCCCGGCCGCTTGCCCTG
>Ga0105052_10001516_pt1 | contig 30352 bp, 28 predicted proteins | sample FRY03_FD_78094 | JGI IMG/M metagenome (GOLD analysis project Ga0105052, IMG submission 78094) | Freshwater microbial communities from Lake Fryxell liftoff mats and glacier meltwater in Antarctica - FRY-03 | ecosystem: Environmental > Aquatic > Freshwater > Ice > Glacier meltwater ... | reverse complement strand
CAACCTACAACAAAACGCTTTTGGTTGTAACACATGATTTGCATTTTGCAGAAAACACACAGCAAATTATAACAATGGATGATGGCAGAATAGTTTTCTAATTAAAAAAATGCGATAAAATAAAAGACAAAATTTGTCTTTTGATGTAATCAATGTATTTTTCTAAACAAACAATATATGTTTTAAAATAAATGAATTCTTCGGTTTGTTTTACACTATTTTCATATGAGTTTAAAATAATATTAAAATAAATTTGGCTTCAACAAGGCGAGAAATTACCAGATGCTTGACGAAAACAAAACTATTTTAAATGAAGTGAAAAAAAAGAAGCGGTGATAAACTGTGATATATTAAACCTCCAAACTATGAATTCAGAGGCTTAACTGGAATTTACAGCGACTTAAATAACTTGACCTATGTTTCTTTTGGTTGGGATTAAGACTATGAACAAACTAAAAATAATTTTAATCAAACAACCTAATTTCAGACACCCCCAAAAAACCAAAAGCTCTATTTTCTAGAGAAAAAATTTGTGAAATCGAAACCTAGATATTTTAATGCAGAGAGCAAAAATCCTGTAGCCGCCACTTCATCCAAATTACCAATAATAGGCAAATTATCGGGGATGAGTTCAAAGACACCAAAGGTTGGATTAATGAGGTAGAGGGTTGTAAAAATGACCGTAAAAATGGCCATTATTTTTTTGCTTGATTCGTTCATTGTTTTTTTGATTAAAAAAGCCCCAACAATTGTGCCAATTGTTTTTTCGGTTCGCTGCAATAGTTGATTTGCTGCCTTTTTTGGCTTGTTTTTTTATTTTGCACAAAAAAATTAGGTTGAAAAACACCTTTAACAACACCTCCTTAAGTCGTTTTCTGATTCAAAACTTGGGGTTTCATGCGTAAATCGGATAAAAACGCTTATTTTCGTACCTTTTTTAAAACCCATTCATTGAAACGCATTCTGTTACTGAGCGACACACACGGCTGCACGGAGCCAGATATTATTAAACATTTTGATAATGCAGACGAACTTTGGCATGCAGGCGATTGGAGCAACAAAGCCCTTTTTGAAATTATGGAAAAAACCCAAAAGCCCGTGCGAGGGGTTTGGGGCAATGTAGATGGGCAAGAATTGAGAACTATTTTACCCTTGCATAATCAGTTTTCTATTGGAGGCATTCGGTTTTGGATGACCCACATTGGCGGTTATCCGGGCCAATACAACCCTAAAATAAAACCACTGTTAGACAGAGATCCGCCTGATGTATTCATTTGCGGACATAGCCATATTTTAAAAGTGCAGAGAGATGCAAAATATAAGAACATGCTCACCATCAATCCAGGCGCAGCCGGCAGACACGGTTTTCATTTGATGCGAACCAAGATAAAATTTGAAATAGAGAACGGAAAGCTGCAAAACATGGCCGTCATTGAACTCGGAAAAAGAACGGCAGGAATTTTGCCTGATATACAATAAACCCTTACAAATAAAGTTATAAAGAAAATGAAATATTTAATTACAACCATCTTATTAGTTTTGATAAATGCTTGTGCTGTGGCGCAAAAAGATAAAAAAGAAAGCCCTGCTTTCAAAATTTCCGAAGAAGCATATAAAGAATATGTAGAACAAAATTTTGAAAAAGCATCAGACTTAATTAATAAAGCCGTAAAAAAAGATTCTACTTATATTAATGCATGGGAATACAAAGCAGAAATAGATGCAAAAAGGGGTAATTTTAAAGAGGTAATTAGGGTTTGCAACAAATTAATCAGCATGGAACCGGATAATTTTTACAATTATTACCGTTTGGGCTTTGCGCTGAAATCAGATATGAAATATCAAGAAGCCAAGGAGGCTTTCAAAAAATATTTAACAAATCCAAAGAAAATAGACCCCCGAAAAAAAGAATACATAGAAAATGAGATAAAAAATATGGATGCTTGCGATAATTTAGTGAAAAATCCTGTACCATTTAAACCCGAAAACATGGGGCCAAGTATCAATACATCTACAAACGAATATTTTCCGGGTATCACAATAGATGGTAAAAATTTTTATTTCACTAGATTGGTAAATGATGGCAGAATGGTACAAGAAGATTTTTATGTTTCACGAAAAACGGATAAAAACGAATATTTACCAGCCATAGCAATGCCATTTCCCATAAATACAAAATTTAACGAAGGCACTATATCTGTTACGGCCGATGGCAATTTTGTTTTTTTTACGGCTTGCGACCGTTTAGATAATTATAACACGCCCATAGGCAAAGGCAGTTGCGATATTTATGTATCTGCATATTTTAATGGAAAATGGAGCGAACCAAGCAACATGAGCGATGCCATCAACACGCCATCGTGGGAGTCGCAACCAAGCATTAGTCCAGATGGGTTAACCATCTATTTTACAAGTGGCAAGCCAGGGGGATTTGGCGGCACAGACATTTATAAATCTGAATTTGACACAAAAAACAAAGTATTTAAACGAGGCGAAAACCTAGGCCCAGATATTAACACAGCGGGTAATGAAAGCAGCCCATTTATCCATTTCGACAACCAAACCCTTTATTTTGTTTCCAACGGGCATTTGGGGATGGGCAACAATGATATTTTTGTAGCAAAAAAGAATGAGGCAGGCAAGTTTTCTGGGGTCAAAAACATAGGTTACCCTATCAATACAGGAGGCGATGAGATAGGATTAATTGTTGATAGAATGGGCAATTATGGTTATTTAAGTTCAGACAGGCCAGGAGGCATGGGCGGATTAGATATCTACAAATTTGAGTTGCCGGAGGCCATTAAACCTGAGGCAGTTAATTATGTAAAAGGGATAGTTTTTGATGCTTTAACTCGCGAAAAAATTGGTGCAAAAATAGAACTTTTTGATTTATCGACAGGCCTGTTAATAAACAATTTGACGAGCAACACTGTAACTGGCGAATTCCTAGTGGTATTGCGTTCCAACAACAATTATATGTTAAGTGTTGACCAAACAAACTATCTTTTTTACACCGATAATTTTTCCTTGAAAGATTTGAAAAACCTAGAGCCCTATGAAATTGAAGTGCCGTTAAAAAAACCAGACAAAGACATAGAAATAAAACTGGCCAATGTGTTTTTTGATGTCGATAAATTTGAGATAAAAAAGGAGTCGGAATTAGAATTAGAAAAACTCGTGTTATTGCTTAGAAAATTTCCTTTCATGAAAATAGAAATAGGCGGACACACAGACAACACAGGCGACAAAGCTAAAAACAAAGCTTTGTCATTTAATAGGGCAAAAAGTGTAAAAGAGTATTTAATTTCAAAAGGTGTAGAAGGTACAAGACTCTCTGCAATGGGTTATGGCGACACCAAACCATTAGAAACTAACGATACCGATGCAGGAAAAAGTGCTAACAGGCGCACTGTTTTCAAAGTGATTAGTGTAAATTAAAAATTATTGTTTTTTATAGCCATCGTCCCAGTTTTTCTGATGGGGTTCTTTTAGTAATCCCTCAGAATTGGCAACTATCATTGCTACCGCAGCATCACCCGTAACATTCACTGTTGTACGACACATGTCCAATGGACGGTCTATTGCAAAAATCAAAGCCAAACCAGCTTCAGGAATGCCCGCTTGCGACAAAACAATAACCAACATTACCATGCCCGCACCAGGAACAGCCGCACTGCCAATGGAAGCCAGAGTAGCAGTGGCAATAATGCCAAGTTGTGCTTGAAAAGACAAATCCATACCAAAGGTTTGGGCTATAAAAACAGCAGCCACAGCTTGGTATAAACTAGTACCATCCATGTTGATAGTGGCGCCAATTGGCAATACAAAACTACTAACCTCTTTGTCCACGCCAAGATGTTCCTCCACTCTTTCCATGGTTACGGGTAAAGTGGCAGCGCTCGAACTTGTGGAAAAAGCCAATAGCTGCGCTGGCGCAAATCCTTTCAAAAAAAATTGGGGTGTTTTTTTTGTGAATAAATAAACCATTAACAAATATACCAAAATCATAATTAGTAATCCCACAACAACCGTAAATCCATAAACCCCCAAAGCTTTGAACAATGCAATTGAAGGCGATTCGGCAATTAATCCTGCAATAAGCGCAAAAACGCCTACCGGTGCCGCCAACATAATAAGGTCAATCAACTTTAATATCACCTCATTCAGTCCATCAAAAAAGTTTTTTATTGGTTGTGCTTTTTCTTGCGGAATTAAAATCATGCCTATTGCAAAAAAGATAGCAAAAAAGATAACTTGAAGCATGTTTCCGTTGTCCGTTACGGCTTTAAAAATATTGGAAGGCACAATGTCTTCTAATGCTTGCAAGGGGCCAACGCTTTTTTGTCCGGCCGCCATTTCAATTTTAGATTGGGCATCCTTTTCATAGTTTTTTAGCAATGTTTCTTGAGTGGCTTTATCTATGAATTTCCCCGGTGTAAAGATGTTAACAGCCGTTAAACCTATGCACACTGCTAAAACCGTTGTCAACAGATAAAGTGCTATGGTTTTTAAACCCATTTTCGAGAGTTTAGAAATGTCCTTTAAATCTGAAACACCTTTAATTAGCGAAGCCAAAATTAAAGGAACGGCTATTAGTTTTAATGAATTAATAAAAATATTTCCAAACGGTTTTACCCAGTTTTTTATAAAAACATCGCCCCCAGAAAACTTCAAGCAAATAATTGCAAATACGACTCCTAAAAACATTCCAATCAGAATTTTCCAATGCAAGGCAACTTTTTTATTTTTCATAAAATATTTTATAATCTTAAAATGATGGTTGCAAACCTATCATTTTTTAAGGAATATTTACAACTAAAAATATTTCACCAAAACTATCTTTAACATTGAATTGATGCGGCAGCGCATTTCTTGAGAAATATTTAAAGTTTGTAAATTCCATTTCTCTCGATGAGTTTAGCTCGTTGATGTGCCTTTTATACGACAAACTAAAAGTGTCTGTGCGTCCAGATGTTTTTAATTCATAAATAGTGCTGTCTTTTTCGGGCGAAAATTCTAATATACGTTTTGATAGTTTTTTTTCAATGGGCCAAATGGTTTTTAATTCAAAGTTTTTGAATAAATTTATTGCTGTCATTGCTTTTTGCTACAAAACCAAAAAACTTTTGTTGTCTTCTGTTGCAGGTAAACGAAAGAACTAACAATCCTATAAAAAAGGGAATAAATAATTTGATTGGCATATTTTTATTTGAAATGATACATTAAATTAAAGCCTAAAAAAGAGCCAAAGGTTTGTTTGTCTATTGTGAAACCAGCAAAAGGCAATGGCTTAAAGTCCTTTTGATAAACTGATTGATTGGAATTTAACAGTCCTCCAATTTTTACATTGGCATTCAAAACAAATTGGCGAATAGAGAACAATGAATGGTTAAACTCCAATTCACAAAATAGGAGATTATTATTTTGGCTAAATTGATGGTTAAAAGGCGTTAATAATGGTCCAAAAACCTGAATGCTTCCCTCGTTCTTCATTGAACAATATCCTAAATTAAAACCAACGCTTGTTGATTTAAAAGTTGTGTTTTCGCCATATAAAAAATTGTTTTTGAAGTAATGTAAACCCAATTTTGTGTAGTAAGCATTTTGTTTCAAAAACTGTTCAGCATTTATTTCATGATTAAAAAAAGAAGCACCAAAAACATTTTGAATAAATAATTTTTGACCAATTTTATACCTTGTAATTAACTCTGGATTAATTTTATTTTTTAAAATTAAATATTTAAAAGGGCGGCCGATGTCCACGCCCACAGATAAGCGATTGGACAAGCAATTGTTTTCATTTTTTGAAAATCCAGACAACACAATAAAAACCACTAAAAAACAGCTTGATAAAATTTTAAGGTTCATTTGGCAGTAAATTATTTTAAAATGCAAATATATGCAAAATTGACATTTAATTATTGGGTATTATAATCGATAAAAACGGGTTTATTTAATTTGAAAAATCGGGCAATTTTCAAATTAAATAAAGTATCTTTGCACCTTTAAAATATAGTATGATATCAGTTTCAAATATATCTTTAAGATACGGAAAGCGTATTTTATTTGACGAAGTAAATGTAAAGTTTGTGCCTGGCAATTGTTATGGTGTAATTGGCGCCAACGGGGCAGGTAAATCCACATTTCTAAAAATACTTTCTGGTGAAATAGATGCTACAACGGGCCATGTGGACATAGAAAAAGGCAAGAGAATGAGTGTTTTAAAACAAAATCACTTTGAGTTTGATGCTTTCCCAGTTTTAGAAACTGTTATCATGGGCAACAAAGAATTGTATGCCATTATAAAAGAAAAAGAAGCCATTTACGCAAAAGAAGATTTTTCTGATGAAGATGGGATTAAAGCCAGTGAGTTGGAAGAAAAATATGGCGAAATGGAAGGATGGAATGCGGAAAGCGATGCGGCCTCTTTGTTAAGCGGGCTTGGAATAATGGACGAGGTTCATACAAAATTGTTGCATGAATTAAGTAACAATCAAAAAGTGAGAGTGCTTTTAGCACAAGCTTTATTTGGCAATCCTGATATACTGTTGATGGATGAGCCTACCAACGATTTGGATGTTGACACCATTGCCTGGTTAGAAAACTTTTTAATCAATTTTGAAAACACAGTTTTGGTGGTTTCGCACGACAGGCACTTTTTAGATGCAGTTTGCACGCATGTGGCAGATATAGATTTTAATAAAATTCAAGTTTTCACAGGTAACTATTCATTTTGGTATCAAAGCAGTCAATTGGCTTTAAGACAGCGTTCCGACCAAAACAAAAAATCTGAAGAAAAAAAGAAAGAATTGATGGATTTTATCCAAAGATTTAGTGCCAATGTTGCAAAAAGCAAGCAAGCAACAAGTAGAAGAAAAATGATTGATAAATTGGATATTGAAGAAATTAAACCATCTACAAGAAAATATCCAGGGGTGTTTTTTACCCAAGAAAGAGAAGCGGGCGACCAAGTTCTTTCTGTTCAAGGATTGGAATACAAATATGAAGGCAGCAAATTATTTAGCAACCTGAATTTCATAATCAATAAAGGCGAAAAAATCGCCTTTTTATCAAAAAATGTTTTAGCAATCACAAAATTGTTCGAATGTCTATCGGGCAGAGATTTTAATTTTAAAGGCTCTATAGAATGGGGCGTAACCATTAGAAATACCTATATTCCCAATGACAACTCAGAATATTTTGAAGGTATAGACCTTAATCTTGTGGATTGGTTAAGACAATATTCAGCAGAAAAAGATGAAACATTTATCCGTGGTTTTTTGGGAAGGATGTTGTTTAGTGGAGAAGAGAGTTTAAAAAAAGCCAAAGTTTTAAGCGGTGGCGAAAAAGTGAGATGTATGTTAAGCAAATCAATGCTTGAAAGCCCTAATTTAATTGTTGCTGACGAACCAACCAATCACTTGGATTTAGAAAGTATTCAATCTTTAAACAACAGTTTTATAGAATTTAAAGGCACAATTTTATTTTATTCCCATGACCATGAATTTATGAACACTGTTGCCAACAGAATTATAGAAATTGGTCCAAATGGAATGATAGACAGATTTTCATCTTACGATGAGTATTTAGAAGAACCATCAATTTTAGAAAGAAGAACAGAACTTTATAATTAAAAAAATGCCAAAAATTACTTTTAAATTTGAAAAGGCGGACAAAAAGCCTGTCATTGTGGATATAGCTGAAGGAGAAATGATTCTTGATGTTGCGTTAGACAATGATGTTAACTTGCATCATAATTGTGGGGCTGTTTGTGCTTGTAGCACTTGTCACATATACATTGACGAAGGCTCAGATTCACTAACAGAAATTAGCGAAAAAGAAGAAGATTTTGTTGATAGAGCGCGCAATCCAAGATATAATTCACGATTGGCTTGTCAATGTATATTAGAAAGCAATACCGACTTAGTTGTTACAATTCCTGATCAATCTGTAATTATAGGACATTAAAAATTAAAATAAAAAATTATGACATTTGAACTACCCATTTTTTGGAAAGACCACGAAGACATAGCCATTGCATTGTATGAAAGGTTTGGCGATGATTTTAACGAATCAAAAATTTATAGAATCAGATTTACTGAATTATTGGATTGGGTTTTGGAAATTCCAAACTTTAAAGGCACTAAAGAAGAGTGTAACGAAGGCCATTTGGAAATTATTCAAAGCACTTGGGTTTATGAATGGCGCGACAATCAGAAATAACCATTGTTACATTCAACTAGTTAATGCAACCTTTGATGTAAAAATAGTTCATTTGGAGTACTAAAACCTGATTTTTTCGTGGTCTATTATTTAGTCGTCCCTTAAAAAGCACACAACCATTTATAAGTCAACTAATTGTGTATGAATTGTTCGTTATTTATATGCAAGATTTGTTTTTTTTACAACATAATCCTTGCAAATAATTTAACATGATAGCGAAGCAAAAAGTACAGAATCAGATCAGTTTATTTTTTTCCTTTCAAAGCACTTTAGACCAAAAACATCCTTTATTTGTGTTAGCAAATAAAATAGATTGGACAGTTTTTGATAATGCATTTGAGCCATTGTATTGTAAAGACAATGGCAGACCTAGCAAGCCAATTCGGCTGATGGTTGGGCTAATAATGTTGAAACACATTCGCAATATTTCTGACGAAAGTGTCGCAGAGCAATGGCGTGAAAACAATTACTATCAGTACTTTTGTGGCGAGCAATCGTTTCAATGCTAAGCATCATGCGAAGCATCAGAGTTGGTTCATTTTAGGCACGGAATTGGCGAACAAGGCATTGAATTAATTTTCAAAGAAAGCCATCAAATGGCTGAAAATTAAAAGATTGTGGTTCGCCAAACTTACACCCGCACATTGAAAAAGTTGATTGTAGATCAACGGTTTAGAAACCTCCCAAAGAATAAATCCAAGGCAAGAAAAGCGGACAAGAAAGTTAAAACAATAGCTGGACGATTGCTTAATGAGTTGGAGCGCAATTTGCGCCTCAGCAGTTTATACTTTTGGCGCAGGCAAAGGAACCCGAAAGGCGATGAAATGGCGCCCAGATTGGTTATTGGTTAGTAGAGTGAACAAGAAATAGGTATTAGGATAAGGAATTAGGAAATATGTTGGAGGAATTAGGGATTGGTGGAAAGAAAACAAGAGGGCAAGATTTTACAAGCCAAACAATATTCGTAATTTTCAATTCGTAATTGAATTAAAACCTTACAAATGTAATCTGTGCATGAGGAAACTGCTGCCCAATCCTACCAAATAGCCTACTATTACATCTGAGGGATAATGTTTGCCAGCACGCACTCTCATGAAGGCTTGAATGGCGGGCAAGGTGGCTGCGGCTGCAAAAATATAGGGGGTGGCTTTTGTTTTTGGATTGTATGTTTGAAAGGCGAAGGCGGTGCTAAAACACATGGAAGAGGCCCAGGTGGTGTGACCAGAAAAGAAAGAGAGGTTGTTTTCCTTGTTTAGTTTTTCGGCCATGGGCACTTTTTCGTTGTAGAGGAAGGGGCGGTTTATTTTGGTCAGTTTTACGCTGTTGCACAATGCTTGACTAAGCAAAAAACTTTGGAAACTGACATTTGCTATTTTAAAGAAATCTTTTTTGCTGTGTTCGTGGGTTAAAAAAAGGAGGGGTAAAAGGGTTGTGGACAGGGCAAGGATGTCTGAGGCTTTGGCTGTGTTTGGCTGCCATTGGTGGGTTGCTATTCTATCAAAGGCATTTATTTGTTGGCGGTTTAAAAGTAGAATTTCGGGCTGAGTGGTGTTTTTTATATGGGCTTGTTTGTATAAACTGAAGCCTAAAACGGATGCGCTAATGGGTGTGGAAACGAGGAATATGTTTTTTTTAAACTGATAGTTACCAGCGGTTTGCTGCGCATTTGCAGTTGAAAAAATGAGGAGAGCCAAGAAAAGAAATCCCTTCATACTATATGAAATATTGCAATAGTGTAATGGTTTTAACCAATATTTTTTATAGCAAGGCATTTGCGCTGCTAATTGTATAATTATGCTGCGCAGAATTTTACAAATATGGAATGGCTTAATATATTTCAACGAGCAGTTCATTATTTGTATTTATACTGGCGCGATACATGCCTTCGCTATTAAAAGGCATTTGAATATTTCCTTGCGCATCGATGGCCACTAGGCCGCCTTCGCCTTTTATATCTACAAGTTTTTTCATAACAACTTCATTGCAAGCTTGTTGGAGGGTCATTTTTTTATAGGCCATTAGGCAGCTAATGTCGTAGGCCACAACGCTTCTAATAAACAATTCACCATGTCCGGTGCAACTAATGGCGCAGGTTTGATTGTTGGCATAGGTGCCGGCACCAATAATGGGCGAATCGCCCACTCGTCCATATTTTTTGTTGGTCATGCCGCCCGTGCTTGTTGCGGCTGCAATGTTTCCGTTTTCATCCAAAGCCACAGCCCCAACGGTTCCCATTTTGTTTTGAGGGGCTGCGGTGTGGTCTAGTTGATAATTGTCGCTGTCTTTTATGGCTTGCCATTGTTGAAAACGGTGTTCGGTGAAAAAGTAATCGTCTGCTTGAAATTCGCAACCCATTTGTTTTGCATACACCTCGGCCCCATCGCCTGCCATCATAACATGCTGAGATTCTTGCATGATTGTTTTGGCTAGCATCACAGGGTTTTTTATGTTTTTGATACCGCTAACAGCACCCGCCATTAGGTTTTTTCCCTCCATGATGGCAGCGTCCATTTCGTGTTTGCCTATGTGATTAAAAACAGCGCCTTTGCCCGCATTGAAAAGGGGACAATTTTCTAAAAAGACGACAGCAGCCGCAACGGCATCGGTAGCCGAACCGCCTTTTTGCAAGATAGCGTAGCCAGTTTCTGCCGCTTTTTGAAGATTCGTTTTGTAAGAAATTTCGAGCGCTGGGGAGAGCAAAGACTTTTCGATGGTGCCGGCTCCGCCATGTATGGCAATTGCTATTTTTTGTTGCTTCATTTCAATTGCAAAACTATCTTTAAAATTCTACACTTTTATATAAAATTAATACACACTCTGATTCAAAACACTGGCGTCATTAATTTTTCGGAGTTTGCATACCAATGTCAACATAAAATATCGGGTCAAACGATTGCTTTGGTTAATAATCACAGAGTTTTCTGTTGCATATCTGCTAATGTTGGTGTTTTTGTTCAAAATATCATAAGCCGTTAATTTAAGGTTGTAAATCCCTTTTTTATCCATCGCCTGTTGAACAAAAGCACTCCACACAGGAATAAATTTACCAATGTTGGGTATATTTCTTTGATCATTTAGGGCAAATTCGGAGCTAATTTCTGTGCCGGTTTTTAAAACTGTTCTTAGACCAAAGTTGTAGGAATAAGTGGTTTGCTTAAAATTTAATCCTGAATTCAAAGAGTTTAGCGTTTTAGAATTATTAATCTCCATATCGAAGTTAAATTCCATACTATCAGACAATAAGACATCAAAACCAGGCGTATAAGTGAACATGTTAGAGGTGTTGAATCCTTTTGTTTGATTGATAAGAAAAGGGTTTTTTTGGTATTCATATCTGCTAGAGAAATTAATGTCCAATATATCGAACAGTGTTTTTGCTACATAGAAATTATTTTCAGAGCTCATTTTGCCAGTTGCGTTCACCACCCTGCTTTTTACAATTCCATCGGCTCCTTGCACACTTTCGTTAATATAAGCAGACTCGAAATAGCTACCACCTAAACCCATTCCCATGGATTTAAAATACTTATTCTTTCTAATGTTAATATAAGTGCGCATGAAATATCTTTCCTGCGGATTCAGGTTTTTGTTGCCTTCGTTTCTATTAAAATTGTTGTTTAAATTAAAAATGGGCGCCAATTGATTTACAGTAGGAAAATCAACACTTTTGCTCAAATTAAAAGAGATATATTGTTTGCCGCCCCAATTATAATAATTGAAGAAAGGCAGAAGGACAGGGTAATTATTTTTAATATTAAAGGCTTTATTTTCTACATTAAAGTTCAACAATGTGCTGCCAAAACTGAGATAGGCTTTGCGAGTGCTTTTGCTAAAAGTTCCTTTAAAAGACTGTTGGCTAAAATTGTTGTCAAATGTTTTTGACAAAGAGTCAATATTATTTTGATAAGGCTGCTCAAACGAAGTGCTGCTCCTATCGGCCGCCCCCAAGCCCAAAAAAACCAATTGGCTTTGCTGATACCAATAATCGGCACTCAGCGTAAACAAAAGGGTTTTGTAAACTGGCATTGTGCCCGATAGTTTAAACAAAAAATCGTTCACTTTATTGTCCCTTTGGTATTTATTATTAAAAGTATCTGTATAATTGATAACCGATTGGTTGGTGTTATTATTAATTACATCATAGCTGTAATTGCCTGCTATGCTGTATTTGTAGTTTTTATTTTTTCTAGAATTTCGGCCATAGGTAGTGGACATAGAAAAGGTTGTATTGGATTTGTCGTCCTTTAAAATACTGCGATTGTCGTTAACCAAAATATGGTTTAAATCCACCTTGTTATAATTTCGATTCGTGGTATTATTATTTTCCGTTTTTATACTGGCACCCAAACTAAAATTCCCCGTGCTGTCTATTTCTTTTGTGTAATTAGCACTAAATTCAATGTTATTTGAGGTGCCATTAAAATTACTTGAATCAGTCATTTTTCGACTATTAATTTCGCTCACCGCATTCTCTATTTTAGAAGAATTGATGGAACTGAATTTGTTTTGAGCAACAAAAGCATTAAAAGACAGTTTTCTTTTTCTAGAAAACTCATTGAAATAAGTAGCCCCACCGCTTAATTTGTTATTAATATTCCCCCTATCCGAAGAAAAATCTTGGAAATAATAGTTTGTGTTGTTCACCTGATTTTTATTCACACTCTGTGCCCTATGCCAATTATCGAAGCCAAAATCAAAGCCAGTTTCGTTGGTATTGTTTCCATTCAATATCACAGAAAACTTTCTGTCGTTCTTAAAATTATTGAGCCTCAACCCTGCTTCATAACGCTCCTTTGTGCCATATCCTGCCATCACATCGCCAAATGTTCCGTTCTTTTTTCCCTTTTTTAGCTTTAGATTGATAACGCTAGTTTGTCCTTTGTCAGATTGGTTGCCGCCCGTTTCTTTATTTTCTTCATAAACCTGCACCGTTTCTATCATGTCTGCATTCAGGTTCTTGGAAACCAAGCCAGGATTGTTTCCAAAAAAATCGGATCCATCTACCATTATTTTTGTAACCTCATTGCCATTTACCTTAATCTCGCCTTTAACAGAAATTTCGAAACCAGGTATTTTTTTAAATAGCTGCGCAACATCGCTGCCTGGCAACACTTTAAATTTATTGGCATTAATTTCGATGGTGTCGCCCCTCATCCGAATGGCAGCCCCCGAAACTTTAACAGAAGAATACTCAACAGCACTTGCCACCAATCGCATGTTGCCATAGTCTGCATGAGACCAATTCTCTTCAGGCGCTTGTTTTTTCGCAATTTCATCAAAGCCAAGCACGCTGACAATCAGAATCAAAGAGTCCTTATTTGAGGTTGTTAAAGAAAAATTGCCCAGCTTTGTGGTGAAAGCAAAGTTTAAAAGAGAGGTATCAACCGCTCGATATAAACACACAGAAACATCGCCCATGGGCAGACTGTTGCTAGCATTAATAACCTTTCCTTTAAAAGTTCTTACCGTTTGGGCATTGCCACCCAAAGCTAAAGTAAGAAGCATTACAAAAACAATCCATTTCATCAAACAAAAGTATTTAGAATAATTGAAACAAAAAAGCTATTGTCCGAAAAAATATTCTTTGGCAAACTTTTCAAACCTGCCAGCTTTATTAAATTTCTCTTTGTGCAAAGGCAGTTCAGCTATGTTTCCTCCAAAAATAGAGGCCAGTTTATTTGCTTTTTTTTCTGCATTCAGAAACTCTCTAGCCTCCAAAACATGCTGTTTTAGATCTATCTCGTAAGGCAAAAACTGATTTATTATGTGCAAACCATAGTTCTCCAAAATATGCGAAGGATAGTTTTCTAAACCATGAACAAAAGGGAATAAAAAATATTGCAGTGTGTCTAATTTCATCCTATTCTCAGGATAATAATCTAGCGCGTGCATAGGACAAACAGGGGGCAGTTTAAAATTAAGCAAATGAAACAAGCCGCGGTGATTGATTCTTTCTAAAAGATGGCTTTTGCTCAAATCATATATCATCAATACAATTTCGGGTTTAAAACCGTGCATTTTGCCTGGGCGTGCTAGCATTTCTGCCGAATAGCTCAACAAACCCGTTTCATAAATACTATATAATGTTTTTGCTAAATTCAGCTCAGCTTGGGAAGCCAAAATTGTATCAATGCCCGCACAAACAATTATTTTCTTTGCATTGCTCGCTTGTTGCCATTCATTTTGAGAATAAAAAGGGGTGTAAAAATTGCCAGTATTGGCGACAATAAATTTAGCATCCATTACCACAATTTCAGGGCTCTCTGTTTCTTCAGCCGACTCTATATTGAGTATAGAAATAAGATTGTTAACGCCAATATGGTTCAAAAAACTTACCTTTTCGACACTTTTTAGTTGTGTATTTAAAAAATCAACCACACTCTTTTCATCATGACACCAAGTAACTTTACTATCCGTTTTCTTTAAGTTTGTATCAAACTCAAACAACAGTTTGTCTAGATTTTCTGTGGCTTTCAATCTAGCATAAGTCAATCGTTTTTTAAGCAAATTGATATCCGTAAAGCTTTTTAGGCTCTCCTTCAAATCTTGATTATACTTTTCGTTTTGCTCTAAAAAATTCATTATTAATTGTTCTTAAAAAATCAAATTGTCTATCAACCGCACCTTTTCTATCGTTAAGGCCGCAACAACAACATTGCTGCCAGGCGTTTGCCACTCATTTACTTTTTGCAAATTTTGGCTATTGGCCATATCAAAATACTCGATGCCATCAACTTTTTTAATCAAATATTTTTTTGCAGTATTTAAGGTATCCGCCATTGGCAAATTATTTATAAAACCATTCTCTAACATTCTTATTGCTAAATAAATATGAGCTGCCCTTTCCTTCCCCTTTTCGCTCAGCCTTGCATTTCGCGAACTCATGGCTAGCCCAGAAGGCTCTCTCACGGTTTGACAAAAATGTAAATTCAGGTTTTCAAAATAAGTTTCTTTCAACTTTTGAATTACCATACATTGCTGATAATCTTTCAAGCCAAAATAAGCATTTTGCGGCCCAACAAGTTGAAACAACCTATACACAACCGCAACAACACCACTAAAATGACCTGGTCTATGTGGCCCTTCAAAAACACTGTCTAAATCGTGAATATCCAACGCTATGTTCTGATAATCGGCATTATATATTTCATCCACACTTGGAATAAACAAAACATTGCAATGATTTTGCGCTAGCAAATTGGCATCCTCTTGCACTTTTTGTGGATATTTATTAAAATCCTCTTGGTTATTAAACTGTTTTGGATTAACAAAAACAGAAACAATTGTACAAAAATTATTGGCAATACTCTGCTTCATCAAAGCAATGTGTCCGCCATGCAGAGCGCCCATTGTAGGCACAAAACCAATGCTTTTATCATCGGGATTAACGGCTATCAAAGCAGCCCTCAATTCATTGTTTGTTTTTGCAATTAACATTTATTCAAATACAACTTGCAAAATAAAGGAAATGTTAATAGATTTTTAAATTAAAATATCCGCAACTTATAACAATTGTTTTATTGCCAACCGCCACCAACCGCACGATAAACTGAAATTTTTGCCAATAGTTGTTGCATTTTAATCGCCATCAAATCTAGCATCTAGCGCATCCCTTTGAGTGAACAAAACATCCATATAATCTGCCCTTGCCGACTTAAACAACATAATAGAAACATCAATAGAATTAGTTAATGCTTGTACCTGTTGGTTCTTAAAATCAAAACTTTTTCTCAAATTGCTTATTTTAGACAATTGATTCGCCACTTCAATGTGCGCATTTAAGATTGTTTTCTCATAAGAATAAATGGCTTGAATTTGTTTTGAGTTTGCAGAATTATAAGCAGCTTTTATTGCATTTCTATTAATGAGGGGGGCAACCATATCGCCTACGAAATTAAACAAAAGCGACTCTGATGTTTTAATAAAATAAGCAGGATTAAAAGCATTCAACCCAACCTTTATTTGATTGGAAACTGAAATTGTTTTGAAAGAAAAATTTCTTGAAATAGACACTTGATGCATTTGTTTGTAAAAAACGATTGCAAAATCAGTGATAAGTTTGAATAAACAAATATTTTCTTATTAAAATTTACTTTAAAGTTTCTTTTTGAATGAGACTTGAAAAAAGCGTTAAAGCGTTTTTATTTCAATTTTATACCCAAGGTTAACTCTAAAGTATGAGACTTGTACCAATCTGAAAAACTATAATCATAATCCCGCAAATAATATCCACTTGTATAATATCTTGCTTTGTTATACCGATATGACAATGCCAAATGGACTGATTTGTTTTTAATCTTAAACTCATTGCCCACCCCAATTCTTAAAAACATGGGTTTAAGTATGTTTGGTTCCATTCTTGGATAATCAGATATTACATCAAAAAACTGAGGGGTTCTTATATGGGTACCCAAATCTGTAAAAAGCATTAAGCCTTTATTAGGCAATGGTTTAATAGAAAACCGCAGAAAAACAGGAATGTAAACATAACTACTAAACTCATTAAAATAATGGTCCTTGATTCGGGTTAATCCTATTCCTAAACCTACAAACTTGTTGTTATTGAAAGACACGCCATTAATGGTTCGGACACCTAAGCTAGAGTATCTTCTTGTTGAATAGGTGCCCGAAAACTCTAACAGACTTTGAAATTTTGCTGGTTTAAAATGGCGGCTATAAAAGCTTGAATCCTTTTGGTTTTCTTTTAATTCAGCAAATGTATTTTTTGTTGTCATTAAACTAAAAACCATTAAAACAGAGAGCTTTAAAATCTTATCCATATATTATTTGATGTATTAGCGTTGAATTTATATTTCCTATTATCAGGTTTTTTTGTTGCCCTGTCTATTAAATTCAAATAAACTGTAATATATGAATCGCTTGGGGCTGTTATCATATACCGACTGTTTGAAAACTGAGCGAAAGAATCAATTGGATAACTTATGCCAGCGTAATCTCTAGATAAATTATTTATAGCTAACATGTATCTAGGCAAATATTTGCCCGCTGAATCCTCTAAATTTACATATTTCCTCCATTTAGGGGCTACTCTATATTTAACATTATTTACAAACCCAGCAGTTATTTCTTGAGGCTCCCACAGCGGCACAATCCACAAATTTTCTTCTACTTCTATTTTATAAAACTCCTTTTTCTTGGGTTTCAAAAGCTTCACAGAGGTAGAAAGATTGCCAAACGAATCTGTATAAATCGTTTTCACAACATGTCGATACACCTTGTTCATATCAATAAAACTTTTTGTTATTAAAACCGCTGTTGGCGCAGCTTTTAAAGTAGGAATGCCAGAATCTAAAGAGAAATTTATTTGTGTATTAAACTCTTCCCTTTTGCATCCGTTAAAAATAACGACCATTAAAATCAGACTTAAAATCAATTTCATAATGTGCAAATATATTTAATTGTTTTATTTTTCAATAAATTATTTTTTATATGGTGGTTTTTGAATTTTCGCATCCGTAGGGGCAGGGGCTTGCCCCTGCCATTTTTTTCGTGCGTCATTCTAAGTTAATTTGAATTTTAAAACGCTTTGTCAAAATAAAAAAAAACAATAAACAATTATATCAATATCTAAAATAGATAAATCTTAATTTTTAATAGATAATTTTTTTGCCAGTAAAATTCCGTTTTTTTTTAAAAATAAATACAATCCCATCAAAATAAAATACAAAAGAAACAAAAATTGTATTCATTCTACAAAAAAAATGCTGTATTCTATTAAAATAAAATTAAATCTTATAATGCATAATAATTATTCTATAAAAAAATATATGTATTCCATCTTCCTAAAAAGCCCTCCGCCTTACAAAACACTAAATTATAGGAACACAATGCTAGATTTCAAAAATAAACAAGATTTTTCTTGCAAATTAAAAAACCACTCTTTATTTTTGTAATTCTGTTTGACAAAAACAAACAATCAACAAACAAAAAATTAAAACTCAAAAAAAAAAAATTATTATGAAAGTAAAAGTAAGAAAAAGAATCTACAAAATGAAAGATGCCGACCTTGTTCAATTCGCTGACGACATTGTTGATATTGCAGAAAGAGACGAAACAGAGTTGCTAAACTATGGCGTTACTGCCGCAACGGTTACGGCCGTAACAACCGCTCGAACGGCTTTTGTAAACTTTAATGGCGATATTATTTTCTTAGGTGCAGTGATGCTTTCTACGGAAGTAAAAAATGCTAGCCGCTTAGAAATTTTGAAAGAATTAAAACAAATTAGCGGTAGAGCAAGAATAAAATTTGGCCAAGAAAGTGCAAAATTCAGAACATTTGAAACCAAAGACATCAACAATCAGCCTGACAACGAACTTGTTAGAATTGCAAGAAGCGCAAAAACAGCAGCCGAAGCATTGCTTGCAGAACTAACTGGTGCTGGACTAACGCAAGGTATGATTGATAATTTGGAAACTTTAAACAATGCATTTGACATTCAAATAGACCTAAAAAGAAATAAAATTAGAGCCCGAGACACCGCCACAGACGAGCGCATTAAGCTTGGCAACGAACTATACACCTTGGTAGCAGGCATTTGCGAAAACGGAAAACTATGTTGGGAGGCTGAAAACGAAGCGAAATACAACGACTATGTAATATATAAAAACGCAGGCACAACGCCTCCGCAGTTTGAAACCGAAGGCACTGTTTCGGCAAACAGCGGCACCAGCACTACGGTTTCGGGCATTTCTAGCACTACAAATATTACCCTGAAAAACACAGGCGATGCCCCGTTGCAGTTCTTTTTTGCAGAAGACCCAACCGATATTGCCGCTCCAATCTCTATTCCTGTTGCGCCACAAACCCAAATAACGCTAACCGCTAACCTTATTGGCTTTAATGAAGACACAGATTTTACAAGGCTAAATGTTTATAATCCTTCGCCTTTAGAGGGCAGTTTCTCTATCCTTTGGGATTAGGGAAAGCGGATAATGGTTTAATTGTTAATGGGTTAATGGTTAATGGTTTAATTGTTAACTTACAACTTACAAATAAATTCCTCTTTTTTCTTACCTTTGCCATCTTTAAAATTTTAAGATGTATCCTACACTCAAACAAGTAAATTGGCCAGAAATAGAAAAAGAAATGCTTGCTTTTTGGCAAACAGACCAAACTTTTGAAAAAAGCATTAGCAGCAGAGCCAACGAAAAGCCGTTTATTTTTTTTGAAGGCCCTCCCAGTGCCAATGGCATGCCGGGCATTCACCATGTGATGGCTAGGGCCATCAAAGATGTTTTTTGCAGATATAAAACTTTGAATGGGTTTTTGGTGAACAGAAAAGGCGGTTGGGACACGCATGGTTTGCCTATCGAGCTGCAAGTGGAAAAGCGCTTGGGTATTACAAAAGAAGCCATCGGAAAAACCATTTCTGTTGCAGATTATAATGCAGAATGCAGAAAAGATGTCATGACTTTCAAGGACAAATGGGACGATTTAACCGTGAAAATGGGCTATTGGGTGGACCTCGAAAATCCTTACATTACCTACGAAAACGACTATATAGAAACGCTTTGGTATTTGCTTAAAGAGCTTTACAAAAAAGGATACTTATACAAAGGACACACCATTCAACCATACAGCCCAGCGGCCGGAACGGGGCTTTCTTCTCACGAGCTGAACCAAACAGGCACCTACAAAGATGTAACAGACACTACAATAGTTGCGCAGTTTTTGGTTCAAAAAGAAAGCAATTCGTTGTTCAATAACCTGGATGCAGAGGTGTTTCTTTTGGCTTGGACAACAACGCCATGGACCCTGCCAAGCAACACTGCGCTCACCGTTGGGGCAAAAATAGATTACGCTTTGGTTAAAACTTTTAACCAATACACTTTTCAGCCCGCTTATGTTGTTTTAGCCGAAAAATTAATTGGCAAACAGTTTGCCAAAAAATTTATTGAAAGCAATGATGCCACAGTTTTTGAGCAATATAACAAAGACAGTAAAGAAATTCCTTACCAGATAATAAAAACCTTTAAAGGTGCAGAGATTGTAGGCACAAAATATGAGCAGTTGTTTAAATGGCGATTGCCACACGAAAATGCATCGCAAGCTTTTAGGGTGATTGAAGGCGATTTTGTTACCACAGAAGACGGCACCGGTATTGTGCACACTGCTCCCACTTTTGGGGCAGACGATGCGCGTGTTGCAAAGCAACATGGCGTGCCGCCCTTGTTGGTTTTAGACGAAAACAACAAAGCCGTGCCTTTGGTAAACCTTCAAGGAAAATTTATAGAAAGCATCAACAATTCATTTGCAGGCAAATTTGTAAAAAATGAATACTACCCTGCTGAGACAGCACCCGAAAAATCTGTGGATGTAGAGTTAGCCATTTTGTTAAAGGAAGAAAACAGAGCTTTTAAGGTAGAAAAATACATACACAACTATCCGCATTGTTGGCGAACAGACAAACCAATTTTATACTATCCATTAGAAAGTTGGTTTATAAAAACAACCGCAGCCAAAGAAAGATTGGTGGCCCTGAACAAAACCATCAACTGGAAACCAGCCTCCACAGGCGAAGGCAGATTTGGCAATTGGTTAGAAAACCTAGTGGATTGGAACCTAAGCAGAAGCCGTTATTGGGGCACACCGCTCCCAATATGGCGCACGGAAAACGGCAGCGAAGAAATTTGTATCGGCACAATTGAAGAGCTAAAACAAGAGGTTTTAAAAGCAAACAAAGCCCTGAACCTGACCCAAGAAATCAACGATGACAACATCGATTTGCACAAACCATTTGTTGATGCCATAACACTTGTTTCTCCATCTGGCCAACCTATGAAAAGAGAGTCCGATTTGATAGATGTTTGGTTTGATAGTGGCGCCATGCCCTATGCCCAATGGGGACTAAAAAACAAAGACCAATGGGCGGCAAACATGAAAGCCGATTTCATAGCCGAAGGGGTTGACCAAACAAGGGGATGGTTTTTTACGCTTCATGCTTTGTCAACACTTTTGTTTGATGATGTGGCGTATAAAAATGTAATAGCCAACGGTTTGGTTTTAGACAAAAAGGGAAACAAAATGAGCAAAAGCTTAGGCAATGGTATCGATCCTTTTGGCATCATTTCTCAATATGGAGCCGATGCCACAAGATGGTATATGATAACCAATAGCGACCCTTGGGACAATCTGAAGTTTGACACCGAGGGCGTTGCAGAAACCCAAAGAAAGTTTTTTGGCACGCTATACAATACCTATTCCTTTTTTGCAATTTATGCAAATATAGATAATTATACATTTGAAGAATCAGCGTCTAACAATATTCAAAACCTAACCGAGCTAGACGAATGGATTTTATCAAAACTAAACTCTTTGATAGCCACCGTGGCCGAAAACATGGATGCCTACGACCCAACACCAGCAGCCCGCGCCATCGAAACATTTGTATGCGATGATTTAAGCAATTGGTTTGTTCGTTTGTCGAGAAGAAGATTTTGGAAAGGAGAAATGAATGCAGATAAAAAAGCAGCCTACGATGTGTTGTTTAAATGTATCAGAACCACTACCCAATTAATGAGTCCGTTTGCACCGTTCTTTTCCGATTGGTTGTTTCAAAATTTGAATAAAACCAAAGCGTCTGTGCATTTGTCTAGTTTTCCAACCTTGGATGAAAAAAGCATTAACAAAGAATTAGAAAACACCATGCAAATAGCCCAAGACTTGAGCAGTATGGTGTTGAGTTTGCGTAAAAAGAACAATTTGAAAGTAAGACAACCACTTCAAAAAATATTAGTGCCTGTTTTAGATTCAGATTTCCAAAAACAGTTAGAGCATATTAAGAACTTAGTGCTCTCTGAGGTAAATGTTAAAGAGATGGAATATTTAACAGCCGACAATGAAATATTAGTTAAAACGATTAAACCAAACTTTAAAGCCTTGGGGCCAAAAATAGGCAGCCGCATGAAAGCTTTAGCAGAAGCGATAAGCAAAATTGCCGCTGAACAAATTTTAGAATTAGAGAAAAAAGGAAGTTTAAAAATCCCATTGGGCGATTCAGATTTTGACTTACAACTAAGTGATGTTGAGGTACTTTCTAAAGATATTCCGGGATGGTTAGTAAGCAGTTATGGCAAATTGACTGTTGCATTGGATGTAACTATTTCGCAAGAGCTAAAAGAAGAAGGCTTGGCCAGAGAATTTATCAATAGAGTGCAAAACCTAAGAAAAGAAAGCAACTTTGATGTGATAGATAAAATCAAAATTAGTGTTGTTTGCAACGAAGAAATTAAGCGTGCAATAATTAATTTTAAAACTTATATTTGCAGTGAAATTTTGGCAAGTGAGATTAATTTTTTCGAAATCTTGCCAAATGCTCAAACGATAGAAATAGAAGAAAATAATTGTTTAATTAATTTAGAAAAAAATGGTTAAAAAAACGGAAGAAAACGAAAACGAAAAGTTATATTACAATGAATCAAACTTACAAGAGTTTAAGGAATTAATATTGAGTAAATTAGAATTGGCTAGATATGAATTCAACAAAATGCAAAAATCTTTGCAAAATCCTAATGAAAACAGCGATGAAACCACCTCTAATCAATATTTAACCATGGATGATGGTGCTAGCACTTTTGAAAAGGAAAACTTGAATCAATTGGCCGCTCGTCAAAAAAAGTTTATTTATAATTTGTACGCTGCCCTTGTGCGCATAGAAAACAAAACTTATGGTGTTTGTAGGGTTACAGGAAAACTAATTCAAAAAGAAAGATTATTGGCTGTTCCACATGCAACACTTAGCATAGAGGCAAAAAACAATCAGTATAAATAATATTATTTTTTTGTGGAAGCTCAAGAACTTTTAAATGACAAAACAGAAGCCCAAGTTGTTTCTAAGAAAAAATGGATGCTTCCGTTTATCGTACTATTATTGGTTTTAGTTTTAGACCAAATGCTCAAATATTGGGTAAAAAACAATATGATTATGCACACCGAAAGGCATATAATCGGCAACTGGTTTCTGTTTCATTTCACAGAGAACAATGGCATGGCATTTGGCATGGAGTTTTTTGGCAAGCCTGGAAAATATGCACTTACCATTCTTAGAATTGCTGTTTCAGGCTTTGGCTTTTGGTACTTGATTAGTAACATAAAAAAGAACTATAACATTTGGTTTTTAATTTGTGTTGCCTTAATTTTAGGTGGTGCAATTGGCAATATTATTGATTCTATATTTTATGGTGTTTTTTATCACCACATGAACGACTATCCTGGTCTTTGGTTGCAAGGCAGGGTGGTTGATATGTTTTATTTCCCAATCATAGAAACCGTTTACCCTTCGTGGTCGCCCATTAAGGCAGGTCAAGATTTTATATTCTTTAGCCCTGTGTTTAATATTGCTGATACAGCCATTAGCGCTGGTATTATTTCTATTATTGTTTTTCAAAAAAGATTTTTTCCTACTACTAAAATAGCGCTAGAAACAGAGAAAATTGCTGAGGAACAAACGCAAGAAGAAATATTAGTTTCTAACGAAAACAGCCCTTTGGAAGACAAACCCGAATAATATCTTCGCATTCATTTAGACAAAAAACCAAAGAAATATTTGTTATTTGTGTGTTTAATGTATTGATAATAAACAGTTTGCAAAGGTTAAAAATCTTATAGTTTTTATCTATCTATTTTTAAGACTTTTTAAAGGTATTTTTGCCATTATGAATTTTAAATTTTTATACACTATGATTGCAATCGCAGCATTTGCTTTGCAACCTGTTTTTGCACAGTCGTTAAAAACACCAGCACCTAGCCCAAACCAAACATTAAAACAAAGCTTTGCGCTTTCAGAAATTAGTATTGAATACAGCCGCCCAAGCGCAAAAGGAAGAGTTGTATTTGGCGATTTAGTGCCATTTGGCAAAATGTGGAGAACAGGCGCTAACTCAGCTTCAAAAATAACTGTTACAGAAACGGTAATGATTGAAGGAAACAAAATGGAACCTGGTACTTATGCTATTTATACCATTCCGAACAAAGACAATTGGGAGGTTTTGTTTTACAAAGACCTAAAACTAGGCGGTAGCGTTAATGATTATAACAAAGAAAATGAATTGTTTAGATGCACTGTAAAAACTAGCAAATTGACAGACAAAGTAGAAACATTTACCATCAATTTGAATGACATTTCACCTAATGCTTGCAAACTTGAGTTCACTTGGGAAAACACCAAAGTAGCATTGAATGTAACTGCCGATATCGAAACTGCGATTATGAAGAATATTGAAACTGTAATGAACACAGATTCTAAACCATACTATCAAGCAGCTAATTACTATTTTGAAAATAACAAAGATGGTAAAAAAGCATTAGAGTGGGCGACTTTAGCAACTGCACAAAATCCTAAAGCATATTGGGTAATGTTGTTGAAAGCTAAAATTGAAGCTAAAAATGGCGACAAAAAAGCAGCTGAAGTAAGCGCAAACAAAGTGAAAGAATTGGCTACAGAAGCTAAAAACAATGATTATGTTGTTATGGCAGACAAATTAATTGCTGACCTTAAAAAGTAATCACATTTTATTTAATAAAACATTTCAAAACCCTTTAGATTTTATCTAAAGGGTTTTTTTTATTGATAAGAAATTGTGAAAAAAGCGCAAATGTTATCACCAATGCACAACCAATTAAATTGAGCCATAAAAAGGCTGACCAATCTTTATACCAAGCAAGAATAACAAAAGCTTCAGCAATTATAGCAGCTATGAAAACGGCAGGGCCTTTAATTTTCTTAAGATAGAAAGCAACCAAAAACACCCCTAAAATTGTGCCATAAAACAAAGAGCCTAAAATATTAACTGCCTCTATCAAATTGCCCAATTTGCGAGCATAAAGTGCAACTATGATGCAAAATATACCCCAAAAGAAAGTAGCAAGGCGCGAAGCGTTTAAGAAATGCTGATCGGTTTTTTCTACCTTAATATTCCTTTTATAAAAATCGACAATAAAGGTGGAAGATAAGGAATTGAGCCCACTGGCTGTGGAACCCATTGACGCCAAAAATATAATAGCTATCAAAACCCCCACTTAAACCCTTAGGCAAATAGTTTGTAACAAAGATGAGGAACACAAAATTGGTGTCGTTGGTGTCGGCTTTTGCATTGTTTTTTGTCATCAAGGCTTTGGCTTCCAACTTCAAATCATTGCATTCGCTCTCTTTTACTTGCAATGCATTTTTTGCTATTAGCAACTCGTTTTCATTCTCGCTTTTTAAGGCTTTTGTCAGTTGGGTAATGTTTTCCTTTTTCTGAATTTGTGCTTCGTGATACTTAGTTTCTATCGTTTTAAATTCTGCCGCATAAGGGCTTTTTTGCAGTTGTTTAACTTCATATTCATTGAAAAAAATAGGTGGTGCTGTGAACTGATAGAACACAAAAACCAAAACCCCGATAAGCAAAATGAAAAACTGCATGGGTATTTTTACAATGGCATTCATGATAAGTCCCATACGACTTTGGTTCACCGAACTGCCCGTTAAATAGCGCCCCACCTGCGATTGATCTGTGCCAAAATAAGACAATTGCAAAAAGAATCCACCTATAATCCCCGACCAAATATTGTATTTATTACTTAAATCAAACTTGGTATCTATGATATTCATTTTGTCCATTTTGCCCGCAATTTGTAGAGCATTGACAAATGAAACATCGGGTGGCAACAAATCTATAATTACAAAAAAAGCAATAACCAAACCACCGAAAATAATACTCATTTGTAACATTTGGGTGTAGGAAACGGCTTTTGTTCCGCCATAAACGGTTTAGATAATCACCAACATTCCATTTAAAATAATGGTGTAGAACAAATCGATGTGCAAAATAGTAGAAAGCACAATGGCAGGCGCATAAATCGTAATACCTGTGGAAAGCCCTCTTTGCAAAAGGAACAAAAAAGCCGTGAGCGTGCGAGTTTTATTATCAAATCGGTTTTCTAAATATTCGTAAGCGTTGTAAACATTCAGTTTTTTGAAAATAGGAATGAAAGTAATACACAAAACTATCATGGCCAAAGGCAAGCCGAAATAAAACTGCACAAAGCGCATACCATCGCTAAAACCTTGGCCAGGAGCTGCCAAAAATGTAATAGCACTCGCTTGTGTGGCCATTACGGAAAGCCCCACATGATACCAAGGCAATTGCTTATCAGCCAAAAGATAGGCGTCTATGTTTTTCATGTTTTGGCTTTTCCATATACCATAAAAAACTATAAACCCTAAGGTAATTGCAAGAATTATCCAGTCAATATTGGTCATTTAAAATGAACCGTTATGAGATAAAACACCGCAATTAAAAGCACCAAGAAACCCAGCACTGCAAGATAAACTATGTTCCATTTTTTTTCCATCTAGTTGTTGGGCAATTCTATTAGATTGGTGAATAATTTGCATGCGCCTTCTACTCCATTTGGCAATTGTCTGAAAAAAGCAAGGCCAGTGTATATAAAATTGCCTTTGCCATATTTGCCTATAATCAAAGACCCTGTTTTGGGTTGTTCTCCCGGGTCAGCCATGCTGAGGAAAGTTTGGTAATTGGTGTCTAATTTCTCTGCAAAATAAATCCCTCTTTCTTGCACCCATCCTTCAAAATCATTGTTCGTAATAATGTTAGGATATTTGAAAATAGAATGCTCATTGTTTAGAAAATAGACAGCTGTCGTTTCATCGGTTATTCTTTCTCTAGAAATATTGAATGGATAAGGCCCAATGTTCATACTCAAAGGCCCCACGCGAGAATTGGTGTTATATTGCACAATTAAATTGCCGCCTTTTTTAATGTATTCCATCAAAATAGGATAAGTGTTTTGCAAATAATCATTCACATTATAGGCCCTGATACCACAAATAATAGCTGAAAATTGATTTAAATCAATGGTTTTAATTTGTTGTTCGTCAATGATGGACACATTGTAGCCCAATTGTTTTAACGCATCGGGCACATTGTCGCCAGCACCCATAATATAGGCAATGTTTTTGGCTTGCATTTTTATAGAAAAAGGATGAACATCTAATACCGTTTTTTCAATATAAATTTGAGGGCCTATGTGGTCGTAATCAATATTCACGAGGGTTTCAGTTATTTTTTGTCCATCAATAGATAAATAAGGTTCTAACTTTATGGCGGCATTGGCGGTTTTTAATTCTACGACTATGTTAAAGGTTTTTTCTTCGCCTTTTTTCATGTTCTCAAATGTTGGGTTTTCTATACTGATTTTTGTTTGCTCATTTGGTTCAAAATTGAGTGTTCCTTTTAAATTATCTTTTTGAGCAATAATGGTCAATTGCATTTTTAAAGTATTGGCATTGTTCAGTATCTGAGATTTTTTTACCCTTGTAAAAACAGCGGCAGGCAAAACAAAAACAGGATGCTTGAGTTCTCCTTTTGTAGGGTCAATGGTTTTGTTTTCTACAGGGATTTCAAAATCTATGACAGTTCCCAATACTTTGATAGTTACATTAGTGAACAAAGAAGCTGAATTGTCTGGTAGCAGCAGTTTTTGCATATTGTTGATGTCCGTCAATGGTTTGTGGGTTTCCAAATTTAACCAATAAGGATTTGAAGATTCAAGCGCATTTACACTTGCAATTGTGTTATAAATTAAAGGTTCGTTGCTTTTTAGGGCCACATTAAAAAGGGTATCTTTTTTGCCCATAAAACTCATTTTTTCTAAAATGGCTTGTCCGCTATTTCGAGCAATTATTTGATAATTAACAGCAAAGTTTTGATTGTTTGTAACACTGTTTTCCTTTGTGGTGGCTGTGATATGCAAACCCATGCAATTTTTAATTATAGATTTTAATTCATTGATTTTATAAGTCAAAAAGCTGCTTTGGTTGGGGTCTTTTATGGCCATCAACGATTGATAGACTTTTAGCAATGCTGGCAAGTTTTTATCTAGTTGCAACCAATTGAAACTTTTTTGCAAACCAACAATTTGCTTTTCTATGGCGGTAGCATTTTTTATTTTGGACCAAGATGTGTTAATCCCTTCAAAAATATCTGAGCGCACAGAATCGCCTTTCATTAGCTTAAAATACTCGTAGCTATTGCCCCTTTGCCCTGCCGTGCCAAAGCCTTGGCTTTTGTGCATGGTGCGACTTTCTGCAGCTATTTCGCCACAGCTTTTGCCTAACAAAGCATTGTATGTACCTACATTTATTTTTATTTGATTTTCGGCCGTTGTGTTAACTGTTCCAAAATTAAAGGTGTTCCAAAACATGCGTCTGGTTTTCCAAGTTTGGGTAAATTTCAGTTGGTATTTATAGGCGTTGGAATCCGCTGCCAAATCGAAAGCCTCCATCGCCAAAATAGCCGAAGCCGTGTGGTGGCCGTGTCCGCCTTCGCCTGTGGTAGGAAAACGACAAATAATAACATCGGGTTTGAAATTGCGAATGGTCCAAACCATGTCTGCCAACACCTGGTCTTTATCCCAAATTTTAAGCGTTTCTTCAGGGGTTTTAGAATAACCGAAATCGAAAGCGCGAGAAAAAAACTGTTCGCCACCGTCTCTTTTTCTGGCTTGAATCAATTCGTTGGAACGAATAATCCCCAGCAAAGACCCTTGCTCTTTTCCAATAAGGTTTTGCCCGCCATCGCCACGGGTGAGCGAAAGATAAGCGGTTCTGTATTTGCGTTCGTTACTTAAATAACTGAGTAAACGGGTGTTTTCGTCATCGGGATGGGCAGCTATGTATAAAACACTGCCTGTGATTTGCATTTTTTGAACCTTAAAAAACACTTCGGAAGCGGTTAAAGAAACATTGCTTTGTGCTTGACTACCAATAAAATAGACAATAGAAATAACAAAGAGAGAACACTTTTTTATGAAACGATAAAACATCCACGCAAGATAATAAAAACAATAGACATTGAAAACTTATTAGAAAGAATTACCCTAATGGAAATACTGAAAATATAATTTCTATTGGTTGGGATGTTTCTCTTGGTTTCGAATTAGCAGGCAATGCAGGAATAAAAATACCATTAATTAAAGAATTTACTCTTAAGTGATATGATGGCAATAAAAATTATAAATATATTATGTATATTCGCTTTTATCATAAAGACATTTGCACATATTCACTTGGCAGAAACTAAAGAATCTTTAGAAACAATATTATTATCAAAATATATGCCCTCTAAAGTTAAAAAAGAATAAGGCGTTTGGATTACAATATCCTTATTTTATAAAATTACTATTCTCTTTTTGAAAACTTCAAGTTGACCATTAATGTCTATTCTAATAAAACTATCAGAAATGACCTGATTTCCAATGTAAACCAAAAGTACGCATGATTTCTTTTATTGAAGACCCTTCTATTTTTTCAAAATTCTTAGGTGATTTACTTCCTGAAATATCCGTATAACATATGAATAACAAACGTCCAAATATGATATAATTAAATTTCAACATAATTTATTCTCTTCCATTAGTTCCTTGTTTAAAAGCAGGATCCTTAGATTCAGTTACAGGGTTTGTAGTAATATTTACATAACTTGCATCCCATCTTTCAATACACGCGCCTTGAGTTCCATCTTCTTTTTTGTAATTTGTTTTTCTTTAATCTCCGTTAACAGGATTTGAATTATCTCCCTTTATATCTGTAAAATACATAGGATTATCAGAAAAACAAGCATACGGGCTCTCCCAATCTTTTATTACGGGATCCAAATTAAACCTTATGCCCAAACTACTATCATACTGCCAAAAAACAGCAGTATAACTGTTTCCATCTCCTGCCACATCATCATCTTTTTTTTGCGTATTAAAGCCGTATCGATATTTTACCCCACTGCTAAAACCCCTATTTACCATTGCACTAACAAAGGGAGTTCTATAATAGGACGATATTGGGGGGTGTTGACGCATTTATGAATTAGGTTGCAATATTAAGAATAAAGGTTGATTTATAGTATTGCATATTGGGATATTACTAAGAAATTAAATTTTTAAGGTTGGTAGCACATTGGCCCAAGCTAAAAAAACAGCAAACAAATTATTATTTGCACAATATGGATAGATGGGGGCAATTAATAAATATTTATTGTATCAAGTTTCAATAAATTAAAATTTATTCAGTTGCTCATAACTTTTTTTAAAATTATCTTGAAAATATTTAGT
>Ga0105052_10001509_pt1 | contig 30404 bp, 21 predicted proteins | sample FRY03_FD_78094 | JGI IMG/M metagenome (GOLD analysis project Ga0105052, IMG submission 78094) | Freshwater microbial communities from Lake Fryxell liftoff mats and glacier meltwater in Antarctica - FRY-03 | ecosystem: Environmental > Aquatic > Freshwater > Ice > Glacier meltwater ... | reverse complement strand
GCACCGAGACTTTTATTTCACCCGGGAAAGTCATCTCGCTCTCGACGCGCTTGGCGATTGCCGCCGCAATCATGTGCGTCGTCGCATCATCCGCCTTGCGAGCATCGACGATGACGCGCACTTCTCGCCCCGCTTGAACCGCGAATGCCTCGGTGACCGCTGGCTGTTCGAGCGCGATCGCTTCGAGTTGCTTGAGTCTCTTGATGTACAGATCCATCGACTCGCGCCGAGCGCCTGGCCGAGCGCTCGACAGCGCATCCGCCGCCATCACGATGGGCGTGTACGCGGTCGTGGGAGGAATATCAGAATGATGTCCGCCGATCGCGTTGAGAACCTCTTCGCTCTTCTCGCCGTGGCGCGCCGCGAATTCCATACCGATTGCGGGATGCCCACCTTCGACCTCATGATCCATCGCCTTGCCAATGTCATGCAGGAATCCCGCGCGTCGTGCGATCGTGCCATTGAGCCCAAGTTGATCGGCGATCATCTGCGCAAGGAATCCAACCTCGAGCGAATGTCGAAGAATGTTCTGTCCGTAACTCGTGCGAAAGTGCAGTTTGCCCATGGCCTCGATGATCTTGGGATGCAGTCCACGAATGTCCGCTTCGAGCGCCGCCTCGGTTCCATATTGAATGATGCGTTGTCCGACATCTCTGCGAACTTGCTCGACGACTTCTTCAACACGCGTTGGATGCACGCGTCCATCCGCAACCAACTTCTGCAGGGTCTCGGCGGCGATTGCCTGCCGCACACGATCAAAGCATGAGACGCTGATGACTCCTGGAGTGTCGTCAATCAAAATGTCGACGCCAGTCAATTTCTCGAGCACGCGGATATTGCGCCCTTCGCGTCCGATGATGCGCCCTTTCATCTCCTCGCTTGGAATCTTGATGGATCGAACCGTCGAATCTGTCACAGTTTCCGCGGCGTAGCGTTGAATCGCCATCAGCGTGATTTCTCGCGAGCGTTCGCCAGCTTTCATTTCTGCCTCAGCGATAATCTTGTGTTCGACCGCGGCCGCTTGTTTGAAACTGTTGGCTCGAACATCGGCGAGGAACACTTCGCGCGCTTCATGCTCGCTCATGCGCGCAATTTCACCGAGCCGAAGCGCAATGGACTTGCGTTCAAGCTCGGCAGTCGTCATTTCTTGAGCGAGCTGCGCCCCGCGTGCGTCGTTGTCCTTCTCCTTCTGATCAAGCCGAGACTCGCGCTCATTGATGTGATCAAGTTTGCGTTCGAGCGTCTCCTGAATCTTCTGCGTGCGCAACTGACTCTCCTGCATGCCTTGGAGCGCAGCCTTCACTTCGTGATCTACTTCGCTTCGTCTCGTTGCGACTTGACGCTCCGCAGCGAGTTGGATGTCCTTGGCACGAATGTTCGCGGCAGACTCGCTGCTGCGAATAATTTCCTCTGCCTGTTGTTTCGCTCGACGCAGGCTGCGACCTGTCAAGACACCAATCGCCACACCGCCGACGGCGAGTCCAAGGAATAACGCGGCTGCGATGAGCAGAATTTCTGCGAAGGTCAAATCGATCAGAGCGGTCTGTCCTGTTAGTCCTGTCATGGCGGGGACTCCTTTCAAAAGGCGAATCCACAGCGACATTGACAGTCGGATGAAGGCTGGAAATCAGGCGCGGTTCAATTCGTGCGGTGGTGGAATCCTGTAAAAGAGGATGGATCGTCAAGGACGATTCAGTTCACGAGACACTTCACGAGACACTTCACGAGACACTTCACGATTCATTTCACGATTCATTTCAGATTCAGTTCAAAGTCAGCGCGTGAGATTTATACGAACCCTTTCGAGTCCGCCGGGGGATTGCCCCGAATTTCCTGCCTCACCGACTGCATGTCGGGGAGCGGGTGAAAAATATCGACGGCAGAGTGCCGCGACGGTTCAAGCGTATTCGCCAAGCGGGGGCAGCGTCAACGGCAGTTATCATCAATTTCCTATGGGAGGCCCATTTTCAAGATTAATGCATGTGCTTCCCCTGAATCCGATCGCAGTGCGGCTGGTGCAGAGCGGTTCGACTCGTCCACGCCATCTGCTGCTGCGCTCGGGATATTTGGCGCTGATGGTCTTGATTCTCCTCTTCGCCCTCTTGGGGTCTGGAACGACCCTGCGGGACTTGGCGCAGCAGGGTGCGAAGGCATTCGCCGTCGTCAGTTTCGGGCAGGTGTTTTTGATTTGCATTCTTGCGCCGATTTTTATGGGCGGTGCGATCGCCCAAGAATCGAATCAACAAACATGGGATGTCATGCTGACATCACCGCTCAGCTCTTTGCAAATTGTGATGGGCAATTTATTTGGGCGGTTGTTCTTCGTCCTTGCGCTGTTGATCAGCACATTTCCACTCTTCGCCATCACGCAATTATTCGGAGGCGTTCCAGGATCCGCGATCATCGAGAGTTACGCAATTGCTGCTTTCAGCGCGCTCATCATGGCAACGATCGCGATCACATTGAGCGTGACTCGCACAGCTGGTCGACGATCGGTGTTCGTGTTCTATGCCTCGATCATTATCTTTCTCTTTGCCACATACGCGATTGATCTGGCGTTGCAGGTCAAAGTGGTGATCGGCAGCGATGCCGTTTCAACCACAGTGATGACGCCGCTCAATCCATTTCTAACACTGAATGTGTTGCTGAACTCCAATCTGTATGTCCCCATCGACTTCGCCGGGACAGGCCATTTATGGCCCGTGCGCCTGTGGTTTGGCTCGCCCGTCGCGGCGCAATTGTGGTTCTTTGGGCTCGGGTCGATCGCGCTGATTCTCTATTCCACATTGCGCGTGCGATTGCTTGGTGGTGCCTTGCTTGGACGCACAATTGGATTCACAACTGGATCCTCAGCATCATCCGGGCGTGATGCTCGACGCGTTGGATCAAATCCAGTTGCGTGGCGTGAACTTCATCTGCGCGGGCAAACGCCCAAATTGCGCCTTGCGCGCTGGGTTTTTGTGGCGGCCGCAATTTCGGTTGGTCTAGTGATCGTCCTGCTGTCGCGTGCGGGAACGCTCAACAATGATCAGACTCGCCTTGCGCTCGTCGCGGTGTTGGGCGCGGAGATTCTGGTGGTCATACTCACCGCGCTCAACCTGAGCGCAACGGCAGTGAGTCGCGAACGCGAAGACAAGTCGCTGGACATTCTGTTGACCACGCCGATTCAGCCCGGGCAGTACATCTCTGGAAAACTGTGGGGATTGGTGCAATATCTCTTGCCGTTGATCGCAGTTCCGTGCGTCACGCTCGCCATCGCCGCGCTCTATGTGGTGACTGGCGGATTCGGCAACCAAGCAGACTTGATGGTGATGGAAGATGTCCGAACGATAAAAGTGCCGACGCCGCTGATCTTGCCTGAGGCTGCAATTGCCTTGCCACTCGTGCTGTTTTCCTTCACCGCGCTGTGCGTCATGATTGGCCTGCAGTGGTCAGTCAAGAGCAAAGGAACAATCGGATCCGTCGTCGCAGCAACCGGAGTGGTGATCGTGATTGCCGGATCTGTCGGACTATGCGGCTGGGCCAGTGGCAACAATATTCCATATGGCGGAGCAGTGATTAATGCGGCGAGTCCGTTGAATCTTGTGATCGCGGCGGTTGAGCCGGGACAACTCATCGAATACAGTTTGGAATCACCAACAGGTCGACGCTGGTCGATCATCGGCGGTGCAGTCGTGGCATCGCTGCTGTACTGGGCGATTGTGTATGGACTGCACGCATCAATCAAATCGAATTTCATGATGACCGTTCGGCGACTTTCTGGAACGGCATGATGGAGCGCGGCATGATGTCGCAGCGATCATCGAATCTGGAACATGCCCAGTCAATCCAGTGGCTCGTCGTCGGTCTGTGCGCAGCGTTTGTCATGCTCTTTGTATGGCTGGCGCTGCGCCAATTTCGTCGCCGAGCGATGTTGCGTGCGATGCCCACCACGCCGATTGCGGGAGTTTTTATTGGTGATGTGGAAATCAAGGGGCGCGCCACATCGCCCGCGCCGCTCACGGCTTACCTCTGTCAGCAACCATGCATTCGTTATCACTGGTCGATCGCCGAGCATTGGACCCGACAGCGCACGGTAACCAGCACAGATAGCAAGGGAAAGACAACAACTCGCGTAGTGACCGATTATGGATCGGATGTTGTGGCCAGCGGCGGCGAGCAGACTGCCCTTGAGGTGGACGATGGCACGGGGCGGATTCGCGTTCAGTGGGACGGCGCAAAGATTGAACAGCAGAAAATTTTCGGCGAGACCGTGGATATCAATTCGCCGCTTTATTACGGCAAAGGACCAGATGGTTCAGTCTCTGGTTCGGATGGTGTGCGCACTTTTTCCGAGGAGGGGATTGTGATGGGAACGCCGTTGTACATCGTCGGATATGCCCGTGAGCGCGAGGATGTGGTCGATGTTGAAATTGCGCGCGGCGGACGCAAGGGAACTGCGACCGACGGTGCCGTGGCGCGAATATTTTTGATCTCGACGCGCAACGAAGCAGCCGTCACAAGCGGTCACGGTGTCGCGGGATGGATCTTTGCGATCATCGGATTCCTGGCGGTTGGCAGCCTTGTATTCGTGGACCATTCGCATAGCGGAAAATTCGGCGAGACTTTTCCATGGATCTTGGCAAGTGGCGTGGTGGGTTACTTTCTTCTGTTCGGCGTCGCGTGGTTCATCTCGATGTTCAACGAATTGATCGACTTGCGCAATCGAGTCATCCGAGCCTCGTCCAATATTGATGTGCAGTTGAAGCGCCGCGCTGACTTGATTCGCGGACTCATCGAATGTGCGATCGCCATGCGCGATCATGAAGGACGATTGCAGAAAGCGATCGCATTTCTGCGCAGCCAATCTATGTTGCAAGATCGAAAATCCGCGCACGGCCATGCGCAGATTGCGATGCCGATGATCAACGCCATTGTCGAGGGTTATCCTTCGCTCAAATCAGGCGAAGTGTTCTTGCGACTGCAGCAAGCGCTCAGCGAGGCCGAGCAGCGCATCGCACTCGCGCGCGACGAGTTCAACGGCACAGCGACGGGATACAACGCGCGAATCGCTGAGTTCCCTGGCAAAGTCGTGGCGCGTTTCGCCTTGATGCGACCGGCGAATTTCTTCGCAGCCGAGTCGTTCGAGCGGCATGTGCCGGCTGTACGCATGGAACCTAGCTAATCCATTGGCTCACGATGGGAAAGCCTCGGCGATCTCGCTAAACTCCGAAAGTCGTTCATCAGATGTCAACACGAAGGAGATTCGACGCCGTGAGCACCCTCGATCCATTCAATGCCAAGTCAACGATGAGCACACCATTGGGAGATCGCACGATTTGGAAGCTCGACGCGCTCAAGTCGATTGGCAAGATTGATCGCTTGCCTTATTCGATCCGAGTGCTTTTGGAAAGTGTGCTACGAAATCTCGACGGCCGCATTTACACCGAAGAACATGTGCGAGCCCTGGCGCAGTATGACCCAACCACGCCGAGCGAGGAAGAGATTCCATTCATGCCAGGTCGTGTGGTCTTGCAAGATTTCACAGGCGTTCCATGCGTGGTCGATCTCGCTGCGATGCGCAGCGCAATGAAGCGAATGGGTGGAGATCCCAAGCGTGTCAATCCATTAGTGCCGTGCGATTTGGTCATTGATCACTCTGTGCAGGTGGATGCGTATGGCAGCGGTGTTGCACTGTCAATCAACAACGAGAAGGAATTCGAACGCAACATGGAGCGCTACGAATTTCTCAAGTGGGGTCAGGGAGCGTTCAGCAATTTCCGTGTCGTTCCGCCAGGAACTGGCATCGTGCATCAGGTGAATTTGGAATATTTGGCGAAAGTTGTTTGGGAGAAGGACGGAGTTCTCTATCCCGACAGCCTCGTTGGCACCGATAGCCACACCACCATGATCAACGGATTGGGTGTGCTGGGATGGGGAGTCGGAGGCATCGAGGCCGAGGCGGTGATGCTCGGACAGCCTATTTACATGCTGATTCCAGAGGTTGTTGGAGTTCACCTGACTGGCAAATTGCCCGAGGGCACGACCGCGACCGATCTGGTCTTGCGCGTGACCGAGCTCTTGCGTGCACATGGAGTCGTGAACAAGTTTGTCGAATTTTTCGGCGCGGGCCTCGCCGACATGCCGCTGGCCAATCGCGCCACGATCGCAAACATGGCGCCTGAGTATGGCGCAACATGCGGATTTTTTCCAATCGACGAGCAGACTCTCATCTACATGCGGCTCTCTGGGCGCGACGAAGCTCTCGTCAAGACTGTTGAGATGTATGCGCGTGAACAGGGGTTGTGGCGTGATGATTCTCGTCCGATCTCGTACGCGTCGATTGTCGAACTCGATCTGTCGACCATCACCCCAAGTCTCGCTGGTCCATCGCGTCCACAGGACCGGGTGGACCTGACGGCGATGCAGAAGACATGGAAGGATGTCTTGCCAAAATTAAAGTCGGGCGCGAAGGGCGCACTGACTGCGACTGCGACTGCGACAGCGACAGCGCTCGCAGATGACGGCGTCGCAGTCACGAGTGAAGGACGCGAGTTCATCCTCAAGAATGGCGCGGTGGTGATCGCGGCCATCACAAGTTGCACGAACACCAGCAATCCCAGTGTGATGATTGGCGCTGGATTACTGGCAAAAAAGGCTCGTGCGCTTGGGCTTGAGCGCAAGCCTTGGGTCAAGAGTTCGCTCGCTCCTGGGTCCAAGGTTGTCACCGAGTATCTCAAGAAATCAGGCTCGATGAATGCGCTGGAGGAACTCGGATTCTATGTCGTCGGCTATGGATGCACGACATGCATTGGAAATAGCGGTCCGCTGCCCGAGGCAATCGATCATGCGATTCGATCCAATGAAATGGTTGTATCGAGCGTGCTCTCTGGCAATCGCAACTTTGAGGCGCGTGTTCATCCTGATGTGATCGCGAATTATCTGGCCAGCCCACCACTGGTCGTTGCGTATGCGATCGCTGGAACAGTCGACATCGATCTCATGACCGATCCTCTTGGAACTTCCAACGACGGCAAGCCAATCTATCTTCGTGATATCTGGCCGACCCAAGCGGAAGTCGCCGAGTGTGTCGCCACGAGCGTGACGAATGAGCAGTTCAAGACGCAATACGCCAATGTGTTTCAAGGGAGCGACGAGTGGCGAGATATCAAGACCAGCGTCGGCGACATGTACCACTGGAACGACAAGAGCACATACATCCAGGAGCCTCCGTTCTTCACCACCATGACATTGGCAGAACCCGCGGCAATCGCGCCGATTCGCGCAGCTCGTTGTTTGGCGAAACTCGGCGATAGTGTGACAACGGATCACATTTCTCCAGCTGGAAGCATCAAGACCGATGGTCCTGCTGGCGAGTTTTTGCAAGCGCACGGGGTGCCAATTTCGATGTTCAACAGTTACGGCAGCCGCCGCGGGAATGACCGCGTGATGACCCGCGGAACTTTCGCCAATCCACGCATTCAGAATCAACTCGCGCCTGGAACGATGGGTGGAGTCACCATGGATTTCACCGATGGCAAAGTCAGACCGATCTTCGACGCCGCCGAAAATTACGCCGCGCGCAAGACGCCGCTAGTGGTTCTTGCTGGCAAGGATTACGGAATGGGATCATCGCGCGATTGGGCCGCCAAGGGTGTCTACCTCTTGGGCGTACGCGCAGCGATTGTCGAGAGCTTTGAGCGCATCCATCGATCCAATCTCGTTGGCATGGGAGTGATGCCGCTCACCTATCAGCCCGGCCAAAGCGCGCTCACGCTTGGCCTGACTGGTGATGAGACATTCGATATCGACATCCCAGCCGATGTGAAGCCGCGGCAGTTGATCAAGGTGCGCGCACGACGAACATCAGGTGAAGTGATTGAATTCCAAACAATTTGCAGAATCGACACGCCAGTTGAGGTTGACTATTACCGAAACGGCGGCATTCTTCAGACGGTTCTGCGTCGGATGGCATCCGCGAAATAACAGGGAAATTCAGGCTGTTTTTTGGTCAGCGTGCGGCGAACGATTAGTGTGGCGCGCATGTCTTCCATTCTTGGACATCTCATCCGCTCACTCGCAGTCGCCGAGCGGCAAATTCTCGGCAGTCGCCGTGGTCAAACGATTCATCTTCCTCAACGAGATGCGCTGACGCAGTGGTGTCATCGATGCGGCGCAGGGCGCAGCGAGAGTGAGCAAGCGCCGCCGCCGCACATCACGCCGTCGCACATCACGCCGTCGCACATCACGCCCTGCCACAAGTGTGCCGGTGTTCTGCTTGAGCGAGATCGCACGATCCGGCTCGGTTCGTACGAAAGCGATTGGCGCAGTGCGATTCTCGCAGTGAAGTATGGATGCGATCACACGCTCGCGCGCAATCTCGGTTCGCTCTTGGCGCAACAGTGGCGCGCGCAACAAGCGCACGATTCATGCGCATGTGCCAACTCAATCATCGTTCCAGTGCCAATGCCACTGGCCCGGCGCATCGAGCGTGGCATCGATCACACCAGTGAAATTGCGCGCGGGTTTTCCAAGGCGCTTGGCTATCCGCTCGTGCGATGCCTTGAGCATGATGCAGGACCAGTGCAGGCAGAACTGCGCCGATCGGACCGACAAGCCAGAGGCCAGCGCATTCGATCGAAGCACAATTGGGCAGGGGATCGCAAGCCAATCAACCTCGTCATCCTTGTGGACGATGTGTTGACCACTGGATCCACGGCGCAGCAAGCGTGCGTTGCACTTCGTCAGAGGCTTGGCCGAGTCAAAATTGCGCTGGTCGTGGTTGCGGTCACAGATTATCGAAAAGATCTATAAAACAAGTGCTTTTTATCACATGTGAACGAAACCAATCCGCCGCCATCCGCTCCCAAACACAGGTTCTCGGACCTAAAATCCGCAGCTCGAACCCATCCACCCGATTTGAGCCGCAGCAAGGTTGCCCGCAAGTTTCTCCGCATGGTTGACAGATCCGAAATTTCAGTTACACTCGTCGACCCTGCTCATCCGAGCGAGGCCTGATTCGGCGTGTTTTTCAGCCGTATCTTGACATCTTTGACAATCGAGCAGTTGGATCGCCGCGAGGATGTGGCCGCCTTCATGCGCTTTCATAGAGTGCATGGGGTGCGGAAAAAGTTTCTCCCGCCACAGCGGGAGATGCTGAACATCCTCTGTGATGTCCAAGTGAATGGTCATTTCCGAAGACTTTCCCAAAGCTGAGTGCCGCAAGGCATGAAGCAAAGGGCAAGGATGTTTGGTCAAATCCAACAATGCCAATTGTTGGCGTCGATTCGGATCGACGTAGTCGACCGACCTGTTTTCTGCAATTTGATTGCGATGGGTCGCCAGGCAACCTTCTTTATGAAGTCTCGGACGCAAGTCCGTTAAAAATTAATTGAAGAGTTTGATCCTGGCTCAGATTGAACGCTGGCGGCATAGCTAAAACATGCAAGTCGAGCGAAGCAGTAGCAATACTGGCTAAGCGGCGCAAGGGTGAGGAATACATTCCTATGTACCCCGAGGTCAAGGATAGCCAGAAGAAATTCTGGGTAATACTTGATGTGGTCGTAAGATCAAAGGTTTACCGCCTCGGGAGCGGGGAATGTCCTATCAGGTAGTTGGTGGGGTTACGGCTCACCAAGCCTAAGACGGGTAGCAGGTGTGAGAGCACGGCCTGCCACATCGAAACTGAGACACTGTTCGGACTCCTACGGGAGGCTGCAGTAACGAATCTTCCGCAATGCGCGAAAGCGTGACGGGGTAATGCCGCGTGCAGGATGAAGCCCTTCGGGGTGTAAACTGCTGTCAGGGGTTAGGAATTTCATGACCAACCCCAAAGGAAGAGCCGGCTAACTCTGTGCCAGCAGCCGCGGTAATACAGAGGGCTCGAGCGTTAATCGGAATCACTGGGCTTAAAGCGTGCGTAGGCGGATCTTCAGGCCTGTTGTGAAATCCCACGGCTCAACCGTGGAATTGCGATAGGAACCGGAGATCTTGAGTCAGGTAGAGGCGGGTGGAACGATAGGTGGAGCGGTGAAATGCGTAGATATCTATCGGAACGCCAAAGGAGAAGTCAGCCCGCTGGGCCTGTTCTGACGCTGAGGCACGAAAGCGTGGGTAGCAAACGGGATTAGATACCCCGGTAGTCCACGCCGTAAACGATGCGCACTAGACTGAGGGGGCTTGACGCTTTCTCAGTCGTAGCAAAAGTGCTAAGTGCGCCGCCTGGGGAGTACGGTCGCAAGATTAAAACTCAAAGGAATTGACGGGGGCTCACACAAGCGGTGGAGCATGTGGCTTAATTCGAAGCAACGCGAAGAACCTTATCCTAGGCTTGACATGTACGTATTAACTCCCCGAAAAGGGAGCCACTCCCGCAAGGGCGGAACGTACACAGGTGCTGCATGGCTGTCGTCAGCTCGTGCTGTGAAGTGTCGGGTTAAGTCCCTCAACGAGCGAAACCCCTATCTCTAGTTGCTAACAGGTAATGCTGAGGACTCTAGCGAGACTGCCGGTGTCAAACCGGAGGAAGGTGGGGATGACGTCAAGTCCTCATGGCCTTTATGCTTAGGGCTGCACACGTGCTACAATGGTACCGACAGAACGACGCAAGACCGCAAGGTGGAGCAAATCGCTAAAAGGTACCCCAGTTCGGATTGGAGGCTGCAACTCGCCTCCATGAAGTTGGAATCGCTAGTAATCGCGGATCAGCTACGCCGCGGTGAATATGTTCCTGAGCCTTGTACACACCGCCCGTCAAGTCATGGGAGCTGGCAGCGCCCGAAGTGGTCCCGTTTCAGGGGTCCCTACGGCGAGGCTGGTGACTGGGACTAAGTCGTAACAAGGTAGCCGTAGGGGAACCTGCGGCTGGATCACCTCCTTTCTAATGGAATATAATTAGGCGCATCCGAAGAGCGATCTTTGGAGCGAATTCGTCAACGCAATCTCGTCCGTCGAATGGCTTAATCGCCACAAGATGGGAACTGGCTCGGCAACGATCCAGAACGGCAACCAACTGCTTATTGAAACCAGACGCTCTGCAAAGAGCGTCTGGTTGTTTTTTTGCACATATTTTTGAGATAATTCGCACTCCGGAAGTGGCGATCGTCCTGTTACGGTTCATACTGATGAGATGAGTTACCAACGGTCCGCCTGGCGATGCGTGTTTTCGATTCTGGCAAGTGTGATCATCGTCGCCTCAACTCACGCTCAGACGCTCGCGGTCACAACGGTTGCGACAGGCTTGACCAAACCGATGCAAGTCGCGTTTGCATCTGGTGACAACACGCGCTTGTTCGTGATCGAGCAGCGCGGGATCGTCAAACTCATCAAGAATGGAGTTCTGCAAACGACCGCATTCTTGAACATCGACACCATCGTGCCAGAACAAACATATAGCGGCCTCTTTGGGATCGCCTTCCATCCCGACTATGCGAACAATCGAAAGTTTTATCTCTATCACACAACCGGCGCGACGGCCGCGATTGTCGTGTGGCTCGCCGAGTACACGCGCAGTGCGACGAATGCCGACATCGCAGATGCAAACAGTCGCCGTGTGATATTCAAGCTCGCAACACCATCGACTCAGGGCTATCACCTTGGTGGAACTCCGATGTTCGGTCCAGATGGTTTGCTCTATCTGCCACTTGGTGACGGTGGATACACCGGCGATCCGCAAGGCGGAGCGCGCAGTCAGAGTCTCTCGTTTTGGTGGGGCAAGATTGTGCGCATCGATGTGAACAGCGACGATTTCCCAGCGGATCCCGAGGCGAATTACCATATTCCGGCGAGCAATCCATATGCAGGCGGATCGACCGCCGCCGATGATGCGATCTTGGCACGCGGACTGCGCAACCCATATCGCTGTTCATTTGATCGCGCGACTGGACGGATATGGATCGGCGATGTCGGCGGAACCGCTCGTGAAGAAATCGATGTGTTTAATCCGCAGACCGATGCCGGCTTCAATTTCGGTTGGAACTGTATGGAAGGAACGCTCTGTACTTCCAATGGCAACTGCTCTTGCCCATCGCCGTCGCTCGCGGCGCCGATTTTTGAGTACACACATTCGGTGGGGCTCTCCATCACGGGTGGCGCAGTTTACCGTGGTTGCGCGATGCCATGGCTTGTTGGTCAATACATTTATGCCGACTATCAGAACAATAAGGCGTGGCGGATGAGTTTTGCGACGGGTTCACCCGTGGCGACGGATATCACCACCCAACTTGCGCCCATCAGCGGCGTGACATGCATCGGCGAAGATGCGCGTGGTGAGTTGTATGTTGTGAATCACCTCGCCGGAAATGTGAAGCGCATCACATCGAATCCATTGCCGCCCGATGGAGACGGCGATGGAATTCCAGACGGATGCGAAACGCGAATGGCCGACATCAATAGCGATGGCATTGTCGATGGGAATGATTTGGCTCAATTGCTGGCAGGTTGGACCACGAGCGGTGCGACCGATCTCAACGGTGACGGTTACACCGATGCGGCCGATCTGACGATGATGCTTGCTGATTGGGGTTGAGCGGGATACGCACTGAGAATTCAGGTGGAGTGGTGTCGGTGCAACGCGTGAACGAGTCAATGTCGCAGATTTCAGTTGTTTCGCAGCGTAAAGTTGTATTCTCAACATATGGACCGTCGCACATTCATCCAAGCAGTCCCTGCGGGGATCGTCGCGACCGCAATCGTTGGTCCACGAATTGCCCAAGCGGATCAAAGCGTTCAGCAAGTCGCAATTTCAGCGACTGGCAGTTTTCGCCACTCGGTCTGCCAGTGGTGTTACGGCTCGATGGATATTGCAGATCTCACCAAGCAGGCCAAAGCGATGGGAATTGAATCGATCGAATTGCTCAACGAAAAGCAGTGGGAAATTGTGCAAGCGAATGGTTTGACATGCGCCGTCGCAAATGGTCCGACATCAATCACCTCTGGATTGAACCGAATCGAAAATCACGACGCGATCGTCAAGCGCAGTGAAGAACTCTTGCCCAAGATTCAGGCAGCGAAGATTCCAAACATGATTGTGTTTTCTGGAAGCCGCGCGGGTCTTTCCGATGAAGATGGTTTGAAGAATTGCGCCATCGGTCTCAAACGCATCACGCCGATCGCCGAAGCCGCGGGCGTTACGATCATCATGGAATTGCTCAATAGCAAAGTGGATCACAAGGATTATCAATGCGATCACACCGCGTGGGGCGCCGAACTTGTCAAGCGAACTGAGAGCGATCGATTTCGTTTGCTCTACGACATCTATCACATGCAGGTCATGGAAGGCGATGTCATTCACACCATCGGGCAGAACCAGTGGGCGATCGCCCACTATCACACCGGCGGGGTGCCGGGACGCGCCGAAATTGACGACACCCAAGAATTGAATTATCCAGCAATTTGCCGTGCGCTCAAGGACATGGGATATCGCGGGTACTTCGCCCAGGAGTTCATTCCACAGCGAAACCCGATGAAATCGCTCGCAGAGGCGATTGGGATTTGCACGGTTTAGGCCGATGATTTTGCGTGCGCCTGCGACGCGCGGAAATTCTTGTCAACTCGATTTGCATTGTGCAAATTTGGAGTTACTTTGCATTTGCGAAGAGGGCGACGCCGCAGAATTTATGGGCGCTCGGGCGGGCGCCTTCGTGGGGTTGCCCTCCCAGCGCCTTTTTTTCACCGCGCGTTGCCGAGATCAAAGCATCTTCGCGCTGACTCAATCAAATCCGTTGTATGTGCCCCAGTTGGCACCACCGACTGTTCCAGTTCCATTGGCGGCAAATGGCAACCAGTCGCCGACGCCGCCGGTTCCTGCTTGTGATTGCGAGATGTAGTAGTTGGAACTTCCAGTGCGACCTTCGCCACCCGCGTTGGTTGCGAGCGCTTGTCCCAGCGGCGCGCTGCGGAATGAACCGATATTGCCTTGGTACAGGTGATACGAAGTGTTCATCGAGTTGGTGATTGGTGTCACATAGGTGCTCGCCGCATATCCGATCGGCTCAGTTGGCACGCCAACTTTTTCAGTGGACTCGGTGCTTGGTGCCGAACTTGGTTCGCCGTTGTTGACCACATTGGGATCGGTGTTCGCTTTGGATTGTTGCGCCGTGGAGCTCGGCGCGGCAGTGCCGTAATAGTGATAGTGGATGGACGGATTGCCAATCGCGGCTTGCTCAAGCGCGGTGGAACCGAGTTCGCCGCCTTGTTGATTGAAGCCGACTCCAGGCGGAGTTGCGTTCTCGTCGATTTGTCGAGGCGGTCCGTCGAATGATGTGGTCGATTCACGCGGGTCTTGACCAAGAGTCGGTGCGAGCAGCGCAGTCGATGCGAGCACTGCGCCAATGCCGATGGATGTGTGGGCGATCTTCATATTGGTCAGGGTATGCTCCAATGCGCTTCATTGGAAGCGATTTTTTCCCGTTGAACAATACAAATTGGAGTAACGAGATGTCATCCGTCAATACCGCCCCTACATCAGCCCGCAGTAATTCCTCAATTCCCTTTCCGGTGAGTGGTGTTCCAGGAGACATCTCGGAAATCGATGCGCTGTGCATCAACACAATCCGAACGCTGTCGATGGATGCGGTGCAAGCCGCGAAGTCGGGACATCCGGGAACGCCGATGGCGCTTGCGCCCGTGGCATATTCGCTCTGGCAGGAATTTCTGCGCTTCGACCCCGCCAATCCACTCTGCCCAGGGCGCGATCGATTTGTCTTGAGCAATGGTCACGCGGGCATGTTGCTCTATTCACTGCTCTATCTCACCAAGACGCAAGCGACCGATGCTCACTATCAACTCACTGGCAAGCCGAGTTTGACTCTTGACGACATCAAGGGATTTCGCCAGCTCGACACACGCTGCCCCGGCCATCCTGAATATCACTGGACATCTGGAATTGAAACGACCACGGGACCGCTGGCTCAAGGTCTTGCGACGAGTGTCGGCATGGCGATGGCGGAGCGATGGTTGGCGGCGCGATACAACAGGCCGGGGTTTGAACTGTTTAATTATCGCGTGTGGTCGATTTGTGGCGACGGCTGCATGATGGAAGGACTTTCTGGTGAGGCCGCGAGTCTTGCGGGTCATCTGAAATTGTCGAATCTCTGCTGGATTTACGACAACAACCGCATCACCATTGAAGGTCACACTTCATTGGCATACAACGATGACGCGGCGACTCGATTTTTGGGATATGGATGGAATGTGCTGCGGGTCGCCGATGCCAATGACATCGATCAGTTGCGCCGCGCATACACCGCCGCCGAGGCGACGACGGATCGGCCCACGCTCATCATCGTCGACAGTCGCATCGGTTGGGGAGCGCCGACGAAGGAAGACACCAGCGCCGCGCACGGCGAGCCGCTGGGTGATGAGGAAATCCGCGGCACGAAAAAGTTCTATCGCTGGCCAGAGGAGCCGAAGTTCTTGGTGCCAGATGGTGTGATGGACCACTTCGCAAATGGAGTCGGCGCGCGCGGTGCGACAATGACCAAAGAGTGGAACGCGATGTTTTCGGAATACTCCAAGGCGTTTGCCAAAGAGGCGAAAGAAATCTCGCAAATGCAATCACGCCAGCTGCCTGACGATTGGGCCGCGGATCTTCCAGTTTTTCCGCCCGACGCCAAAGGAATGGGAAGTCGAATCTCTGGAGGGAAGGTGCTCAATGCGATCGCCAAGCGTGTGCCGTGGGTGATCGGTGGGTCGGCCGACCTTGCGCCGAGCACGAAGACATTGATGACATTCGATGGCGCAGGATCTTTTCAGTCCGATTCCTACGGCGGTCGCAATTTGCACTTTGGAATTCGCGAGCACGCGATGGGTGCGATTTGCAATGGACTCACGCTGAGCAAGTTGCGCGCGTTTGGATCGGGCTTCTTGATCTTCAGCGACTATATGAAAGGTTCGATTCGCCTCTCCGCAATTATGGATCTGCCGGTGATTTATATTTTCACTCACGACTCGATCGGAGTGGGTGAGGACGGTCCAACGCATCAGCCGATCGAGCAGATCGCGGCGCTGCGCGCGACACCGCAAGTCTTGGTCTTTCGGCCAGCCGATGCAAATGAGGTGGTCGAATGCTGGCGCACTGTGATGCCGATGGTGCATCAAGTCGTGGTGATGGCTCTTTCGCGGCAAGATTTGCCGACGCTCGATCGCACGAAGTATGGCGCGGCATCTGGTCTGGCACGCGGGGCGTATGTGGTGCTCGATGCCGAGGGAGGCAAGCCCGATCTCATCCTCATCGGCAGCGGAAGCGAAGTTTCGCTTTGTCTGGCGGTGCATGAGATGCTCACCAAGGAGGGCGTCAAAGTTCGCACGGTCAGCATGCCTTGCTGGGAACTTTTCGATCGTCAAGATCAGGCGTATCGCGACTCGATTCTGCCGCCATCGGTTCGCGCGCGCGTTTCCGTTGAAGCGCTCTCGACCTTTGGATGGGATCGATATGTTGGACTCGATGGCGAAGCAGTGGGCATGACAACCTTTGGCGCATCGGCGCCGTTCACGGCTGTGATGCACAAGTTTGGTTTTGAGCCCAACACTGTCGCGGCGCGTGCGCGTGCGGTGCTCAAGCGTGTGCAATCGGGTGGTGGACGGTGATCGTTGCGCTGGCATCCGATCACGCGGGCTTCACGCTCAAGCAAGAACTTGTTGTGTTTGTGCGTGGGCTTGGGCACACAGTGATTGATCTGGGGACCGATTCGACTGCGTCGTGTGATTACCCTGACTTTGCTGAGAAGATCGCCGCCGAGATTTTGGGCGGACGCGCCGAAAGGGGGATTCTGCTCTGTGGTTCGGGCGTCGGTGCGAGTGTTGCCGCGAACAAGATTCCTGGCATTCGCGCTGGCAATTGCGAAGATTATTACTCGGCCCATCAAGGCGTCGAACACGATGCGATGAATGTGCTGGTGCTTGGGGGTCGCATCGTTGGTGGCGCGCTTGCACAAGACATGGTGCGTGCATATATAGATGCGAAGTACACCAATGAAGAGCGTCATGCACGGCGACTTGCCAAGGTCAAAGCGATCGAGGCGAAGTACAGCCGAGCATGATGGTTTTGACTATTCTGTGGATCGTCATCGGATCGTCATCATCTAGCAATATTCTCACGGATCCATTTCACGAACTCATTCAAGGACCATTATGAAAAATCTTTCTCTATCGGCATCGTCACTCGTCATCACATTCTCTCTGGCAATGCCATGGATGAATTTTGGAGTTTCAATGAACCAAGCACACGCGCAAGCCGCCCCGATCGATTATGAAACGCTGCCGCCAGATCCGTGGGAGGGTGCGCAGAAATTGGCCGCCGCCAAGGTTGACATGGCACTGGCCATCGAATTGGCGATGAAGGCCTCCGATGGTGGTCTCGTCGCTGCTGAGGCGACGACCGATGCGGACACGGTGACCTATGAGGTGATTTGTGTGGTAGGTGGAGTTCCCCAGCGCGTGATCGTCGACGGCATGACGGGTGCGGTCACGAGCATCAAGGTGACGCCGATCGATGCGATGAAAAGAGCCATTGCAAAGGCGGATGGCGTTGTTCGCGCAATTAGCACGGACTTTGGTGCGACTCCTCCTTCTTATTCAGTTGTGATTTTCTCCTCCGGCAAAATTCACACCATTGTTGTCAACGCAACCGATGGCGCGATTGTGAGCGATACCGCGCGCGGTCAATTGCCTGGAACTGATTTCACCGGCGAAATCACCACGCTTCCAGATGGACTGAAGTACATCGAGTTGGTCGAGGGAACGGGCCCGATTCCCGCAGGTCCTGGTTCCGTTGTTGAAGTGCATTACACGGGGTATCTCGTCGATGGAACCAAGTTCGATTCATCCGTCGATCGCGGACAGCCAGCCCAGTTTCCGCTGGCCAATGTGATCAAGGGTTGGACCGAAGGTGTGGGATCGATGAAGGTTGGTGGCAAGCGCAAACTCATCATTCCCTATGAGTTGGCGTATGGTCCCGCCGGTCGTCCGCCAGTGATTCCAGGGAAAGCGACGCTCATTTTCGATGTTGAGCTGCTGAAAATTGTGAGTGATTCAACGGCTTCCTCAGCTGTAGGCGCCGTACCTCCCCCAGTTCAAAACAAGTGAAGCTCTGCTGCGCTCGCGCTCACTCGCGTTCACTCGCGTTCACTCGCGCTCACTCGCGTTCACTCGCGTTCACTCGCGCTCACTCGCTGATGGACTTGGTTGAACGGTAGCTGGCACATGACCAGAGATCTCGACACTCCACCTTTGCGAATGCTCCACGATGATCCGCCGGTAACGAAGGATTGAACCCGCACCGCGTCAGGGAGTAGTTTTGAAAACATCGTCGGCCATCTTGCCGATTTCCGCATCGCGCGCTTCCATTTTATCGCGGACCCGCACGGCGGCGTCACGAGACTTTCCCAGCACAGACTTGCTGCCGCCTTCGGGAATCGTGTCGAATGACCGTTGCTGAGGAGTGCCCGGTGGCGGAATCGGTGGCTGCTTTGATTGACCACGATCAACGCTCGGTTCGCAACCACACGCGGTGACCGCAGTCGCTATCAAGCACATCGTTGTGATTGATAGCTTCATAGCCCAATAGTATCCACCAGTCAGTCCAGCGAATCAATGGGACACAGCGCGTTTCAGCGACTCAGGCCGAGCCTAAATGATCAGGATTGAGCCCAACGAGGTCGTCGACGAGGAACAGCCCATCGCGGCGGATGATTTGATCGTCAAACGAGACTGTCCCGCCGCCAAATTCTGGCCGCTGAATGCAGACAATATCCCAGTGCACCTGGCTGCGATTGCCGTTCTCAGCCTCCTCATAGCACTGACCAGGAGTGAAGTGAAAACTTCCAGCAATCTTTTCGTCGAACAGTGTGTCTTGCATGGGAGTGAGAATCGTTGGGTTGAATCCAAGGCTGAATTCGCCGATATATCTCGCGCCTTCGTCGGAATCGAGAATGCTGTTCAACTTGTCTTGATCGCCGTCGCATGTTGCTTTGACAATCTTGCCTTTGACGAATTCAAATCGGATATTCGCAAAGGCCGAACCTTGATAGAGCGATGGAGTGTTGTATTGCAAGATGCCTTCGACACTATCGCGAATCGGTGCGGTGAAACATTCGCCGTCTGGAATGTTGCGCTCACCCGCACATCCAACGGCTCCAACATTGCGGATTGAGAACTTGAGGTCGGTTGGTCCTGGTCCCTTGATGTGAACGCGATCGGCGTTCTTCATGCGTGCGATGAGCGGTTGGACGGCACGGTCCATCTTTGCATAATCAACACAGCAGACATTGAAGTAATAATTCTCGAACGATGCGGTGCTGGTCTTGGCCAATTGCGCCATGCTTGGACTTGGCCAGCGCAACACAACCCACTTGGTGTGCTTGACGCGTTGCTCGAGGTGAACTGGCTTCTGATAGTTGGCGCCGATGATTTTCATTTGCGCGTCGGGCATGCCCGACATTTCGTTGGCATTGTTGCCGCCGCGCAAGCCAACATATGCCTGCATCTTGGTCATACGGTGCAGATCGCACTCGGCCCAGGTCTGGATGCCTTGGATCGAAGTCTTTTCCTGCAGTGCGCGCAAGACGCGCGTCGAGCGCATTTCAACATGCGGATTTCCACCAGCCCGCTGCGCAGCTTCGACGACCGCGATGACCATCTCATCGGGGACATCAAACGATTCGATCAGGATATTTTCGCCAGCCTTGAGTTGGCAGGAATGATTCACGATAGTTGAAGCGAGGATTTGGAATCGGGGGTCGTTCATGGCGTGATGAGTGATTGGAGTCGAGAAGGAGTGAGTTCGTCAAGATGGTGAATCAGCAGATCCGCCGCGGCAAGTTCGGTGGTCGTGTGTCCAGCCGAGCAAAGTGCGACACACTTCATCCCGGCGCGGTGCGCGGCTTCGATGCCGGGCGCGGCATCCTCGATGACCACACACGCCGTGGCGGGCAAGTTCAGTCGGCGCGCTGCTTCGAGAAAGACATCGGGATGCGGCTTGCCGCGCTCGACGCAGTTGCCGGTGACAATCGCATCAAATGGGGTGGTGGTTGACGCCGCGCGCGCGAGTGCGCCAAGCATGAAGTCAACATTGACTTGTGGCGCGCTCGATCCAATCGCCAAACGCCATGATGATCCCCGTAGTGCTGCGAGCAATGGAAGAGTTCCTGGCATGATTGGGAAATCGTGGGCGATGAGCGCACGGAATGAGTCTTCCTTGCGTATCGCAAGCGCTGCGATTGTCTGCGAGTCCGGCGCCGCGCACCCACCTTCTGCAAAGAGCGCTTGAATGATGGGCGTGTTTTGTCGGCCGAAAAAGCGCATGAAGAAATCGTGCGAGACGGGAATGCCCACCGACTCGCCGAGCGACTTCCATGCCCGTTCATGCGCATCGCATGAGTCGACGAGCGTTCCGTCGAGATCGAAGATGGCGCCATGAGATTGCATGAGATTGCATGAGATTGCATGTGATGGATGGATCGCAGCGCGAGCGTGGATCATTGACTGACGCGTTGCAGGACACGCGCGGTGCGTTCCACCACATCGCTCGGCACATCGAGATGCATGACCGCGCGCACGCGTCGTGGGCCCATGGGGATCATTTGAACTCCAGCTTCGTGCAATCGAGCGCAGAACGAGCGGGCATCACCCAGTCTTTCATCGAGTGTGAAGAAGACCATATTGGACTCGATGTGCGCGATCGGCGGATCGATGGTGATTCCTGCGATCGTGGAGATGCGCTGCGCGAGTTGCTTCGTCGCCGTGTGATCTTCAGTGAGTCGTTCGACATGATGATCGAGTGCGTAAATCGCAGCCGCAGCGAGGAATCCACTTTGGCGCATGCCGCCGCCAAACATCTTGCGAAATCGCCGCGCGCGTTCGATGATCGCAGCGGGACCGACGAGCGCGCTTCCGACTGGTGCGCCGAGCCCCTTGGAAAAGCAGACGCTGACGGTGTCGGCTGTTTGGACGAATGCGCGCGGGGAATAGCCAGCAACCGCGCATGCGTTGAAGAGGCGTGCACCGTCGACATGCACCGCAAGTTGATGTTCGCGCGCCGCCGCGCAGACTTCGCCAAAGGCATCGAGCGACCAGACTGAGCCGCCGCCGCGATTGTGGGTGTTTTCAGCGACGACGAGGCGCGACTTTGGCGAATGAATGTCCTTGTTGCGAATCGCGGCGTGCACCGCCGCTGCGTTGAAGAGACCGCGCGGTCCATCAAGCGGTCGGATCATGCATCCCGAAATCGCTGCGGGAGCGCCCGTTTCGTAGTGGATGATGTGGCTCTCGCCGTGCGCGATGATTTCGTCGCCAGCTTCGCAGTGGCACCGGATCGCCAGCTGATTCGCCATCGTTCCGCTGGGAACAAAAAGCCCAGCTTCTTTGCCGAGCAAATCCGCGATCTTTCGTTCGAGCGCTTGCACGGTTGGATCATCGCCGAGCACATCGTCGCCAAGCGGAGCAGCCATCATCGCTGCGCGCATCTGCTCGGTCGGTCGAGTCACAGTATCGCTACGAAGGTCGATGACATCCATGGGAGTGATCCTAGCGGTGGCGAGTCGCGTCGTTGGAATGTAGGACTCGTCGCATCTGCCGCGCCCTCTGGCTAACCTGCGAGGGCAATGTCGAAGCGAGCAGTGGTTCTTGTGTCAGGTGGTATGGATTCCGCGGTCGTCCTGTCGTGGATGAAACGCGAAGGGTTCGAGTGCATCGCTTTGAGTTTTGATTACGGTCAGCGCCACCGAATTGAGTTGGAATGCGCACGCCGTGTGGCAGAACGGGTTGGCGTAGCGGAATATCTTGTGCAGAAGATGGATATGCGCACCGTCGGTGCGAGTGCGTTGACCGCCGATATTGCTGTGCCCAAGGATCGAGAGGGTTCTCCGCCGTGCGATGAGATTCCCGTCACATATGTGCCCGCGCGCAACACTTTGTTTCTCAGTTTCGCACTTGCCGTTGCGGAGTCACGCGGCGCGAGCGATATCGCGTTGGGTATCAATGCGGTTGATTATTCTGGCTATCCCGATTGCCGATCAGAATTTCTTGAGGCATTCGATCGGCTCGCGAATTTGGCAACGCGAGCAGGGGTTGAGGCTGCGGCACAGGGTCGACGCGCGTTTGAATTTCATGCGCCGCTTCTGGCGCTGTCCAAGTGCGACATTGTAAAACTTGGCACCGAACTTGGCGTTGATTTCGCATTGACGATGAGTTGCTACGACCCCAGTGGCGACGGACGACCTTGCGCTCGATGTGATGCGTGCAGACTGCGTGCGATCGGATTTGCACAAGCGGGGCACGCGGATCCAGCGATGATGAGTTGAGGGCTTTGGGCGTCGCGATCCGACAACACCACGCTAGATATCGAGATTCTTAACCTCGAGCGCATGCTTCTCGATATATGCGCGGCGCTGTTCAACATTCTCGCCCATGAGCACCGTGAAGAGTTTGCTCGCTTCGGCTGCCGCTTCAATCGTCACGCGCAACAGCGTTCGTCGAGCGGGATCCATCGTGGTTTCCCAAAGTTGGACTGGCTCCATTTCGCCAAGACCCTTGAAGCGCTTGATTTCAATTCCTCTGCGGCCGCAATCATGCAGAGTCTTGAGGATGAGCGCGACGCTGCTGCATTCGACGAGTTCTGGCTCTCCTTTTTCTGGACTGAGTTGCCATCCATATTTCGACGGCATTTTTTCACCGGTGACGGATTCTTCCTGCACCAATCCATAGTCATCAATGTCAATTCCAAACGCCAGCAATTGCGCGAAGATCTTCTCGAGTTCCGCCGTCTCGTGCATCTGACGCAGTGATGCGACAACGCCTCGTGCAGCTGCTTCTGGAACTGTCGTTTGCACATCGCGCGCGGCCAAGTCATCAAGCACCATGCCCCGTGCGGCGACGGCGTCGTGCGCTTCGGATTCACTCCATGCCAGCAAGTCACCGCCGCCCCATACGACATGGTGTGTCGGCAGTTGGTGTGATCCGTTGGGAGCGTTGTCGCGTGCTTCGAGCAACTTTTGAAATGGAATGCCGCGTCGCTGAACAACGCCAGATAAGTCATCAAGCCGATGCAGCAGCCGCAGCGCCTTGCGGAGTTCTTCTGCCGCAATTGTGCGAATGGTTACGCCGTGTTCACCGCGGACCACAAGCGACGCATGCTTGAGCGCCAATTCAGCGAGTGTCTCGTTCAGCTGCCGATCATTCAGCACATATTTGCTGTGCTTGCCTTGGATCACCTGATAGAGCGGCGGTTGCGCGATGAAGATGTGGCCTTGGCGAACAAGTTCGTACATCTGTCGAAAGAGGAAAGTCAGCAGCAGGGTGCGAATATGACTTCCGTCGACATCGGCGTCTGTCATGATGATGACTCGGCCGTATCGCAACTTCGCCGGATCCATGTCCGCTCCGATACCGCACTGCAGAGCCTGAATGAGCGTCTGAATTTCTTCGAATGCCAGCACCTTGTCGAGTCGGCATTTTTCGACATTCAAAAGTTTTCCGCGCAACGGCAGGATTGCTTGATGGACATGATCCCGTCCACCCTTTGCGCTTCCACCTGCGCTATCGCCTTCAACGATAAAGATTTCAGTGGATGCGACATCGTCGCTCGAGCAGTCGGAGAGTTTTTGCGGCAGAGCGCTGTCGCCGAGCGCACCTTTTCGCTTAATCAATTCGCGAGCCTTGCGCGCGGCTTCACGAGCTTCTGCCGCGAGAATCGCGCGCTGGCAAATCAGCTTGGCCTCGCGCGGATTGGAATCCATCCACGCTGTCAATTCCTCGATCAATGAAGCGCTGACAAAGCCTTCGATTTCTTCATTGAGCAGTTTTTCCTTGGTTTGATTATTGAACTGCGGATTGGGCAGTTTGACGCTGATGATCGCGGTGAGCCCCTCGCGAAGATCGTCGCCGCTCGGCACGAGATCCTTCATGATCCCTTCGCGCTTCGCATAGCCATTCACCACGCGAGTGAGCGCAGATTTGAATCCTTGCACATGGGTACCGCCATCCTGATTGCGAATGTTGTTGCCGAAAGCGAGCAGGTTTTCGGCCGTCGCATCGGTGTATTGCAATGCGATGTCGCATTCAAAACCGCGCTGTGCATCTGATCTGCGAATTGAAATGCATGGACTCTGCACAACTTTCGCGTCATTGAGCCACTTGACATATGACGAGATTCCATTGGTGTCGAAGAATGTGACATCGCGGATTGTTCCATCCGACCCAACATGCTCATCGACGAATCGAATGGAGACCCCTGGATTGAGGAACGCCAATTCCCTCAGCCGCGATTCGAGCATTTCGGCGCGGAATTGCGTGTCTGGGAAAATCTCCGAATCGGGCAGAAATGTAATGCGCGTTCCAGACTTGGCGACGCCAGATTCCACGATCTTGTACAGCGGTTTCACGCACACGCCGCGCTCGAAAGAAATTCCCCACGAACTTCCACTCTTATGCACTTCAACTTCGGTCCATGCGCTGAGTGCATTGACACACTTCACGCCGACGCCGTGGAGTCCGCCCGAAACCTTGTATGCGTTGTTGTCGAATTTTCCACCAGCATGCAGCTCGGTCAAGATGACTTCAATCGCAGGACGGCCATCGATCTTCGGATTCTCGCTGCGCATCAGATCGACGGGCATTCCTCGTCCATCATCGACCACGGTGCATGAGCCATCGACTCCAAGGCGCACGAGAACTTGTGTCGCAAATCCCGCCATTGTCTCGTCGATCGAGTTGTCAACGCACTCATACACCAACTGGTGCAGAGCGCTCAGACCCGTTCCGCCGACATACATTCCCGGACGCTTGCGGATCGCCTCCAGCCCCTCCAAGACTTGAATATCTTCGGCGGTATAACGGCGTTCTGATTCGGTAGGGGCGTTCATATTGTCACTATATTTCAACGGATTTCAAGTGAGTGAAGTCTACCTGAACCACCCTCTGATATGTGGCGTAATCTGGAGTCCCAAGAGTATTTGGGTCGATAGAAGGGACTCTGCGCATGACCAATTTGGATCCCAACTCAACGCCCGATTTTCAGGCGCCGCAGGAAGCGTCGCTCGTTGGTCGACGCACGCTATTGATGGTTGGACTTGGATTACTTGCAGGTTGCACGACAATTGGTTCGAAGACAGCGCGAATGCCGGGGCCTCTTTGGCCAGACCCATCGTTGTTGGCCAGGCAGCAGCCCAAAGTGCTGACGCCAGCGCCTCTGCCGCCGAGTCAACCACTGACTGGTGTGATTCCTCGCGAATCATGGACAAGGGGCAAGCCCGACATCGACAATATTTATCCGATGTTGCCTGTGCAGTGGATCACAATTCATCATGATGGAATGTCGCCATTCACTGCGACCGATTTCGTTTCGTGCGCATCACGCATCGAGCTCATTCGTAATGGTCACCGCGGTAAGGGTTGGGCGGATATCGGTTACCACTATGTGATCGATCGTTCTGGTCGAGTCTGGGAAGGGCGCGATATTCGCTATCAGGGAGCGCATGTCAAGAATGAGAATGAGGGAAATCTGGGAATTCTCTGCGTTGGCAACTTTGACCAGCAGACTCCCAGCATGGCGCAACTCGTCGCGCTCGACCGCCACTTGCGCGTGTGCATGGCGAAATACAAGGTGAAGAGTTCACATGTGCGATCGCATAAGGAATGGGCGAGCGCGAGGACCGCATGTCCAGGCCGAAACTTGCAGTCGAAGATGAGTGGTTTGCGCAGCGCGATTGCTTGATTGCGCGGGTTTTAGCGGTTTTCTTCAACAGCAGGGCACGCCTGCCCACGCCTGCCCATGCCTGCCCATGCCTGCCCATGCTTTGAATCATTGCGCATTCCAGCGCACTCACTGCCTGCGGCTGGCGCGACCTTTGCGAGCGCGCTCATCATCGTCTTTCAATTTCTGTTGAAACTTCGGGTCCTTGCTCTCGCGGTGATTGACAACCTTCCAGACAATCAGGGCGATCGCAACCATGCTGACAACCGTGATGAAGATCGAGATGGCGTTTCCCATGCGATTACTCGTTTCGTCCGCCGAGTGCGTGAGCGGTGAACCAAGGAGCGAGCGAAGTGTACGCATCCGCGTAACGCAAGGCGATGGCGGGGAAGCGATCAGCATCGCTAGTGATGGTGACGAGAGGACCTTGGCGAATATGCGCGGTGGCTGCGTCGACATCGGGCCAGATTCCTGCGCCGACTCCGGCGAGAAGTGCAGCGCCGTGCGCTGCGCCATCGAGTTGATCAACCGTTGTTGTTGAGGTCGCGAATCGATCGGTCAAGAGTTGCCGCCAGAATGCACTTCGCGCACCGCCGCCAGAGAGACGAACGGTGTCGACTTGCGCGCCCGTGGTGCGCACAAGGTCGAGCACCTCACCAAGAGAGCACGCCACGCCTTCGAGAATCGCTCGCGTCAGGTGCGCGCGTGTCGTGCGATTTGAGATTCCAAGGAACGATCCGCGGGCGTATGGATCGGCGTGAGGCGCGCGTTCTCCCGAGAGATAAGGCAAAAAAGTGACCCCTTCACAACCGAGCGGTGCTGTGCGCGCTTCATCGATCATCAATTCGTATGGATCCACGCGGCGAGTTCGCGCGGTCTCGATCAAGTCGGCGCACGCCGTGTCGCGCCACCAACGCAGGCTGCCACCCGCGCTCAGCGTGACTCCCATCACGAGCCAGCGATTGGCAATGGCATGGCAAAACGAATGAAGCACGCCACCTGGAGTGGGTCGCCAGCGATTGGTCGTTGCAATGATCACGCCGCTTGTTCCGATCGTGCATGCGATCGAACCCTCGGTTGTGATTCCAGTTCCAATTGCTTGCGCCGCTTGATCGCCTGCACCAGCGACGACCATGGTTCCAATCGGCAGTCCAGTCGCCGCGGCGCCGTCGCCGTGCACGCGCGAACTTGGCACCGTTGATTCAAAGAGTTCTGGCAAGAGTCCAACATCAATCGAGCATGCTTGACACATCTGCGTCGACCACCGACGATGTTGGCAGTCGAGCAGCAATGTTCCCGATGCATCCGCCATGTCGGTATGCGTCGCGCCGGTGAGCCGAAGGCGAATGAAATCTTTCGGCAGCATGATGTGGCGGGCGCGGCGAATTGTCTGGGGTTCGTGTTGCTTGAGCCAAAGAAATTTCGGCACGGTGACTCCGGGAAGGAGTCGATTTCCCGTGAATTCCCACACTTTTTCGGCCGTGATGTCTCGCTGCGCGCGCGTGCAAACTTCGGCCGTGCGCTGATCATTCCACATCAGAGCTGGCCGAATCGCTTGATTGTTGTTGTCGACGATCACCAGGCCGTGCATCTGCCCGGCAAGTCCGACTGAAACAATATCGCCGCCGCGGACTGAGTCTTGCGCAAGCAGAGCGCGCAGTGCCTCGCAGGTCGCATGCCACCAAACATCGGGATGCGTTTGCGCCCATCCTGGCTGTGGAGACTCGAATTGATATTCCACACTCGATGTTCCAACTACCCCTCCAGTGCCGTCGATGGCGATCGCCTTGAGTGAACTGGTTCCAACATCAATTCCAATACAGAGGGGAGCGCGTTTCATGATTGGGTTATGAGTTCGAGTTGTTTATGACTCGCATGACTCGCATGACTCGCATGATTCTCAAGACTCTCACCCCCCAGATTTCCCGCACGGTGGAAGCACGCAACCAACGGCCTGGGTCGACTTGGCAGCAAGCGGCGTGCCTGCTGCCACCGCGTTGACGACATCGTCGAGATTTCGTTTTGTCGGCGGTCCATACGAGACTCCAAGACCTTGGTATCGATTGTCGAGCCGTCCGCGATAGAGCATCAATCCTTGCGCGTCGACAACTGCGACCGATGGAATGACAGTGATGCCGAGTTTGCACGCGAGTTGCGCGGCAGGATCGATGACCGACGGTATCGCAAGTGAGTAATCACTCTGGAACTTGCGAATCATCTCAGGAGTGATTTCATCTTCAGAAAAAACCATCACCCATTCGATGCCTCGAGCTCGGTCACGCGTCGACATTCGAGCAACATCGGGCGAATAGCCGCGGCTGATCGGGCAGTCAGGTCCAGCGAAGTAATACACCGTGGCGAGCCGGCCAGGCGTGAGCAATTGTCCTTCTATATCGCGCTGCGGCAGCGCAATTCCCCACGCTGAAGTTGTGATCGAGGTGCCGATGGGAATTGGTCTGCCGTTCTCCTGACTTGCGCATCCCAAGATCAGTGCGCAACACGCCGATCGTGTGAGGAAGTTGAAGCAGTGCCACATGTTCGCAAGCGTACTTGCAATATGCATTGGCTCTCCCAGCCAAACCATGCAGCTCCATTGCATCTATCTTGCAATCGTGACTCCATCAGCACTGGATTGGTCAATTGTGATCGCCTTCGTGGCAGTGCTGATTGGAGCGGCGCTCTATGCCAATCGACTCGCCCGCGGCGTGGCTGGATTTCTCAGCGCAGATCGCTGTGCGGGGCGATACTTGGTCACGGTCGCTTACAACATGGCGCAAGTCGGCGTCATCACGCTTGTGTGGTATTTCCAAGTGGGTTACGACGTTGGTTTCACCCAGATCTGGTGGGGATATTTCGAAGGACCGTCGCTCATTCTGTTGGCAATCACGGGATGGGTGATCTATCGGTTCCGCGAGACGCGCGCGATGACCTTGGCGCAATTTTTCGAACTGCGATATTCCAAGCGATTTCGAGTGATGACTGGAATCGTGGCGTTCATTTCCGGCATCGTGAATTATGGCATTTTCCCAGGCGTGACGGCGCGTTTCTTCATGGCGCTCTGTGGAATGCCCGAGCACTTCACGATCGCTGGCGAATCGTTCGCAACATTCCCAGTCGTGATGGTGATTCTGCTGAGTATGGGCATCTTCATGATTTTCGCGGGCGGAATGGTGTCGATCATCATGACCGACTTTCTGCAGGGAGTCTTTTGTTTCAGCGCATTCGTCTTCATCTGCTTCTGGTTGCTGGCCCAATTTCCATGGACCGTGTTGCAAAGCGCGATGCTGTCGATGCCCGAGGGCACCTCGTTTGTTGATCCATTCAATCTTAGGAATGAGGAAAATTTCGGCATCGTGTACTGGGCGATCTCCGCATTCATCTTGTTTTATGCGGCTCGCGCCTGGCAGGGGGATCAGGGTTACAACTCCGCTCCCATCAATGCACATGAAGCGCGGATGGCGCAGATTCTCAATGGATGGCGATATCGCGTGTTGATGTTGGTCACGATTGTCATTCCGCTGGCGGTCCGAGCGTTCTTGACTCAACCTGAATATGCAGAAGCCGCCGCGCCGATCCACAGCGCGCTCAGCCAGTTGCCCAACGATGCGTTGCGCGCTGAAATGCGCACGCCATTGGCGATGGCGTTGATGCTTCCAGCTGGAATACTGGGTATTTTCATGGCAGCAATGTTGGGCGCGGCTGTTTCGACCGACTCGGCATATTTGCATTCGTGGGGTTCGATCTTCATCCAAGATGTGATCCTGCCCTTCCGCCGTAAACCATTCGCGCCCAAGACGCATATTTTTCTCTTGAAGCTCGCCGCGCTTGGAGTCGCAATTTTCGCATTCACCTTCTCGCTGTTGTACGAACCAACGCAGTACATCGCGATGTTCGCCGCGCTCACAGCAAGTGTCTTCGTCGGTGGCGCGGGAGCCGCGATCATCGGCGGCCTCTACTGGAAACGCGGCTCGATTCAGGCCGCTTGGTCGGCCATGATCACGGGAATGGTTTTGGCGGCGATCGGCGTGATCGTGCATCAATTGCCGGAAGCGATGTTGAACGAAACAATCGCGGCGAACGGCGCGATGGTTTCCGTTGCGCGCTCTGCGCTCTGGTTGCGCACGACATTCACAGGCCAAGTGATGGGATTCATCAGCATGGTCTCAGCAAGTGCGATGTATGTCGGAGTCAGTCTGCTGGGACCGCGCACCGATTTCAATCTCGATCGAATGCTCAATCGTGGTCGCTGGCGCATGGAAGGCGATGCATCCATCGACGACGCGCCCAAGACCCTGCTGGAAAAGCTCGGAATCGATCGGCAATTTCAGGGATTCGATCGCGTGATCACGCTGATCACACTCGCATGGCCGCTCTTCTTCACCGGCGTCTTTATCGTCGGCACCACATACGCGCTCTGGCGTGAAGAGTCTAAGGATCCAATCACCGCAAGCGCATGGAGTGAATGGTGGTTCTGGTGGACATGGCTGATTCTTGGCACTAGCGTGGTGGTCGTCGTCTGGTTCACCGCTGGCGGCGTGCGCGATCTCATTCGCATGGTGCGACTGCTGCGCGCTCGAGCGATCAATGTGCGTGATGACGGCACGGTCATTGATGGCGTCAATGCCGATGAAATCGAGCCCACGCAATCAATGAGGCAACGCAATGCGATCGATTGAAATCAGCCTGTGCGGTGATGAATGGATGCTGACAGCTGCGGCTGATCGCTCTGGTCACGCTG
>Ga0105052_10001504_pt1 | contig 30511 bp, 19 predicted proteins | sample FRY03_FD_78094 | JGI IMG/M metagenome (GOLD analysis project Ga0105052, IMG submission 78094) | Freshwater microbial communities from Lake Fryxell liftoff mats and glacier meltwater in Antarctica - FRY-03 | ecosystem: Environmental > Aquatic > Freshwater > Ice > Glacier meltwater ... | reverse complement strand
GGTGGTTTACGGATGTACGGATTTATACTGATTTACGGATTAGGATTATTTTTTGGTTACGGATGTTTGGTGGTTTACGGATGTACGGATTTATACTGATTTACGGATTAGGATTATTTTTTGTTTACGGATGAACGGATTTATACTGATTTACGGATAAGGATTATTTTTTGGTTACGGATTTGGATTATTTTTTTATAGGGAACTTGTGTTGTGTTTCGTTTGTTCTTTAAGATATTGTTCTAATACTATTCTTTTTAAATAAACTTTATCTGGACCAAATTGAATTAGTAATGCTAGTGCGAGTTTTGAGGTATGTAAATAATTTAAGACCTGATTAAAATATTTCCTTCCACTTTGTATGTCTCTCTTTATTTCCACAATTACATTCTCTTCAACTAAGAAATCTACAAAATAGTAGCCGCACTTTTGACTTTTAAATTCCAAGGAAAACTTTACTTGCTCATCAAATGCGATTTGTTTGCACTTGAATTCTAGGGCTAATGCTTTTTGATAGACGTGTTCAAGATGTCCTGGACCTAATGTATTATATACTTCGAATGCACACCCAATAATTTTAAAGCTTATTTCCTGATGTATTAATTTGGTTGATTTTATGTTTTCCATTTTATTGCAAAAATATTTATTGAAAAGGGAATAGTCGTATAATAAACGTTTATACTCGTTTACAAATGGCTATTGTAAATAGACGAATGAGTTTCAATATGGTTAAAACCATACTAAGCCTTCAATCTTTAAAGGCTTATATCTGTACCTCCTCCAAAAACATCCGTATCAACTCGTACATCTGCAAACAATAAGGAAATATTACATTAATAACCAATAAAGAATTAGTAATTCCGTATCAATTCGTACATTCGTAAACCAATTTTACAAATTATTACCTTTGCCATAAGTCAAATATAAATGAAAAACTCCATCCCCGATTCACCGCCTATCGATTCTGTTTCTGTTGATGAACGCATCTCACGTTTCACGAAAAGATCGATTAAGAACGATGCGAAAATACATGCATTGAAGTTGGCGATTAGCATGATGGACTTGACAACACTTGAGGCAAAAGATACTCCCGGTAAAGTGCGCCAGCTTTGTGCAAAGGCAATTCGTCCCTATGAGGCGATGCCTGAGTTACCCTCTGCAGCTGCCGTTTGTGTGTACCCAACTTTGGTGCGTGTGGCGAAAGAAGCATTGGGAAATAGTGGTGTGAAAGTCGCTGCGGTGGCTACTGCGTTTCCAAGTGGAATGAGTACAAGGAAAGTAAAATTAGAAGAAACGAAATATGCAGTGAATGAAGGTGCCGATGAAATTGATATGGTAATTTCGCGCGGACATTTTTTAGCCGGAGAGTTTGATTATGTATTTGATGAAATTGCCGCAGTGAAAGAAGTTTGTGGCGCCGCTCATCTGAAAGTGATTTTAGAAACCGGTGAATTGAGTACACTCGATAACGTTAGACGCGCTTCCGATATCGCAATGTATGCCGGCGCCGATTTTATTAAAACCTCAACGGGGAAAATACAACCCGCTGCTACTTTGCCTGTAACACTAGTCATGCTGGAAGCGATTCGTGATTTTTATTATCGCGAAGGAAAAATGATCGGCATGAAACCCGCCGGCGGAATTGCAACAGCTAAATTAGCAATTCAATATTTGGTAGTGTTAAATGAAACATTGGGAGAAGCATGGATGAACAATGCGTATTTCCGATTTGGGGCATCGTCACTCGCCAATGATTTGTTGATGCAAATCGTAAAACAAAAAACCGGTGTTTATCAAAGTGGGGATTATTTTTCTAAAGATTAAATTTATTTTAGCAAGTACAATTTTGAATTTTTTTCACGCAGAGCCCGATTGCAATTGGCCCGGAGTTTTCTTTAATGAATAAATGCAGATAGCAAATAGATTGAATTTATTTTGTAATAATTCTATTGGCTATATGACACTAATTATTTGAGCTGTGTTGATAAAACTTGGATTGGATTTACTAATTTTAAACTGCACCTCTGCGTGAAAAATACATAAATACTAAAAAAGGAGAATTATGATTTTTACTATATACCTTCTTCAGGTATGCGAGAACTTTCAAATTGGTTTATTCTCTTAATAAAAATATTTGTTGAGGGTATTTATTTCCTTGTATTACTTGCCAAGCCATACAAAAGCTGATTCAATTTTTTATGCTGCACCATCAATCGCGCATACTCACTGTCTCTACCACAAGTTTTTTCGTAAAGCAGTTCAACAAGCTTTTTCTTTTCTTCTTGAGTCCAAGAGTCGATTCCCCCTCCCGCTAGTAAATAAGGACTCAATTTTTCTCTAGCGAGAATGAGTGGATGATTGGGTCGCTTTTTAAGTTCAGGTGATGATTTTAAGAGTTCGACTTTACTTTTTAAAAGGAACGCATCCGCACTTCCTTTGAAATTACCTTGAATGACTTTGCTTAGTGCAGCACTTAATTGCAAAGTATCGTATTTATTTTTTACCGATATGACTTTCGGATCAATCAAGAAAACCATTTCATCTTCAACTAATTTTTCCAATGTAGCATTGGTTGATCTTTTTAGCTTTCCGGTTTTTAGTTTTTGAAATTCACGTCCTGCTATTTGTTGCAATTCTTTTTTCATGGGTCGGAATCCCAAACGATAGTAAAACCAAAATGCACCGCTCTCTATTCCTTCCGGATTCCCCCTGCCCACCTGATAGGGCTCAGCTACAAAATAAGTGAATTTAAATTGTTGATGATACACGCGCATCAGTTGTGCAAAGAACCATGCCGATTCGCCACCTCTATAAGAAGGGAAAACATTGATTCCTATTTTCGCCATCGGACCTAACAGCCACGCACCTCCGTAAGCATAGGGTTGTTGATTTTTGAATGCCATAAATCCGATATATGCATCTGCGGAATGACGATGTTCAACGTCCATTCCCATTAAAACGATATCCATGCCTCTCCCAACATCAAATACATGAACATCCTTGTCATTAGTAAAAGTGACCGGATCAGTTTCCCTGTACAAACTCAGCAATTGTAAGCGCATCGCAATGATTAAGGATTCTATTTCCGGCTGTCGAATTTCCAATGGATGAATGGTCTCTTGAATAATTTCAAAGGCATCCACTTTCTTGATCAATCCCTCCTCATGTATATAGTGCTTCTGATTTCTTCCTAGAATTTCGTTGCGTCCGGGTATCTTTTCTAGAGACACGTTCACATAAATTTTTAATTGTTCAACGAATAAATTCCTGATACTGCTTTCTAGCGTCGCAGATTGAATCAATTGTATTAAAAACTGCAATTGGACATGTCGATTTTTTCCGGCGATCCCTTGTAGCCAATCTTGCAGTGACTCATGAATCCCGTCGTTCAGATTTTCTCTTAAGGCAAAGGGCAATAATGCATTCAGTGTGGAATAAACAATTTCTTCTTCTGCATCGAAACAGTCGAACAAAATTTGTTCAGGATAGGAGTGAATCAGCCATTCCAACAACTCAAAACTAAAATGAGCATTGACCTTTGTACCCGACAAACCACTCTCTTCAAATTTTCCTTCTTTTTTGTTTTTTTTAATCCAAACTTTTATGCGACGAGTTAATTCTTTTTGAAATACACCCAACTTTTCTGCGAATGATTCACTGTGTGGGTAGGCACTAAGAAATAGTATCGTTTCTTGAATTTCTAGAAGAGATGAATCATTCAGGGATTTATCCTTTGAAAGTAAATCAAGTATTTCCGATTTTCTTTGTAATGAACTTGCATCAAAAAGATTTCGAATAGCACCTAGCTCTTTTAAGTATTTTTTTGAAGAAAGCATGCGTGAAGCTAATCATTTTTCTGAAATGAAACAAATGTTCTATATTTCAATTTGAAATTTTAATCAAAAAAAGGTGCAACAACTCGTCGCACCTTTACTTATTGATTTAGCAACAATTAATTCCAAGCAATTTTCATTTTCTCGAAGGTATTATTCTCTAAAGATTCTAGCGCTTTTTCGTAAAACACATTGATATCATTGATGATGTAATAGTAGGCATTTGTGTTCCAAAGATCTCGCGCTATAAGTGCTTTCAATTGCGTGCGAATTAATTTTTCGGAAGTCTTATATCCTACTTCATCTTTTTTGATGGATTTCTTTTCCGCATAAGCCATAAACTTGTTAACGAATTCATCGGTAATTTGAAATCCCTTTTTAAAATCATACACATCTTTATACTGCGCTTTTAAACTTGTACGATTTTCATCTACATACATTAAAGTAAAGTCATTCAATATTCCATTTCTTCTGATTTCATCATAGTACTTACTGGTTAAACTTGTGTCAAGAGGAACAAATAGATCGGGCATAATACCACCACCACCATACACAGTTCTACCGGCATTGGTTTCATATTTCATGGAATCATTAAAAGCGATACTATCCGATTGATATAACTCCCCATGCTCAAAACGCTTGCTTAAGTCCATCTCGTAATTTTCGTCTCCTGCTGAGTAAGGCTTTTGAATACAACGCCCACTCGGTGTATAATAACGAGCAATGGTTAATCGTACTGCAGATCCATCCGGCAAAGGAAATGGTTTTTGCACCAACCCTTTTGCAAATGTTCTTCGGCCAATGACCAAACCTCGATCCCAATCTTGAATGGCCCCGGTTACAATTTCACTGGCGGAGGCAGAACCTTCATCAACTAAAACAATCAGTTTTCCTTTCTCCCATCCACCGGTATTCGTAGAATAGGACTCTTGCTTGGGATTACTTCTTCCTTCTGTATACACGATGCGTTTGCCCATGCTTAAAAATTCATCAGCTAATTCAATGGCTCTGTTCAGATAGCCACCACCGTTACCACTCAAATCCAAAATTAAACTCTGAATGTTGTGCTCTTCTTTTAATTTTCTCAAGCCTTCGCGAAACTCATCAACTGTCGTATCTGCAAATCGTGAAATTTTAATGTAGCCCACACCTGGAGCAGCTTCATAGGAAGCGTCCATACTAAACAATGGAATTTTATCTCTGGTAATTGTAAAAAGAATTAATTCATCTGAGCTTCTGCGCGCAATGTTAACCCTTACTTTTGTTCCTTTGTTGCCACGAAGTTTTTTTAATACATCGCTGTTTTTAATTCCGATACCTGCAACTAAGGAATCATCAATCATGACAATTCTATCACCGGAACGGATTCCTAATTTTTCGCTGGGACCACCACTGATGGTTTGTGTCACCATGATGGTATCTTCTAAAATATTAAATTGAATACCTACACCCTCAAATTTTCCGACCAATGGTTCGTTGACTTCTTTTAATTCATCAGCAGGAATATACACTGAGTGCGGATCCAGATCTTTCAATAAAGCACGAATAGCACTTTCTGTAATTTTATTCTGGTCGACAGAATCTACATAGGCATAACTTACCATGTTTAAAAGCGCATCGAATTTTTGTGTTGGAGTGATTTGTTGTGCAAAACCCGTTAAGTTAAATCCTGCACTTAGTAGTATAACTAAAAGTGCATGACTATAATTTTTAATGATTTTCATTTTCTGTTTTCGCTTGTTGTGTATTAGTTGACGTAAAATTTTCGTTTTTATTGTACGTGTTCTTGCACAAATTTGTTTATCGACACAAGATAAGAAAGCCATCACAAAAAAGTATTGTGATGGCTCTCTTTCTTACAGTATTATTGCAGACTAAAGAATAAGAATTGGGTTGCTTTTATGCTTTCTCTGGATTCAATGTTTCCAGGTCCCTGTCGAAAAGGTACATTCCGCCTTTATCGCTACCGATCAAATTCAACTTGTCCAGTAGATTACGAGCCAATCGTTCTTCTTCTATTTGCTCGGCTACATACCATTGCAGGAAGTTGTGAGTGGTGTAATCCTTATCGGCCAAGCAGTTTTCAACGAGTTTGTTGATTTCTGTACTCACTTTAACTTCATGTTTCAGGAGCAAAGCAAACACTTCATTCACGCCCTTAAACTCAGTGGGAGGACTTTTTAAAGCCGGCAATTGGGTTACGCCGCCTCGTTCGTTTACATATTTTATCAACTTTAACATGTGCATTCTTTCTTCGTCGCTATGACGATAAAGGAAGGCACTTACGCCATTGTACCCTGTGCGATCGGCCCATGAAGCCATCGCTAAATAAAATTGTGAACTGTCGGATTCCATGGCGATTTGCTGATTCAGCAATTTTTCTATTTTCTTTGATATCATAATTTCTTGTTTTTTGAAAGAGTAAAATTAATGTCTTTTAATACAATAACAACAAAATTTTTGCTTTTGAGTTTTATAAAATTAAAAATTTATTGTAGAAAGGGGTAAGATCACTGCCGAATGTGGGTTTGGCGCTCCGAAAATGTATTATAAGCTAATGCAATAGAGCTTTTGTGCAGTTCCTTCCAAAGTGGAAAGACTAATAATACAATTTTCTGTTTTGAAACTCTGCAATTGATAGTCGTGAGTCCCAATTTTCACTAGCGAAGGCAAGGTGTTGATGTGATTCAACTGCGATTGCAATCCAGTTCCTATGGCTTTTAGTACGGCTTCTTTGCGAGTCCATACACTGAAAAAATCATCATCTGACTGAATAAATTCCTGTTCTTCCGGATGGAAATGTTGATTCGAAATCTCACTAAAATTTTCAGACAATCTTCTTTTCTCAATATCAATTCCGCATTCATTAGGACCAAAATAAAAGGCTAAATAATTTTCTGATCGGCTGATGTTAAAATAAAAGGGAGTGTCCGGCAATTCCGGTTTATCAAATGGGTTTTTGTTGAATGTAATTTCTATTGCAGATGCATTCATCCACACAGAAAGAAATTCTCGCAATAGGTGATGCTGATAACAGAATGCTAATTTAGTTTCCGCTTTTAGGAAGCGGTCTGCTCTGGAAGATTCTTCTTTTGATAAAATAAATTTTTCAGGAATTAATTCCGAAACTTCTGCAAGAATTAAGACAGACTCTTTTCGTGGATTTATTTTTTCGATGGAAATATCTTCCGAAATAAATTCATTCAACGGAAGGAGGTCATCGCATTGCTTTTTCAAGATCTACCTTTATTTTTTCTGCCATTACATCTACATTCGGTGGCCAGAAGATGGTGTTGTGATCGCCGGGAACATAGATAACTTCTACTTTTCCTTTTACAAAATTCGACCAGCCCAAGTCATTGCTAAATTCATTGTTGTAATAATTATCTTGTGCTCGTACCAAGAGAATGTTTCCATCGAATTCTCTGATTTTATTACTCATCAATGCATCGTGACAAGCTTCTTCAATGCGCTTGAAATATGCAGCCGACTCAACGCCGATCATATCTTCTACTTTGTATTTATCGAGCCAGGATTCAATGTCATTATTTCTTTCTTGAAGTTTTTTTCTTGCTTCGAAATAGGACTTACGTTCTTCTTTGTCTGCCTTCGCCAACACCAGCGCTCTCTTCATTAATCTTTTCGCCAGTAATTGCACGTCTACAATTTGTTTGACTCCCGCAGGAAGAAATTCTTGCTTCTTGGCAGCGTCAATATCAAAAATAGCGAGGTAGCCAATTTCTTCTCCCGCTTCTTGCAATTGTATGGCCATCTCATAGGCAAGATATCCACCGAAGGAACCACCCGCTAAATAATAAGGACCTTTGGGTTGTACTTCACGGATAGCACGAATGTGATACGCCGCCATTTCTTTCATGTCGTGAAGGGGTGTGTCCTTTCCATTTAATCCCAATGCCTGCAAGCCGTAGCTTGGTTGATTTGGGTTTAATCGTTGAGCAAGACCATGGTATTTGAAAACGTTTCCGCTAATGCCATGTGCAAAGAAAAATGATTTGTTCGTTCCGCCTTCACGCAAAGGCACAATAGGATTCCAAACTTCTTTATCTTCTTCTTCATCGTAAAGCGCACTCAGTTCACGGATGGTAGGTGATGTAAATAAAACGGCAAGAGGCAATCTTTTTCCTGATATCTTTTCCAAATCCACCATGATTTTCACAGCGAGAATGGAGTGTCCACCCATTTGAAAAAAATTATCGTCTAAAGAAATATTTTGAATTTCTAAAACCTCTTGCCATTTGTCGACAATGATTTTTTGAATCGGATTTAATATTTCTTGTGAGATATTCGTTTCCCGACTTATTTTTCTTTCTTCTTTCGTCTGAATTTTTTCTTGTCCCGGTAAAGGCAATGCATTGCGATTAATTTTTCCGTTGGCTGTTAAAGGAAATTCATCCATCGGAATCCATAGTGCAGGCACCATGTAATCAGGCAACAGTTTGGAAATTGTTTTCTTGCAGTTTTTGATGATGTTTTCGGGAGATGCACTTTTATCATTGGCTTTAAACCATACCACCAACATGTTTTGTCCCGAGAAATCAGGACGTGTCAACACAAGGGATTGCTGAATTTCTTCACACGTATTTAATGCAGTTTCAATTTCTCCTAGTTCAATTCTATATCCTCTTACTTTCACCTGATGATCGAAGCGATTGAGGAAATATAAATTTCCTGCCAAGTCAATCATCACACGATCCCCGGTTTTATAAACAATACCATTTCCATCCGGAGAAGGTATAAATTTTTCCTTTGTTAATTCTTCACGATTAAGATACCCGTTTGATACACCGACTCCGCCAATCCACAATTCGCCTGCTACTCCAATCGGACATGGAGCACCGTTCGTATCCATAACAAATACTTTGGTGTTGGCAATGGGTTTTCCAATAGTTAAAATTCCATTCTTTTGAAGACACAATGTTTCATTAGTAATCAAGGCCACCGTCGACCAAATAGTGGTTTCCGTTGGACCGTATAAATTCCATACTTCACGTGTGGCCGATACCAATTGTCCTGCTAATTCTATGCGCAAAGCTTCACCACCGCAGAGGATGGCTAAATCTTTTTTACCTTCCCATCCACCGGTGAATAGTAAATCAAAAGTAGCTGGAGTGGCTTGCATAAATCGAATGGATTTTTCCTCGATGTAATTTGCGAGCCAACGAGGATCCATCGCTTGTAACTTATCTGCAAGATGTAAACTGGCGCCATGCATGAGTGGCATAAATAATTCCAATACCGAAATATCGAATGAAATGGTAGTTACGGCTAAAAAGCGCTCTTCACGATCTAAGCCGATTTTAGGGGCTATATCCTTGAGTAAATTAGTAACAGAAGCGTGTTTTACAGCAACGCCCTTGGGTGTACCCGTGGAGCCGGATGTGTATAAAACATAGGCTAAAGTATCCTCGGTAATTTCACTTTTCGTATATTCAATGCCGTTAGACTCATTGACGAAGTCTTCAAAAAAGATTACTTTTTCATTTGCAAATTGTAATTGTTTCTGTAATTCTTTTGTAATGAAAATGAATTTGGCAGGAGCATCTTCCACCATGTAATGCAATCGATTCGCCGGGAATTCGGGATCAAGTGGAATATACGCCGCGCCTGATTTTAAAATACTCAATAATGCCACCGGTAAATCGACGGTACGTGGTAAACAAACACCTATGAAGTCGCCGGTTTGTATTCCACGGGCCTGTAAACGTGCTGCCCAATGTCCCGATAAATAATTTAATTTTTCATAGGTAATTTGTTTATCTCCGGCTTCTATGGCGACATGATTTTTAGGCAATCCCTCCGCAATGTCTTCAATACATTCGTGTATTCCTTTTGCCTTATCCGGAATTGAGAAGGTGCTATTTACTCCCGTGAAAATCCCTTTTTCATGAGCAGTTATTGCATCTAATTGAGAAATATTCAAGTCTGGATTTTCTACTATGCTTTGCATGATGCGGATGAATTCCTGCATGCGTATCTGCATCATCTCTTCTGTAAAAAGATCATTGTTATAGGTGCATTCCAGAATTAATTTATTGCCTTGCCCTGAAGCATTAAGGAAAACTTCGAAGTTTTCAAAGTAGCGAGGATTGGTACTCGCTTCAAAAGTGCATCCTTCGAAATGAAAACCTTCAGTAAAACCGATATCGACGTTAAATACAATCGGCACCAAAGGAATTCTTGATGGGTCGCGATTGACATTTAATTTTTGCAATAAACTTCCAAAAGTAAATTGTTGATGATCGTAAGCGTCAAATAAATACGTTCGTCTTGATTTTAAAAAATCTTTAAATGATTGTTTGGGATCAATTTGACTTCGAAGAGGCAATAGATTTACACAATGTCCTACAAGGTTGTAGCGCCCTTCTACATTTTGTCCGGCAGCCGGTAATCCTACCACTAAATTTTCTTGTCCTGTGATGCGATGAAGGAATGCTTCAAAAGCACCTAGCATCATGGTCACAAAACTTGTATTTGTTTTTTTACTAAGATCGCGCAATGCAGCCACCGTTTCATCAGGAACTTTTACATCAATTCTCTTCGCATGAAAACTACGCAGCGCAGGACGCACATTATCAGTAGGAAATTCAACAACGGGAATTTCATCGTTATATTGATTGATCCAATAAGATTCTACTTCGTTTTGTTCTTGAGAATGCTCTTCAGCCTGAAGTTCCCTTGCATAATGAATAAATGATACAGCTGGTGCTAGGTTCGCCAATTCGTTTTTAACGAATCCGGAATAAATCTGACTGAGATCTCTTAACATCAAACTCAATGACCACCCATCACAAATGATATGATGTCCGGTGACAACGAGTGTAAAATCATTTTCTCCAAAACAAATCAAATGCAAATGTACGAGAGGACCATTCAATAAATCGAAAGGTTTTAAGGTGGCATTCTTCGTCGTTTTATTAATTAGAATTTCTTTTTCCTGTAAAGAAGTTACAATCGTTTCTTCCCAAGGTAGATCGATGGAATCTGAAATTTTCAAAATTAATCCATCTTCACTAAAGGTCGATCGCAATGCTTCGTGACGGTTGATCACCTGCGAAAAAGCATTTTTAAGTTTTTCTTTTTCTAAAACACCGCTAATTTTTAATGTTACGGATTCGTTATATGCACAATTAGCAGCATCACCCCCTAAAAGTACAGATGTAAAAATTTCTCGTTGGGCTTGTGTGGATGTAACGCTAGCTGAACCTGGTGCGAAAGGGTCAAAGTCAATAGCTTCAAATGTTAAATCGGGAGGAGTAAATGCCATATAGGTTTTAAAAATTCAATTTTGGTTTAGCTTTAAGTATTTGCCCGGTCTTGCTGGATCCGGAATGAACCAACCCTGACTTCCATCCGGATTTTTTCCTAAGAGCGCACCAGCAATGGGCGGTGCATCCGCATTGTATTTTTTATCTTTTAAACTTGAATGTCCATTTACCTTTTGTCCGTTGGTATTGCCGGGAATAAATCCTTCTTCTACCAATTCCAATAAGGCCTCCTTAAAGTTACGAATAATAATATTAATATCCTCATCGCTATGTGCCTCTGTTAAGAAACATGGGAAACCATCGTAAATATGAATGCCTTTGTGTCTGAGGATGAAATACAACAAATCAATATGCGGCATGTCGGTATCGTATTTTGGTTTGAAGAGCGAACCGAAATGAACGATTTTAAATGGCGTTTGTAATGCTTTACAATAGTCATTTATTTCATTCGCCAAGCGAGAAGTATTCGCTGTTAAACCGTCTTGTAGTGCTCGTCCTTTTTCTTTCATACGCAGTAAAACAGCTTTTGCTGCTGCTAATGCAAAAGGATGTCGTACGAATGTTCCTGCAAAATAAGTCACGCCAATTTCAGGCACACTCTGATCGCCGTATTGCCAGAATCCACCATCAAGTGCATCCATGTATTCGCGTTTTCCTGCAATGACACCGATGGGCATTCCGCCACCAACTATTTTTCCGTAAGTGCCTATATCCGCTTTTATGTCGAAGAATTGTTGCGCTCCGCCGGGTAAGGTGCGGAAACCGGTAATCACTTCATCAAAGATTAAAAGACTTCCTGCTTCACTGGTGATTTTGCGTACTTCCTGTAAAAATTCTTTCGGGTGAAAATCGGCGCGACGACTTTGTACCGGCTCTACCATTACGGCTGCTACTTCATGTGCACGCTCTCTAATAATCGCTAACGTTTCCGGAGTACCGTAATCGAGCACGAGCATATTATGTACGGCCTCCGGCATGATGCCTGCTGCTGCCGGAATGGATTTGAATTTCTTGGTGCCGCGCAGAATTACTTCGTCGTTGATGCCATGATACGAGCCGTTGAAGCTAATGATTAAATTACGTCCTGTAACGGTACGGGCTATACGCATTGCACCCAATACCGCTTCCGATCCCGTGTTGCAGAATCCGGCACGATCGAAATTGGTGAGTTCACAAATCATTTTGGCTACATCGCCTGCCAAATCATGTTGAGGACCTAATTCATAGCCTTTTTTTAATTGTTCCTGAAGAGCTTCTACAATAAATGGCGGATTATGTCCAAACATATTTGATCCAAATCCATTGAGCACATCTATATATTCATTGCCGTCAATGTCCCAAACTCTAGCACCGAGTGAACGGTTTACTACAGGTTGGTAAATAAGTTCTTTTAAATGCGGACGAAAACCAGTCACCACACGCGGATCTGCTAAATGTGCGCGATGATCTTGTGTATAGGCTTTCGATAATTTTGTTTGTTCGTTGTATGTTTTGATGAATGCACTCAACCATTTTTGCTGTGCAACATTGAACTGACTGTTTTGCGTTTTTTCGATGCGCGCCACGGCACCGAAAGGTTTCTTCAATTCTTTTTCTTCATCGTGATTTATAAAAGGTGTATCACTTGATGGAGCAGAAGAAGCTGGTTTTTGAATGTTCCCCGACAATGGTGCTGTGATCGCTGCAGGTGTGGGAGCTTGTCCGCTCATCATTTGCAATTGTTGTTGCATCACTTTTAATTGTTGCGTGATGAGCCATTGCAAACTACCATCGCCTGTTGGCATTTGTGCAGATGTGTTCAACGCACGAGGAGCAGCATTTTGCGCCGTAGCCGGTCTTTGAACAGGAGCGGGCTTTTCTGCTTCTGTGGGCAATTGCGTATCGAGGTAAATTGACAAACTATTTAGCGAAGAAAGATCTTCGTTTAGTTGACGAAATGTAACTTTTGTATTGTACTTTTTAGTGAGTGTGAGTGCAATTTGTGTGAGAAAGAGGGAGTCGAGACCCAATTCCACAAAACCAGCATCGCGGTCGGCACCTTCGAGTTCAATACCCGATGCTTCTTCAAGAATTTCTGAAATTTCTTGGATGAGACGTTCCTTACGTTGTGGCATAGGAGAAGAAAGTTGTTGTGTTGTATTTTCTGATGTATACTCGTGGTCTTGTTCTTCGAAGAACAATTCCTGTGTTTGTGTTTGTTGTTGTAACGGCGGATCGAGCCAAAATTCTTTGTGTTCGAATGGATATCCGGGTAATGCAATACGATGTCTTTTCTCCAAAGCATAAAAGGCATTGTGATCGATGGAAATTCCATTTAACCACAATTGTCCGATCGCACTAAGCATGGCAGTCCATTCAGCGTCGTCAATGGAATTATCTCCTAAAGATGGAACTGCTTTTTGTGATTTAGGATCGATGGCTTGCTGGCGGGCGAGGGTAGATGCGGTATTTCGAGGACCCAATTCCAGCATGAGGTAATTCGGTTTTTCGGTCCAGATGGATTTAACGCCTTCCGCAAAACGCACTGCCGCACGTAAATGATTTGCCCAATACATCGGGTCGGTTGCTTCTCCATCACTCATCCATTGCTTCGTAACGGTGCTGAGTATGGGAAGAGTGGGTTTGTTGAGTTTTACTTTTCGTATGATGTTCGCGAAAGGCGCCACAATCGGATCCATCATGGGTGAGTGAAAAGCGTGTGAGGTGTGCAGCAGTTTGCAAATCACTTCTTCGGCTTCCCATTTCTTTTGCAACTTTTCAATTTCATCGTCGGGACCGGCCACCACACATAATTGCGGACCGTTAACCGCAGCAATGGAAATTTTATTGTTTAACAGAGGGAGAATCGCATCTTCAGGAAGTCGAACGCTAAGCATGCTTCCTTTCGGACAATCCTGCATGAGCTGTCCGCGTTTAGCCACCACCGTGAGTGCATCTTCCAGAGAGAAAACTCCTGCTATGGTTGCCGCCACAAATTCACCGATGCTATGTCCGATGAGCGCTTGCGGTTGAATGCCCCAACTCATCCACAATTGCGCTAAGCTATAGCCAATGGTGAATAGTGCAGGCTGCGTATAATAAGTTTGTTTGAGCAATGTTTCTGCATCCGCATCGCCATCTTTTGCAAACAAGACCGTACGTAAATCACGACCTAAAAGCGGCTCAAGAATTTCATTGCATCGATCAACGGCTTCTTTAAAAATAATTTCATCTCTATAAAGTGCGGTGCCCATGCCCACATATTGCGAACCTTGACCTGGAAACATAAAAACAATGCCATCCGCTTTTTGTGTGAAGTGATGTTTCGCACTGCGTTTATTATCTGCTTGCTCTAATTGAGTGATGGCATCGGCATTGGATTCCGCAGCCACGTACCATCTAAAAGGAAAATTGTGACGACCTTTTAATAAAGTATAACTCACATCAGCGAGATTTAATTCGGGATGTGTTTCTAAATATTTTTTTAATTCTTCTTTTCTTAGTGTAAGTGCAGTTTCAGTTTTTGCAGAAAGTGGAAGCAGTTGTTTGCTTCTTGAAATTCCGGAAGAAACAGCAGCTGGTGCTTCTTCCAAAATCACATGCGCATTCGTTCCACCAATTCCAAATGAGCTGACACCGGCACGACGAGGCAATAAATTCGTCTCCCAATTATTCAATTTATCATTGACATAAAATGGCGTATTAGCAAAATCGATTTGCGGATTTGCCGCCGAATAAAATAAATTCGGAGGAATTGTTTTATGATGCAATGCCAACACCGTTTTTATAAATCCTGCCACACCTGCTGCTGCAGTGAGGTGACCAAAATTTGTTTTCACCGAGCCTATGGCACAATATTGATTTGCTTCAGTATGTTCACGAAATGCTTTTGTTAATCCTTCAATTTCTATCGGATCACCTATTGGAGTTGCTGTACCATGAGTTTCTACGTAGGAAATTTTGGAAGCATCCACACCGGCCATCGCTTGCGCCATGCTGATAACTGCTGCTTGACCTTCTACACTCGGCGCTGTAAAGCTACCTTTATCACTCCCATCATTATTTAATGCCGCACCTTTTACCAATGCATAAATAGTATCACCATCTGCCAATGCATCTTCATAACGCTTCAATACCACCAAGCCTGCTCCATCGCTAAACACTGTTCCTCGCGCGCCGGCATCGAAAGTTCGGGTATGCCCATCGTTAGAATAAATAGCCCCTTCTTCATAACGTTGTCCGCTATGGATGGGAGAAGTGATCGCAGCACCACCGGCCAAAACCATATCACATTCGCGATTCCAAAGTGAATTGCAAGCTTGCGCTATAGCAGTGAGGGAAGTAGAGCAAGCAGTATGCACACTCACGGCAAGACCCTTTAAATTTAACTCGTAAGCAATGCGTGTTGCAATATAATCTTTTTCATTTTGCGTCATTGCCTGTAATGGTCCTACACGACGAACTGCATCTGTATTCGGAAGTACATTGTTCAAATAATATGTACTGTTTCCCATGCCGGCAAAAACACCGATGAGTCCATCATAACGGGAAGGGCTATGCCCTGCATGTTCCAAGGCATTCCAAGCCAATTCTAACAAAACTCTTTGTTGTGGATCCGTGACTTTCGCCACGTTGGGATTCATCTGAAAGAAAGCAGCATCAAAACCTTTTGCATCGTTAATAATTCCGCGTGCTGCCACGTAATTAGGATCGCTAGTAACATCAGCAGGAATCGATGGATCCAATTCTTCTGGAGTAAAAAAGCGAATGCTCTCTACGCCATTTTTTAAATTATTCCAAAAGGCATCTACCGTATCTGCTCCCGGAAAACGCAATGACATTCCGATTACCGCAATGGCATCACTGGTGGTAGGATTTGATTTTTGAAAACGCGCTTTTGCACGAGCCTCCATATCTTGTTTTAAATTTTTGTTCTTCGCTTTTCCATCCATACTTGCTGCCAATGCGGCAATCGTTGGAAACTGATAAAGTTTTATGACCGAAACATCCAAGTTAAAATCGGTTTTTAAAATAGCCACCGATTGCAAAGCCAACAAAGAATTTCCACCTAAATCGAAGAAATTATCTTGGATACCAATGGGATCAATCTGCAATAAATGCGACCAGAGCGAACACAGTATTTTTTCTGTTTCATTCGTCGCTGGCGCATAAGGAATACCTAATTCCGGACGTTTGGTATCGGGAGCAGGCAAGGCACGACGATCGATTTTTCCGCTTGGTGTACGAGGCAGATCATGCAATTGCACAATCGCCGACGGCATCATGTAATCGGGAATCAGGGTTTGCAAAAAAGTTCGTAGCTGCTTCACGTTTAGTTCCTGTCCTTTTTCAAAAACGACATAAGCCACTAATTTTTTCTCGCCGGGTTTATCTTCACGCACTGTCGCTGCGGCTTGAATTACTTTTGGAAAACGACTTAAGGCCACTTCAATTTCTCCTAACTCAATACGATAACCGCGCACCTTTACCTGTCCATCCTTACGACCTAAGTATTGCAGATTTCCATCAGGTAATTTTTTGGCAAGATCGCCGGTTTTATACAAACGCTCTCCTTCCATATAAGGATGCGGAGTAAATCTTTCAATCGTCAAATCATCACGGTTGAGGTATCCATCTGCCAAACAAATTCCGGAAGCAAACAATTCACCTTCGACACCATTAGCCACTTCCTTTCCTTGCTCATCCAATAAATATACTTCCGATTTTTGAATCGCTTTTCCAATACTAGGCAAAAGCGGCCAAGTATCGGGAGCACCTTCTAACAGGTACGAAGTAACGACATGTGTTTCTGTAGGACCGTAATGATTGTATAATTTACAATGAGGTATACGTTGGAAGAAATCGATTAGCGCGGGAGTCACCTGCAATTGTTCGCCGGCGGTAATCACTTCATACAAGTTAGAAAGATCTGCAGTAGATTTCTTCGACAATTCGCAAAGACTTTGCAAAGCCACAAAAGGCAAGAAAATTCGGTTAATGCTATTTTTCTCGAGATAATTTAAAAGGACAGGCACATTTAAACGCTCTTCATCGCCAATCAAAAAAATGCAACCACCATCACACCAAGTGCTAAAAATTTCCTGGAAATGCACATCAAAACTCACCGGAGCAAACTGCAAAGTACGCCCTTCGTTATGCACTCCTGTTTGTGCAATTTGAAAATCGATCAAATTCATCAAAGCCTTGTGCGGCATTTGAACACCCTTTGGTTGACCCGTAGATCCGGAAGTAAACAGCACATAAGCTGCCTGATTTTCGTTGATGTTTAGATCCAGGTTTTGAGTGCCTGTATTCTTGGGGATGGTTTGAATGTCAATAACTTGATAATTGCCGGTAGGCAAACGTTTCGCCCATTCAGTCGTGCTCAACATCACTGGAATCTTACTGATTTCGGCCATGTACTGCAGGCGATCCATCGGATAATCAATATCAAAAGGAACATAAGCAGCCCCCGATTTCAGAATCGCCAGAATGGCCACCATCAAATCGCAAGAACGAGGTAAACAAACGCCCACATAAGCGTTTTTAACATTGGGCATTTGATTCAAGCGGGCTGCCAAAGCATTGGCCTGCTCGTTCAATTCCGAATAGCTTAATGATTGATTATCATGAAAAACCGCAATCCTCTCAGGGTGTTGTAGAACCCGAGATTCGACGATTGAATGGATATTTTTAAAAGTTGACATTATTTAGATCGGCTGACAATTTGTTGAACTTGTCGGTTCTCCGAATTATGTTTTACTCTGAATAAGCATAAATGTTTCGTGCAACGGTAGACAAAACTACGTTAATTTACAAGCCAATACGTAGTCAAAAGAACAGAATTATCGCTGAGATTGTCTTTTTTTGTATCTTCTTAGCTGTAAAGAGTCAAAATGGCAGATTTTGGGCTTTGGCAAGTAGTTTGACTCGTGGCGCACACGTAAAATTAAATAAAATAAATAGATATAATCATGACAAATCCTACAGGTAAAATCAATGTTCAAACGGAAAACATTTTTCCCATCATCAAGAAATTCCTTTACAGCGATCACGAGATCTTTTTAAGAGAATTGGTAGCGAATGCAGTGGATGCCACACAAAAATTTTCGACCCTCAACCGATTGGCAGAAAAGCCGGTAGAAACGGGGGAGCTTTTTGTAGAAGTAAAAATCGACAAAGAAAATAAAACCCTGCACATCATCGATCGCGGGGTGGGAATGACGGGTGAAGAAGTAGAAAAATACATCAACCAAATTGCATTCAGCGGCGCCGAAGAGTTCGTCAATAAATACAAAGACGAAGCGGGAGCGCAATTGATCGGAAAATTCGGATTGGGATTTTATTCGGCCTTTATGGTATCTGATCACGTCGCCATCCACTCACGGTCGTGGCTAGCCGAAGAAGGCGATGCGGTACGTTGGACCTGCGATGGGAGTCCGAATTACAACATGGAAAAAGAGGCGAAATCCGATCGCGGAACGGAAATCATTTTATCGATCAATGAAGAATCCATTGAGTTTTTAGAGCCGGCACGCATCAAAACCATGTTAAAGAAATACTGCGGATTTTTACCTGTAGAAATTCGTTTCGAAGGTGAAAAAATCAACAACACGGCACCTGCCTGGGGGAAAAAACCATCCGAGTTAAGCGATGAAGATTACAAAGCATTTTACCGTGAACTTTATCCTTATGCTGAAGATCCTTTGTTTTGGATTCACTTGAATGTAGATTTTCCTTTCAGCCTCACCGGAATTTTATACTTCCCTAAACTCAAGAAAAATTTAGAAGTCCAGAAAAATAAAATTCAGTTGTATTGCAAACAGGTATTCGTCACCGACGCGGTAGAAGGCATTGTTCCTGATTTCTTAACCTTGTTACACGGCGTTATTGACTCGCCGGACATTCCATTGAATGTATCGCGCAGTTATTTGCAAAGCGATTCCAATGTGAAAAAAATCAGCAATCATATTTTGAAAAAGGTTGCTGACAAACTCGAGGAATTATTCAAGGAAAACCGCAGCGATTTCGAAGCGAAATGGGACGACATTGGTGTGTTCATCAAATACGGTATGTTGAGTGAAGATAAATTTTTTGAACGCGCCAACAAATTTTGCTTGTTGAAAAACGTCGACAAAAAATATTTCACCTTCGAAGAATACCGTTCCTTAATTTCCTTGAATCAGGAAGACAAAGACAAAAAAGTAATTTACCTCTACACTACATCACCCGATGAGCAACATCAATACATTACATCAGCGAAAAACAAAGGCTACGATGTGTTGTGGATGGATGGCGTTATAGATACTCATTTTGTAAATTTCATAGAGCAGAAAGTGGAGAATGGAAGTTTCGCACGTGTGGATGCCGACACCATTGACAAGCTCATTGCCAAAGAGGAAAATCGTGTTTCCAAACTTTCGGAAGAAGAGCAAACTACACTCAAAGAACTGGCGGAGACCATCGTCAACAAAGAAACCTATCATGTTCAAGTGGCGGCATTGGCCGAAGAAGATGCACCCATTTTATTAACCCGTCCCGAATTTATGCGCAGGATGAAAGAGATGTCGGCGAGTGGCGGCGGCGGTTATTCCTTCATGGGAGAAATGCCCGACCAATACAATTTAACCATGAACAGCAACCATCCCTTCCTCATCAACATATTAAAAGAGCAAGATCAAAGTAGAAAAACCAATCTCCTACAACAAGCCATCGACCTTGCCATGCTATCGCAGGGATTGTTAAAAGGCGAAGCGATGTCGAGTTTTATGAAGAGAAGCTTAGATTTATTAGGCGGTGAGCGGTGAGGTGTTTTAGGAAGATTATTTAAAAATTGGTGAATTGGCAAATTGGTGTATTTCTCTTGGCTATTCATACATCAGCGAAAATCTGCTTAATCCGTCAAATCAGTGTTCCCCTTTTTAACAAAGAAGCATAAAAGGTCACTAGAGTACACTAAGGAACGAAATTGAGGAATAAAACCTCTAGTGTTCTTTTGTGTACTCTTGTGCCTATAGTGTTAAAACCGTAAATACTACTGTACCTAGTATTTCATTATTTTTCCCTTGCGGCTTGTCGCTTTTCGGTGTACCCTTATCAATTAGTACAACTGTAAACACATTACCTAGAAAATCATAAAAAATCATGACCATCCCGCCACGGCGGGCAGGCAATATTTAATCTGTGGCCCTTTATTTAGATCGGAGAATGGGTGAATCGGTGAGTCGGAGTATTCGTAAATCCGTAAAAATCCGCACATCCGTAAACCCTTTTCATTGAAACAGAACGAGTGCGAAAAATCGAAGAATTTGTAAATTCGTATTTATTCGTACATCTGTAAACCCATTTGATTAAAACAGAACAAATGCGAAAAATCAACATATTCGTAAATCCGTATTTATTCGTATATCCGTAAACCCTTTTCAATGAAACGGAACAAATGCGAAAAATCAACATATTCGTAAATCCGTATTTATTTGTATATCTGTAAACTTATTTCATAAAAAATCATGACCATCCCGCCACGGCGGACAGGCAATATTTAATCTGTGGCCCTTTGTTTAGATCGGAGAATGGGTGAATCGGTGAGTCGGAGTATTCGTAAATCCGTAAAAATCGGTATATCCGTAAACCAATTTAATTGAAACAGAACAAATGCGAAAAATCAACATATTCGTAAATCTGTAAAAATCCGCTTGCACTGAGCTTGTCGAAGTGTACATCCGTAAACCCATTTGATTGAATCAGAAGGAAAGCGAAAAATCAACGTATTCGTAAATTCGTATTTATTCGTATATCCGTAAACCAATTTAATTGAAACAGAACAAATGCGAAAAATCAATGAATTCGTAAATTCGTATTTATTCGTACATCCGTAAACCCATTTGATTGAAACAGAACAAATGCGAAAAATCAACATATTCGTACATCCGTAAACTCATTTCATTATAAATCTGTGTTCCATTTGAATTCGCTCTACTCCAAACTCCCAACTTATAACCGTTTGCAAACGTTTGTAGTCGACTATAAACGTTTAACATACGACTATTTAGAATTCATGTATTACTTTTGCAGTGAAATAAGGGGTTTGGGAATTTATTAACATTTGCTTTTTGCAAGGAGGAAATGAAAAATAATAGATGGCGAATTACTACCTTTGAAATCTAAACGAATTATCACTAAATTAAGCATTATGAGTCTCGAAATTACAGCGAAATTAGTCAGTTCCTTGCCGGAACAAACAGGATCAGGAAAAAACGGTCCTTGGGTGAAACAAGATTTTATTGTTGAAACGGAAGATCAGTACCCGAAGAAAATATGTATGAGTGCTTGGGGCGACCTGGTGAAGCAATTTAACGGCTACACGATGGGTTCTAAATTGAAAATTTCTTTCCGCATTGAATCTCGCGAATACAACGGTCGTTGGTACACCGATGTGCGTCCTTGGAAAGCAGTGGTAGAATCAAACGGTACTCCGGGTGCAGCGCCGATGGATGCTCCTTCGAATTATGAAGCTAATGGCAATAATTACAATCAGCCTGCTGCAGCTAACGCAAGTTCTGTAGAGGACGATTTGCCATTTTAATTTAATGAAGATGTTCATCATCGAAAAGGATGTGTGAACTAGAATATATAATGCAAAAACCCTGTCGTTCGTGATGGGGTTTTTGTTTTTAAAAAATTAAAAATAGTCCATTGTGACCTCTTTGTGGTAAAAATCACAGCATTATTTAAATATCAATTTTACCACAAAGGCACAAAGGAAACACAGAGTTTCACAGAGGCTAGCGCTTTTAAATTAGAATATTTATTTCCACCATTAGAATAGCTGTTTCACCAAATCCAAAAAAAAGAAATTGTGTATTTATAGTTTTTGATTGCATGATTTCATGACAAGGCTACATTTTACCTTTCAATTTATTATTTTCACCGTTGAAAGAAAAATATTATGACGTCGTATAAAAGATTACTGCTGCTCAGCTTCATGCTGCTTCGTACTGCTTTATCCTCTGCCGATGAGGGCATGTGGTTGCCGCAACTTTTGCAACAGCTCAACGCTGCTGAAATGCGCTTGAAGGGTTTGCAAATTCCGGTGGAAGAAATTTATAGTGTGAATAAAAATAGTTTGAAGGATGCCGTGGTGCATTTCGGTGGAGGTTGCACGGGTGAAATAATTTCTGCGCAGGGATTGTTGCTGACGAATCATCATTGTGGATTCGGACAAATTCAGGAACATAGTACGCTCGAACATAATTACCTTCGTGATGGTTTTTGGGCGAAGGAATTGAAAGATGAAATTCCTTGTCCGGGCCTGACGGCTACTTTTATTATTCGCATGGACGATGTGACTTCCGCTTTCAGCAAGGAACTGGAAAATTTATCGGAAGCACAGCGCAATGAGAAGATCAAAGAAATTTCTTCTCAGCTCGAAAAGAAAGCAACTGAAGGTACGCATTATGAAGCACGCGTGCGACAATTTTATTCGGGCAATGAATTTATTCTTATCGTGACCGAAACATTTGATGATGTAAGAATGGTGGGCGCACCGCCATCATCTATCGGAAAATTTGGCGGCGATACCGACAACTGGATGTGGCCCCGACATACCGGAGATTTTTCGATTTTTAGAGTGTACGCAGGAAAGGATAATAAACCTGCTGAGCATAGCGCTGAAAATGTGCCTTTCGTTCCACGTCACTTTTTTTCCATCTCCACCAAGGGTGTGCAAGCCGAAGATTTTACCATGGTGTATGGTTTTCCGGGAAGAACACAGCAATACATTTCTTCTTATCAAGTAGAGACGATTGTAGAAGTAACCAATCCCAACCGCATTCGCATTCGCACCGAACGTTTGGATGTGATGGGTGCAGCCATGAGAAGTAGTGAAACCTTGCATCTGAAATATGCCGACAAACAAAGTGGTGTCAGCAATGCATGGAAAAAATGGAAAGGAGAAAGCAAGGGATTGATAGCTGCGAAAGGTGTGGAAAGAAAAAAGAATTTCGAAAGTGATTTTACTTCTTGGTATTCGAAATCGGAAGTGTTGAAGAAAAAGTACGGCAATGTTTTACCCTCAATTGCTTCCTTGTATCAAAACACAAAACCCTATTTATCGGCGAATGATTATTATGCTGAAGCTGCTTTCGGGGTGGAGATCATCAGTTATGCTATTGGTCTGAAAAATTTAGTGGACATGAGTTTATCGGAAAAACCCGATACCGCAAAAATCAAGACGGAAGCGGAAGCCTACAAAGTAGGAGTAGCTGGTTATTTCAAAGATTACGATGCTAACACCGACCGAAAGATGATGGCGCGTTTGCTGAAATTATTTGATGAGGGCGTTGCCGATTCATTGAAGCCGGTTTATTTTACGGATCTGCGTCAACGTTATCAATCTGATTTTGTGAAAATGGCGGATGCTGTTTTTGCGAAATCTGATTTGGACGATGAAAAAGAGATGGCAGAAATGTTTGCTAAGTTCAAAAAATCGGAAGCCAAGGAATTGAAAAAAGATCCGGCTTACCAGCTTGCCGATGCTTTGGTGGTGTACTATCGGGAACGCATAGCCGAAAAGGTGAAATCATTTACTGCAGGATTGAATTTATTAAATCGCCTTTACATGGAAGGACAAAAGGAAATGCAGCCCGAGAAGAAATTTTATCCGGATGCCAATAGCACCATGCGTTTATCCTACGGACAAGTACGCGGCTACGATGCTCGCGATGCGGTGTACTTTAATTATCAAACCAACCTCGACGGCATCATGGAGAAATACATTCCCGGTGATGAAGAATTTGATTTGCCGGCGCGCCTTGTTGAATTGTATCAGAAGAAAGATTACGGACAGTATGCAGTCAATGGCTCTGTGCCGGTAGCCTTCATCGCCACCAACCATACCACAGGAGGAAATTCGGGAAGTCCGGTTTTAAATGCAAAGGGGCAACTCATTGGCACCAATTACGATCGCGTTTGGGAAGGAACCATGAGTGATATTTTATTCAATCCCGAAATTTGCCGCAACATCAGCCTCGACATTCGCTATACCTTATTCATCGTAGATAAATTTGCAGGAGCAAAAAGGTTGATTGATGAAATGGATATTGTGAACTAGCTTTCTTTAGAATTACTCATTCGTCGGGCTTATTGGGCTAGGAGAAATTTTGGGAATGTCGTTGGTCGTTAGTTTTTGGTCGTTAGTCGAGAAGGCTTGCCCGTCTTGGTTGTAATTTATTTTTTTCTGATTTTCGTTGCGTTTTTAAAATCAGCCCTTTTCAGCTAAATCTGCAAAATCCGTGTTCTATTTCGTTTTTAGAAAAGGGGATTCGTATATCCGTATCAATTAGTACATCTGTAAACCCAAACGGTATTTGTATATCCATATCAATTCGTACATCTGTAAACCCAAACGGTATTAGTATCAATTAGTACATCTGTAAACCCAAACGGTATTCGTATATCCGTATCAATTCGTACATCTGTAAACCCAAACGGTATTCGTATATCCGTATCAAATAGTACATCTGTAAACCAAATCTAAAAATATTTTTCGTTTAGAATAAACTTTCTAAAAAACAAAAAGCCCATCTCGCGAGCGAGACAGGCCTTTCTATTAATTGATTGGATTAATCTTTAATGTATTCGAGTGAGCGAATAGCTCCTGCATTATCGGTAGCCGATAAATACATTACATCGTTTTCAAGAATCACGATGGTCCAGGCGCGGTTAAGATCTACGGCTTTAAATCCGGAGTTCGTTACCCAAACAGCGGCAGAATCGGCAACAGTAAAATTACTCAACTTCACATAAGCTTTTGTCAAGCGTGCATCGATAGAGTAATTACCTAAAAAAGTGGTATCGGAAATTACATTTCCGTTGACATCAAACTTCTTAAAATTCAGTGCAACAGATCCACCGTTAAAACTCCATCTCTCATGAGAGTCGTTGCTGCTGGCATAAAGGACCTTCCAGGTTTTCTGAATTTTTTCATTCAACTTTTTTTCTGAAAGTAATAAGTCATTCTGCTCACATCCTGAAAGGCTGATCATTACCACACCCGCCAGAATAAATAAAAGATTTTTCATGTTTAATATTATTTTATGTGTCCTTATACCATCAGAAGACTTCCAAAGGTACATCTAAAAAACGCCAAAACATTACAAAAATTAGCTTTTACCATCACGTATGCGTTGCTCAATCTTTGATGTGGAGTAGCCATCAACGAAAGGAATCGTTTTTACCTCACCTCCTTTCGCTATCACAATATCATATCCCACTATTTCTTCAGTCTTGTAATCAGCACCTTTCACCAACACATCCGGTTGCACCAAACGAATCAATTCATACGGTGTGGGCTCATCAAAAAGAACAATGGCCGAAACAAATTCCAGTGCCGCCATCACTAGCGCTCTTGAACGTTCATCCGTAATTGGCCTTGAAGGACCTTTTAATCTTGAGACCGAAGCATCTGTATTCAAGCCAATTACAAGTTTATCGCCAAAATCAGCAGCACGAGCCAAGTAATCGATATGACCTAAGTGAAGGAGATCAAAACAGCCATTGCTGAACACAATCTTACATCCTTCCTTACGCCAAGTATTGAGTTGATCGCTCAATTCGACGGTATTCATCAGCTTCTTCTCGATGTTTTTCAAATGACTCATTGAACAGCGGTGTTACGATTCTTAACAAAGAAAAATAAAGCGATCATAGAAGCCGCGCCCAATATAATTAGCAGTAATGTAGATACCGTGTGACTCATTGTTGCATACACGATACCATCGGTTTCAGTTAATCCATATAAAAGGAGTCCGTTCGAAACTAGCAAATGATACGCACCAATTCCACCTTGAACGGGAGCTGTCATTCCGATACCTCCGAGTACCATAATAAAGAGTGCAGCGGAGGCGCCAAGTCCTGCTGTTTCGGGCAAGGCAAGAAAACAAACGTAACTCATACCAAAATACATGAACCAGATAAAGAGCGTATGGAAAATAAATACACCTTTGTTTTTAATACGCGTTACGCTGCGTAAACCTTCAGCAATACCGCCCATCAATTTTTTTATTTTTAAAACCATTGCCGGAGGATTTTCCATTCGGAAAACGCGCACTGTAATGAAAATAGCCAGCGCAACAACGAAAGCAAAAATTCCAAGAACCAATGAACTGTTTCCGATTTTCTCGAGTAGCGGTTGAAATAAAAACTCATTCATAAATCCCCCTAAACGATCAAATTCTAGGACAGCAGTTAGTACAATACATATCACCAACATGAGCACATCCATCAAACGTTCAACAATCACGGTACCGATTAATTTTTCGAAGGGAACACCATCACTTTTATTCAAGGCACCGCAACGTGAAATTTCGCCGAGTCGAGGAATCGCCATGTTCGCTAAATAGCCAAACATCACCGCGTGATAGGTCGTGCTTAAGCGAGGTTTGTAGCCTAAGGGTTCTATTAGTTGTACCCATCGCATCGATCTACTTATTAATGCAGCGATGGAGCAAATACAACATAATACAATGTACCAGGGATTGGCTGTTTTAACTTTTTCCCATACCATTGAAAAATCTTGATGTCGGAAAGTCAGCCAAAGCAAAGCTACACCTAGGGCTAAAAAGAGAAGATTTCGTAGTACGCTAATCAAAATTTAAGCTTTAACCGGACGATTATCCGGATCGGGGAAACACAACCAGGGTTTAAAAGACTTCGCTTTTTCAAAATCCATACTGGCATAAGAGATCACAATGATGATATCGCCTACGTGCATTTTACGTGCGGCAGGACCATTGATACATACTTCTCCACTTCCTCTTTTGCCTGTAATTACGTAGGTTTCAAGGCGTTCTCCATTATTAATATTTAGCACCTGCACCTTTTCACCTTCAATCATATTGGAGGCATCCATCAAATCCGGATCGAGTGTGATACTGCCCACATAGTGTAATTCAGCCTGCGTTATACGCGCGCGATGAATCTTTGATTTTAGAATCTGAATCGTCATAAGGCTGCAAATGTAGGAAAATTCATTCGCTCAAATAGTTCTGTTTCTATCGTATTAATAGGCAAGAATATAGAATGGCATCTTGGAAATGTAATTTCTCAAAACCGAAAACTCTCTCCTTGTCATTCTGAGCAATGCAATCCCCCATAAAGGGTGTTTTATTATCATTTAAAAGAATTAATTTAGCAAAGCGAATTCTAAGTTTTAAAAGGATCGTTTAAAAAATTAATATGGATATCGGAAGGCCCAAGAAAATTTTTATTGTAGAAGACGATGAGTTGCAAGGAAGGATTTTAAAAGATCGTTTGACGCGTGATATTCCGCATCATGTGGATGTGTATAAAACGGGAGAAGACTGTTTGAAGCATATGGATCGAAATCCGGAAATTATTGTTTTGGATAATAATTTGAATTCGGTGGTGAAAGAGGCGGCTTCAGGTATGGAAATATTAAGCATATTAAAAAAGTCACATCCTGATGTACATATTATCATGTTGAGTAGTCAGGAGCGTTATAGTGTGGCTTTACAGAGTATCGCAAAAGGAGCAGAACAATATGTTATTAAGGATGCGGAATCGGTAGAGAAAATTTGTAAAATAGTGACGGATTTGTAATTTTCTATTTTAGTTGATTACAATTAATTTTTACAATAAAATAATTTCTTCTATATTAATAATTTGAAAAAGAAAACATCAACAATGAAATTGGCATATAAAATTCTTATTCTTACTGTAATATTAATACCTTTTTTGGGATGTGGTTCGGCTAAAGTAGAAACGGAGGAAGCAAAGAAATTAGTAGAGTCACTTTTAACTGATCTAAAAAATGAAAATTACGATAATGTGAATACTTATTTTACTTCTAGCTTTAATAATAGCGAAAGCATGGAAGTGAAAATACAGAAGTTTGTGCGTCTGCTGGATACTACTGGACCTATTGAATCTTTTGAATTTGTGAGTGAAGAAAAAAAGTATGATGAGGACTCGGGATACAATCAATGCAAGTTACTTTACAAAGTAAAATGTAGTCGAACCACATTAAAGGAAACCTTCATTGTGGTTAGTGACGAAGGCAAATTGGGAATTATTTTTTATAATGTGGAGAATTTGGAATAGAACACGTATTTTGCAGATTTATCTGATAAGAGCTGATTTTTTACTACTACCAGCTAACGACCAACGACCAAAAGCTAACGACCAAATAGTATTTTACAATGATTTTTCTTGAATATTTCTTGAATCTAAAATTCTTCGCCCTCAACAAAGATTCATTCGCCAATTTATTAATCATACTCTTGTGGTAGTAAAAACAAATTACTATTTTGCAATACTAAACCACTTATATGAGAAAAATTTACTTTTTTACAGCGATCTTCCTTTTGATCGGCCAGCAGGTATTTTCGCAAACTGTACCTTCTGCACAAACGATTCCTTATACTCAAGACTTCTCAGGACTTGTAGCTACCTCTACAACTTATCCCGCAGGATGGCAAGGCTGGCAATTGGGAACTACATCTTCATCAAATTTCAGAACTACAGCACCAACGGCCAATTCATTGTTGTTGGCAAGTAGTACGGCAACCACTACCACTGGCGGAATCCATAATTATAATGGAAAACTAGGAATTCTTTCTTCCAGTACAATTGATGTTGGTTTAGGTGTAGTTGTAAATACCACAGGAAAGGTAAACGTAGTCGTTACATTTGATGTGGCAACCATTCGAAACCCCTTCAATGGTAGTACGGAAACGCGCAGAAATAATGTGGAGCTACAATATCGTGTTGGAAATACAATTGGTGTTTTTACATCACTAACGGGTAGCATATACGTAAATAATACATCTGCCCAAACTTCAGGAACTGTTTCCAGAAATGGAATGCGTTTCCAATATATTTTACCTGCGGCTTGCGAAAATCAAAGTAATGTTCAGTTGAGATGGGTGCAACGCGATTCTGTAGGTGCAGGATCTCGTCCTTCTTTTGCAATTGATAATGTTATTGTTTGTCCGGCTCCTATTGTTAACGCCACGGTAAAACCTGCTTGTGGAGCGAATAACGGTAGCATTAATTTAGCGGTAAGTTCCGGAATGCCACCTTATACTGTTGCATGGGATACGATCAATAAAAGTGGGCCGGCTTTTTCTGTGACCACCGCAACTAAAACCAGTCAACACCCTTATTTCGGAGTGGGGTTTCCCGTGGGTTATGTTTTAGATGGAATTCAGGGGAAGGAATTAACCTTGACCAAAGGCGTAAATTATACTTTTAACGGAACTTTTCCGGGACATCCATTTCATATCACCACCAGTACTTCCGGCGGAAATTTTGCGAACGAAGTAAATTCAGGAGTTACCAATAGTCAGTTGCAAGGTGGAGCCATGGTGTTTACTCCAAATAACACACATCCCTCCCTGTTATATTATATGTGTGGTGTGCATATGAACATGGGTTGGAAAGTAAACGTTTCGAATGGGCAATTAAATACGCTGAATATTTCGAATTTAAGTCCGGGCAAATATACGGCTGCTGTTTCCTCGGCTGATGGTTGCATCACTACATTAACTTTTACTGTTTTGAGCGGAACGCCAATAGAAATTTTATTGAATAGCAATAGTCCACTCTGTGATGGAAGCGATTTAAATTTAGATGTAGAAGGAGCGGATTCATACATTTGGAGTGGACCATTAAGTTTTACATCAACAAGTAATTCACCGATTCGCACTTCTGTAAATAGTAATCACGCAGGATTTTATTCGGTCTTGGCTTCTTCTGTTGTGGGATGTACTGCAGCAGATTCTGTCGAAGTAATTGTTAATTTAACTCCTGCAATCGCTTCCTTTACACCTTCGAGTGGAGGTAGCGGAACTCTTGTTAGTGTAAGTGGAAATAATTTCACTGGGGTAAACCTAGTTGAATTGGGAGGGCAAACTGCTACTCCTAATGTGTTGAACAATGCTTCTCTTGAATTCAATGTTCCATTAAATGCTAGTTCGGGAAATATTATTTTAACAAATAGCGACGGATGTACCGATACAAGTGCGAATGCTTTTTTAGTTTTGAACTTAAGCCAACTTCAACTGAAAATGTTTGTAGAAGGATTTTATAGTGGAGCAGGGCAAATGATAAGTCCTTTACAAGATCCATTGAATCCTTTCAATGCTGATTCCATTTCAGTAGCGCTTTATGATTCATTAAATGTAACTGGACCTGCCTCATTTAGTACAAACGGCGTAATTGATGTAAACGGCAGCGGAACATTTACATTCCCATCTGCGGTAATAGGTAACCGTTATTACATTGTGGTTCGTCATCGGAATAGTATAGAGTCTTGGAGTAAGTTTACGCATCTATTTACTGCTTCGAGTTTGTATAAGTTTACTCCTTAGTTTGGAGTTTGGAGTTTGGAGT
>Ga0105052_10001483_pt1 | contig 30756 bp, 24 predicted proteins | sample FRY03_FD_78094 | JGI IMG/M metagenome (GOLD analysis project Ga0105052, IMG submission 78094) | Freshwater microbial communities from Lake Fryxell liftoff mats and glacier meltwater in Antarctica - FRY-03 | ecosystem: Environmental > Aquatic > Freshwater > Ice > Glacier meltwater ... | reverse complement strand
GGTTTTGAATGAATTTACGTTAAGGTCTATTATTTTGCATAAAATTATTTCAGCTTGAACTATTTCTTCATCATTCAATATCGAATTGTCCTTAGTTTCGTTAATATAATTTCGAATAATTTTTACCTTCTCCTTTTTCAAATAACAAAATTTAACACAGTAATCCATAACTTTTTTGGTCGGACTGCTATAAAATTTTTTATCATTATTATTTGATAACTTTTCTATTCTTTCTTTTAAATAGAGATATACTTCTTCCATAAAAATCGGATTTGCTACACACCTTTCTGAATTAATTCCATTTAACATTAGTATTTCAATTAAAAAAACAAAATGTTAACATAAATACATTAATTTAAATTTTAAGTTATTATATATTAAACCCTAACCATTTTAAGATATGGTTAATATTTCATATACAAAATCAATTTATATTGAAGGTTGGGTTAAAAATCTATTTAATACATTAATTTGGAAAAAAAAATTTTTTACATTTTCGTCAACTAAAATTTTAAAAAGTTTGTTTAACCTAACAGTCCTAAAAAAAAAGTTGATTATTTTCAACAATATCGATTTCAGAATTTATTTATTTTATGTTAGATTCAAAAAGTTTAAAAATTCTATTATTATTCTTAAACTTTTCAAGTTACAAGACGAATCTAGAGTAAGTAGATTAATTGGAATTTTACTAGAAAAATACGACAAAAATTTTGAAAAATTTTCCATTCAACGGAGTCGCTGGAAAAATGATTTAAGAATAAATATAAATTTCAAATTTCTATTCGAGCGAAAAAGTTTTTATTTAAACAAAATAATTAATTCAAGTTATGACATTAATTTATTTAATATAATTCTGGAATTAATTAATAAAATAAAAAAAATAATAATAATGAAATCATTTTTATATAAATCTTTTTTTTTAATTAAAATAACTGGAAAAACAAATGTTTTTCTATTTAAGAATTTTTGATATATTTTATCAATAATATAGATTAGGTTTTAAATAGGTTTTTAATCGGATGAGAATTATTTTTAAGAGTTTTGTCATTAATTTCGATATAAAAAAAAGTGCACAACTTTGATCTGAATCTAAATCTAGTGAAAAAGATTAATTTCAAAAATTTGAATTTAGTTAAAAAACTTTTGTAAAATATCAAGTGATTAAGGGAAATCATTTTTAAATAACACATTCTGGGAGATATTTTCTCAGGGATGAACCTTTTTTTCTTAAACCCAGATTTAAAAAAAATTGAAATTAATAATTGAATTGGAACAGTTTGTAGGTATCCACCCCTCCCATTTACATCATAAGCTGAGGGGTTTTGAAGGTAAAAATACGTTTCAGTCTCACCTCCCAACAACGAATCACTTGATATTATTTCCTTATCGAGTCTTTTAATCATTTTAAAGTTGGTTAAAGTTTTACAAAAATCTATTTTTGAACCTAGTTGGGGATTATACCTGTGACTATCGTCAATTGCGAACCTATATCTAAAAAAACCTTGAATAAGCGGTAAAATTACTGTAAACTCATTTCCAGACTTTTTCAATGGGATTCTTTTATTCCAGGAATCCCATGTTCCAGATAAAAAAGAATAGGAACCAGGTAATGTACAATTAAACATTGTGTTAATAGTAAAAATTTTATCCAAAGGTTTTATGTATCTTGTAAACGATATTTGTTTTTGTTTAAAAAAACTAGTGATTGTCAATATATCCTTAGTTTTTAAATCATGTCTGGGTTTCATAAATTTGATGTCAAATAAAACAATCACCAATAGTAGTGCTTTGAATTAAACATTTAATTACGTTATTTTATCACAAAGAAACCAAAGTTATGTATATTTTTAATTCAATAATAACTTTTCCTGTAAATTTACAAACCAAAAAATTTAAGCGAAAGCTATTAGTCGTTGATTTTTATAAAAAAAATTTGACTATTATTCTAAAAATGGAAAAAAATTTTTCTAAACATCATTCATTTTCAGACAAAATGTTCATTCGAAAAGAAAAAAGTATAAAAAGTTTGGCTCAAAATGGTATATCTATACCTGTTAAAAAGGAAGGATATTCTTCTTTACACAACCACTCAGATTTATCTTTGCTTGACGGTGCGTCAAGGATATCAGACATGGTTTCATTTACAAAAGAACTAGGAATAAACTCTATTTCCATCACTGACCATGGTGTCATGCACGCAATAGTTGATCTGTTCAAAGAATGTGAAAAAATTGGTATCAAGCCTATTGCTGGAAATGAAATGTATGTTATAAATGGAAATATATCACGTAACTATAAAAGAAGTCAATTATCAAAATACCATCAGATTGTGCTTGCTTTGAGTAAACATGGTTATATGAATCTTGTTAAATTAACAACATTAAGTCATCTAAATGGTTGGCAAGGAAGTGGTGCATTTGGTAGACCGTGTATAAGTAAGGGACTATTGTTCAAATACAAAAAAGATATTATCATTACAAGTGCTTGCTTAGGAGGAGAAATTTGTCAAAACTTACTAGATAAAAATTTAACTTATGCAAAAAAAGTTGCTAATTGGTATAAAAATAACTTCGAAGCCTTTTTTTTCCTTGAATTACAAGATCATGGACATAGGGAAGATCGTGCCGTAAACATGAACATTTTAAAAATATCAGAAGAATTCAGGATTAAATTAATTAGTACAAATGATAGTCATTTTACTATGGATAGAGATGTTGAAGCTCATGATACATTACTTTGTATCCAAACAGGTAAATCTTTTGATGAACCTGGGAGAATGCGATACAGTGGTACCGAATTTCTAAAATCATCAATTGAAATGAAGAGTATGTATCGTGATCATGTTACAAGTAATAAAATTCATTCTGCACTTAAAAGCACGATCAATGTTTCACAAAAAGCTGAAAATTATTCAATTTGGGCAGAAATTACTATTCCTAAATTCCAAATGCCTCAACAATATAAAAATTTTACTCTTGATGAATTTCTAGGATTTTTAGGATTTCAAGGTCTTACTAAGATACTTCTAGAAAAATTCGAAAACAATATTGATGTTCCACAAATTAATAGCAATCCAAAAATGACAATAATAAAAATAAAATATAAGAAATACTATGAAAGATTGGCATACGAACTTCAATCAATAAAATCAATGGGGTTTTCAACATATTTTCTTGTCGTTTGGGATTTTATATATTTTGCTAGAAACAATAGTGTTCCAATAGGATCAGGAAGAGGTTCGGTAGCAGGATCATTAGTTGCATATTCTCTTGGCATTACAAGTATTGACCCTATCGAGAATGGCCTCTTATTCGAGAGGTTTCTTAATCCTGCTAGAAAAAGTATGCCTGATATTGATACTGACTTTAGTATTGATGGAAGAGATATGGTAATAGAATATGTATCTATGAGATACGGGCAAGAAAAGGTTGCTCAAATTATAACTTTTAATCGACTAACATCAAAATCAATTTTAAAAGATATGGGAAAATCAGCTCGAAGAGAAAATCCATTAATTGAGAAAATGTCAGACCTAATACCTATAAGTCGAGGAAAACCGCTGAACCTTGAATCTATGATCTCTAAAGAGTCACCGGTTCAAGATTTTAGAAAGATTTATTTAAAAAATGAGGATTTGAAAAATATAATTGATAAAGCAATAAATTTTGAAGGAATGAATAAAACTACGGCTGTTCATGCAGCTGGTATTGTTATCTCTTCAAGAAAATTAGATGAAGTTGTACCTCTTACACGAGGAACAAGAGGAGAAGTAATGACTCAGTATCCCATGGAAGATGTCGAATATCTCGGGCTTTTAAAAATAGATTTTTTAGGGTTAAAAAATCTTTCAATGGTAGAAAGTGTAATAAATTTTGTAAATTACCGATTCAACAATCAAATATTAACATTGGATTCGAGCTTTTTACAGCCTCATTTTGATATAAACACATTTAATTTACTTACAAGAAAAGATCTTGATGGTATATTTCAATTAGACGCATCAAAAGGAATGAGAGATATTGTTTCTGAAATGAGACCTAGTTCAATACAGGATATAAGCTCTATCCTCGCTCTTTATCGACCAGGACCATTAGACACAGGTTTGATTCCACGTTTTATAAAAAGGAAAAGGAAAGTGTTACTATATAAATTCGATTATCCAGAGCTGAAACAAACTTTAGTCGAAACTTATGGAATATTGATATACCAAGAACAAATAATGAAAGTTGCCCAAGAATTAGGGGGATACAGTATGAGTCAAGCAGATATTCTTCGAAGAGCCATGGGGAAAAAGAAAATATCAGAAATGAGAACTCAAGAAAAAATATTTATTGAGGGTTGTATAAATAATTCTTTAGAAAAAGTTGCAGGACGACAAATTTTTAATCAAATGTTGGGTTTTGCTGAATACTGTTTTAACAAATCTCACTCCACTGCATATGCATTCACAACTTACCAGACTGCGTGGTTGAAATCTCACTGGCCTGTAGAATTTTTCAGTAGCCTAATGAGTGTAAATTTAACTGATTTTGAGAAAATTGAAAAATATATGCATCAGGCAGCTTCAGTTGGTATTTTTGTCCGCAAACCTGAGATTAATGAATGTGATGTATTTTTTTTTCCTGATTATTCTAAAAATAATGAAAACTTTGTAAACTTTGGTTTAGGTTCTATTAAAAGTATAGGAGAAATCGCTGCTTCAATAATAATTACTGATAGGAAGATATTTGGTGGATTCAATAATTTAAGTGAAGTTGTAAATAGGTTAATAAAAAAACAGTGGGTATCGAAAAAATTAATCCAAACTTTAATAATCTGCGGTTGTTTAGATAAAATTGGTGGAGAAAAAAAAAGGAAACGGATTCTCCTGAGTCTTGATAAAATAATAGAATGGATGAACCGAACACAGAAAATTAAATATATTCATCAACCATTATTGTTAGATTTAAATTCCCTAAAAAAAGAAAATCAGAAATTGACAAATCCACCAAAACCTCTGGTAATTGAAATAAATTCTGAACAAATTTATTTAGCTAACAATTTGACTGGTATAGTAGGAATTAATTCTTTTTTATTGAATCAAACCGAACCTATCATGTTATTAGGAGCGATTTATAGTATATCGTTTGGGCTCATTGAGCCTGATGATTATGATTTACCATATATAGTAAAAAATAGAGATTCTATTCAAAAATTATCATCAACTCTACCCAAAATTGAAAAAATCAAAATAATAAAAAATAATCGGGATATATATGACTTTCTAATCATAGCCTATATTCTAGAAATTCAGGAATATACAACCTTCTCTAAAAAAAAGGTATTAAAAGTAATCTTTGAAGATTTAAATGGTATTGCAACCACATTAATGTTCGAAAAGGCTACGGATAAGTTAAGTATTAACAAACAAATGAAAAATGGAGATTTAATAAAAATTAAAAATAATCTTTCCCCTGGAGATCTTTTTGTAGGTTCTGCTTTAGATGATGAACAAATTTTTGGGTCTAGAAAACTAAAATTATCATGGGTGGCTCCAATAAATGGATACCAGATTGTTTTAATTACAGTATCAGCACAAAAAATGAATTGTTTTTCAGTGCATCTTTTACTCAAGCTAAATTTGATAATTAATTCATATTTTTCAAATTATAATTATGACTTAGTTCATTTGGTAATTAATATAAATGGCGAAAATAGAGGGGAAATAATAACAACCAATTTATCTATTTTAGAATCTGATTCTAGCATTATCGTTAAACTTATTAAAAAACTTGGGTTTGAGTGCAGTTTATTTAAATTGGATCCAGTATAATAAAAAATAATTTCTTAGGGAACATCTTGATAAAGTCTACCTTTAAAAATAAAAACACATAATAAATTTAAAACAACCAAAGCAATAAATATATGGTAAAAACTTAAATTAAATGAATTAATAAAAAAAATTAAGATATATTAATCTTCATTAAAATTGGATAGATTTTATGATGGCTAAGGTTAAATTTATTATCAAATACATCAAAGTTTTTTAATAAATTTAGAATTTAATTATTTTAATAATTTAAATTATAAGTATGGAATTTTTTTTAAATAGTTCAGAGATCGATTTTCTTATTTTACTTTATCTTAAAGAATGTGGTAAGTAGAAAAATATAAATTTCAATATTAAAATAAAATATTTATGGGATAATTTTTTAATAAAAATAGGCTATAGTCATAGTTTTTATCTATTTTCTAGAGAAGCAAACATAAATTTATCCTTCGAAAACGAAAAAGTTTTCCCATCAGGCTCGTTGGTTTCACTGATTCAACGCGGCTTAATATATTCTCATCTTGAAAACGATTGGTTTTTGAAATTACAGAAAAATAATAAAAATTCAATACAAAATTTAATGGAAAGACGTAAACACTTTTTTAAATCATTTAAATATAAATTACTGACAATTGACAAAAAATTTTACATTTCAACACAAATTATAAAACAAAACCCTATCCTCTTTTGTTCTTGGCATACTAGAAAACTTCGAGGATATTATTCGACACGAAATTCAATCAATTTTTTATCTGAAAGGAGAGGTTATATTCATTCAGTTAAAATTCAATCTAAAGATTCAATTCTAAATAGAAATAGAAAAACTTGCAATTCTTATGAAATTACTTCAATAGATTTAAATGTTTCTGGGACACTTATTTCGACAACTTTTTACAACGGTCTATTTATTATTTGGACAGAAACTGGAATTCAGTTAACTAATACTTTTTTTATAAATCGCGCATTAATAGAATCAAGATGGGCCGAAAATTCAAGAGTCGTGGTTTTGTTGTATTTATCTGGAGAATTAAAAACTTGGTCAAGCTGGTATTCTCAATCTATACTAACTATTTTGCCAACTAGATATTTGATAGTTTCTTTAGAATGGAAGGATAGTCATTATTTATTTGTTTTCTCAAAAAATAAAATTCTTTCTAGATTTGATTTAACAAAAAAAAAAATAAACACTATTCGAGCACATAATTCTCAAATTAATGATATAAAATATTCATGTGAAAATGAAATTCTAGGTTCATGTGGTGATGATTTATTGATTAAACTTTGGAAGTCAAAAAAAGAACTTCAATACTTTGCCGTTCTCAGTGGTCATAAAAAAGAAATATTGGTTATTTCTTTTTCACCTCCCAAGTATCAAAAGAATAAATTTTTTGAAAAATGTCTTATGATAAGTGGATCATTAGATTATTCAATAAGAATATGGAATATAAATTTAAAAACTTGTTTAAAATTTTTCAAATTGACTGGTCCAGTTTTTTCGCTAGAATGGGATTCTAATCAGTTATGTATACTTGCCGGTGTATGTGGAAAAATTTATACATTAACTTTACATACCTTCATTAATGAATTTAAACAATTAGTTGGAAATTATGGGGTTTTTTCTTTAAATTCACATCCAATGGTGAATAAATATCTAGGCTTAAGCTATAAAAATATTTTTTTATTGTAATATTTTTAAAATTAATTAAACTAATATTACAATAAAAAAGTGTTTTAAATTAAATATTAAAATATAATCAAATAATAATGTTGTCATCAATATCTATAAAAAAAAAATTCATATCAGACGGTGTTTTTTTTTCTGAAATTAATGAATTTCTTTCTAAAGAATTATTCGAGAGTGGTTATTCGGGATTTGATGTTGAGAAAAGTCCTTTACGAACAGAAATTATAATTAAGACTACAAAAGCTCCTTCTGTAATAGGATATAAAGGTCGTCGAATAAGAGAATTATCTACTTTAATAAAAGATCGTTTTAATTTCAACAACAGTAAAATTGCATTATATGTCGAAAAAGTTTTAAATAGAGGTCTTTGTCCAAATATTCAAGCCGAGCTTTTGAGATTTAAATTATTAAAAGGCTTAACTGTTAGAAAGGCTTGTTATGCTATAGTTAGATCTGTTATGGAATCTGGGGCAAAAGGTTGTATTGTAACAGTTTCTGGTAAACTTAGAGCTCAAAGGGCAAAAAGTATGAAGTTTATGGACGGCTATATGATCCACTCAGGACAGCCTGTTGATGAATATGTTAAATCTTCAACAAAACATTGCCTTTTGCCGCAAGGGATGATCGGTATTAAAGTGTCAATTATGTTACCTTGGGATCCTACTGGAATAATGGGTCCAAAAAAGCCACTTCCAGATTTAGTCACAATCTTAGAAGGGAAAGTAAACTTTTAATTAAAATTATTTTTTTTTTCTCCATAATAGAACATCCAGCAAAAAATTTTTAACCAACTTTATTTTAAAAAAATTTCGCTAAAAAAATAAATTATGTTTTTTATATATTAATAAAATTAAAAATTAATGTAAATAAGATTTACATAAAAACCAATCTGGAATCAAAATGACTGTTTCAATTAAAAGTCAGACTGTAGGGTTTGTCATTGGAGTAAAAACAAATTATTTAATAATTTTTTTGGAAGAAAATAAAATTGGAATTTTGTCTAAACAATTTTTTAAAAAAAAACGTTTTTTTATAGGACAATTAATAATCGGAAGATTTGAAACGCAACCATCTTCTTCAATTAGATTTAAAATTACAAAAAAATTAAAATTAAACTCATTTTCTAAAATTCATAAATTTTACTGGCCATTCAATCAGATTTTAGTTCGAATTCCAAAAAACATTACGATTAAAGCAGTCAGTTTATACAATTTTGACTTTCTTCTTAAAAAAATCGGAAAGTTTTTTGAATTTAACAGCGCATGTGGTACAAATGGATTTGTATCATACACTACAAATGAAAAATTTATTAATTATTTTTTTATTCTAAAAATAAAATACTTCGAGTATGTGTCCTTATAGCTCAATTGGTTAGTAATAATTAAAGCATATGACTGTTAATCATAAGGTCGAGAGTTCGAGTCTCTCTGAGGACGCATTAAATTTTTATGTATAATATATATATAGTTCACTTTTATAATATGTTTGTACTTATAAAAAAATTATTTAATGAGTACATTGCAATCTGGAGTAAGTCATATTTTTTAAATATTTTAATACAATGGTTTTATTTTATATAATTTTTAGTATGATCTTACCGTAACATCATATTCTCCAGAAGGAAGAATCCTTCAATTAGAATATGCTCAACGGAGGGTTCATAGTAGCCAAACAATTACAGCAATTACGTGTAAAGATGGTTTAATACTTTTTGCAGAGAAATCAGTTGAAGCTTTTAAAAAAGGCTTTGAGGAGTGCCGTATGATGGTTTTTTTGAATAAAATTAATATTTTGGTTGGGACAGGATTATTTCAGGATTTTCAAAGAATAATTGAAAGAGCAAAAACTGATTCGACAAGTTTTAAAGAAAATTTTTCTAGCGTTTTAACTGGAAAATTACTAGCATCCCGAATTGCATCTTTAATCCACCTTCAAACAAGATATTGGTACATAAGACCTCTGTGTTGTTCACTATTTTTAGGAAGTGTAAACTTTAATTTTCCAGAACTTTATATTATCACTCAGGCAGGCCATTATTTCAAATGTTTTTCTGGTTCGCTTGGAGAAAAATCTGAGATATTTAAAATAGCCATCGACAAATTCCTAGAGAATCAACTAACTTGTCGAAAAAGTATAAAAAAAATTTACAATTTATATCAACAAATAAAAAAAAATTTTAATTTTGATTATTTAGAAATAGCATGTTTCTCCAAAGAAAATTTTAGGATTAAAACTACTATATCGTGTAATCTAATGATTGAGATTCAACGAAAATTCAATTTTTCTTGATTAAACCTTTCATATTACAATTTAAATGTTATGTTTTCTTTAAATTTAATACAGACTCTTATAGGAAATTGTTTTTAAAAATATAAAAAACTATTTGATGAGAAAAAAAATGTGAACGGGGATGCTTTTAAATGCTCATACAATTAATTTCAGGTTTATATTTTAATTCATATAAATCCGTGGTTATGCTAGAACCAGATAAACATTGAAAACATTGAAAATAAAATCGGATATAATTTACTCCAAAATAACTTTTATTTAGTATTTTTTCTTTTATAGCGTTTACTTTTTTACCTTTTTTAAATTTTATAAAACATTTTAAACATTTTATATCAATTGGAATCATAAAACGAATTTTTTTTTTTGATTTATTATTTGAATTAGTAATTTTTTGATACTGTTCTATGATCTGCTCATGTTTAGAAATACACTTTCGTTCAGACATTAATTAATACAAAACGAGGGTGCCTTAGGTATATTATGGGAATAACTTATTTTGACAACGATTACCACATCCAAATATTGTTTGGATTTGGAAATTTTAGAAAAAGCGAAATTATAAATTACAAGTAAGTTATTTTTTTCAAGAAACACTTTTAAGAGCAATTTAGATTTAATAATAGATATTCAACAAATTTGTCAGTTAAAAAGACAGGTACAACTATAACAGGTTTGATTTTTAATAAAGGCTTAATTTTTGCCTCTGATACTAGAGCTACAAACGTAAAAGTGTCATGTGATAATAATTGCCAAAAAATTCATTATCTTGCACCAAATATATGCTGTATGGGAGCTGGTACATCAGCTGATGCTGAAAATGTTAAAAAGATTCTCTTTTATCAATTAGAACTACAAAGACTATCATCGGGGAGAGAGTCTAGAATACTAACTGCGTTAACAATCTGTAAAAATTTTCTATATGAATATAAAGGAAATATTTCTGCTTCTTTAATAATAGGAGGTTATGATATAATGGGACCTCAATTATTTTCAGTACATCCACATGGGTCAACTAACAGCTTACCTTTTATATCCATGGGTAGTGGATCTTTATCAGCAATGTCTGTTCTAGAAAACAGTTTCAAGAATTCCCTCGATTTAAATTCAGCTCTTATTTTGAGTAAAGAATCGATTTTGGCTGGAATTTATAATGATATGGGATCGGGTAATTGTATTGATTTGTGTATTATTTTAAAAGATTGCTTAATCTTTAATCGAAATACATGGAATTCAGTTAATAAGTCCTGTTCTATTGAAATATTAAAAGAGAATTTTAAAAATTGAAAAAAAAATAAGAAAGATGTTTTACACAACTGATTGTAGGGAAAAGTTATATAAAAAATTTATTTAAATCCAACATATTTTGATATTAGCTTTTATTTATTGAATCATTTTGAAAGTATTAAATTCTTTAAATTTAATCCAGATTGTCCTTGTAGCTTAGTGGTAAAGCATTCGTTTCGTAAACGAAAGATTATGAGTTCAATTCTCGTCAAGGGCAAATACACATTGAATCAATCCTTACAAAATAAAATCTAAATTAAAGCTTGAATGTTCAAGAAGTTCGGGGATAGTAGGACGAGAATCGGGATGCCGTCTCAAACAATTTTCAATAATATCTATTAAACTAAATTCTGAATCAGGTAAATATTTTATCTTCAAGGTGTTATTAACAATAGAATGAATTTTTTGAATCATTGAAAAATCTTTAAAGGGTGGGAAACCCTGACTGAGTTGAAATAATATACATCCAAGAGACCATATATCAGACGCCCTACTACTTTTAAATTTAGGAATTTTCTCAAGAATTCCAGGAATTTCTAGAATCGCTTCTGGAGACATGTAGTTGAGAGTCCCAATATGTACATCTCGAGTTATATTTGTGGTGTTATTATCAATTGGCTTGGAAATTCCAAAATCAATTAGTTTTAAAGACTTTTTGATAAACAAAAAATTACTAGGCTTTAAATCTCCATGAACAATTCGTTCTTCATGAAGTTCTTTTACAGATTTTAGAATTTGCTTCCAATAATCTTTAATAATATGAAGATTTAAAGAACTATTATTTTTTTTGAGAAGATACTCTAAATCATAATCTCCAAATTCTAAAATTATATTCATTAACTTTTTTTTAAAATTAATTTCAGCGTCAATTATTTGTATAATAGTTGATTTTCCAAGTAAAAGTTTTAAAATTGCAATTTCATTAACAAAATTATTAAGGGTATAGAAACCAAATTCGCCAATTTTGTTTTTTTTAAGAGCAAAAACTTTTTTATCTTGCCTTAAAATCTTATAAACCTTTCCACTCCCACCTTTCCCTAACATTTCTAACTTAATATAAAGAACACCATTAATCTGTAAATAGCTTTTTTTTAGAAAATTCGAAAATTTTACAATTAACTTTATGAATTTTTTCTCAATTAGGTTTTTTAAACGACATAATATAATATCAGAAAAAATTTCATGATAAAATGTCCAATTCTTTGATAAGATTAGTTGAAATTTACAGTCGTAATATTTCTGTCGTATTCTTTGGATGTCAGAAAAGTAGTTTATTTTTTTGGTATATTTCCCCAAAAGTAAAGACTGACCATAAAAATTTTCACTAAAATTATAATGAAAATAGTTGAAACTTTTATATAGTCCTACATCACTTTCAATTCTTTTGCGAAAGTTAAAAATAACATGTTTATTATATTTTACATATTTAGGTATTTTTTCTGAAAATCCTTTTTTAAGTATACATAAAGGCAGTTCATTAGGTATCAAAGAAGAAGTATTCCTGGAAACTAAGGCAGTATTTATTGTATGTGTAGAGTTTAACTGTAACCCTATTAAGCTTTTGTTCTTTATAAAATTTAAATCTTTGTAAAATGAAAATTTTAAAATAGCTTTGGTGATATAAGACAAATATAAAAAAATCTTTAAAAAATCTAAAATGAATATTAAAGATATTTGTTTGAAATTATAATAATGAAAGGTTGTATATTTAAACTTTGTAAAAATCAACTCTTTTCTCAAATCAGAAAGCTTTTTTAAGACCTCTTTTTTAAGATATCCTTTGAATTGTACAATTAAAAATCTCATTAAAATTAATTTATCAATTTTTTTTTTAAAAAATAAGTTACCTACCAACAAAAAATGTTGTCTTCTGCCTCTATTTTTAATTAATTGAAGCATAATTATATATTTTTTTTATTCAATCTTAGAAAATAATTAAAAATATAATTTTTCATTATTTCAATTTAAAATAATTCTTGCCCTTCAAGCAATTTATAATCGCTTTTTGGGTAAATTGTTTAAATTTTTTTGAATTTAAAAAATCCTTGATGATTGTATTATTGTCTCCAAAATTAGAATCAACAAAAATCTTCCTATTTTTAAAAAAAAAAATTAACAAAGAAGAGGTTTTAATTTCATACAAAAAATCAAATTCTTTTACTTTGCTTAGATGAATCTTGTAATATTGGATAAATTTTTTAGAGTGTTTTGTATTATAGAAATAGGTCTGTTGGATTTCATTCTCAAGAGAATAAAAAATTAGTTTAAATTCTAAAATACTCATTTTATTAGCTTGATCTAGAATAGCTTGATCTATAGAATAATCATTTTTTAATTCCCTTTTTAACCAAAATTTCATTTTTTTTGAAAATGTATAAAAAAATTTTATAAAATTACAAATAGTTTAATAATTTTATAAAAGATTACTATTTAGCTTGTATATTTATTTATTAATTTTTTCCTCGATTATTAAAATGAGAAATGTTGTTTCAATAACAGATCATTCAAAATATGGGGGGGAAATTGGAATTAATTTGGAAATGTCTACTGAGAAACCCACAAAAAAAAACAAAAATATTGGGGATATTTTTTATTCTTTAAATTTTTTTAATATTTATCAACAAAAATGGAAAAATAGTAGTATGGAAAGCGAAAAATTTTATCGATTTGATCAAATTTTTAAAAAATTCATAAATATTAACAAAATTGATTTAAGAGATTTATGTTTAAAAAGAGGCAGACTTTTAAGAAATATTAAAATAAAAATATATATAGAAAAAATATTAAAATTTAAAGACATAGACCTTTTTATTAGATTTTCCTTGGGGTTTTCACAAAAGAATTTAATCTCTAGAACTTGGGATATTTTTGTTGAAAAATACGCTAAAATTAAGGAAAAAGTAAAGGCAAAAGGATTTTTACGAAAAGTAAAAGTCCTTAGAAGTATTAGAAAATTATTAAATAAAAGTATCAAGAATTCTAATAAATCTTCGGAAATAATACCTATTTTAAATTATATAAATATTTTCCAAAAAAAAAACCTTTTTTTGATAACTGGATCAAATGATTGTATTGTTAATAAATTCAATATAATGTTTAAACTTATAAATTCGGATTATTTTAAAAAGATACTATTTTTAAAATCTGCTTATATAAATTTTTATATATATTAATATTTATTTGAAATAAATAACTAACACTTTGTTCAGTTTTTATGTTTGAAATTTTTACATTAATCCCCAAACAAAACATTGTTGGGGGACCTGAAGAAATTATTTCAACCTCTTTTTTATCAATAAAATCAATTTATTTGAATTTTGTATTAAAAATCATTAATTATCAAAGTATCTACTGGATAAAAAAAAAAATCATGATTTTTATGTTTATTAAAAAATATTCATTCTACAATATCCAAAAAACAATAACAATAACTGAAATTATTAAAACTACTGTTCTCAATTTCAATCTAAATAATATCAAATTCATAAATACCTTTACTGCAAAAAAAACTTTCTCAAAAAAAAACTTATTTATTCAAAAACAGTATTTTAACCATTTAAAAGTACTTTCATATGAAAAATTTATCATTTTACAAATCCAATTTTATCCCATTTCGATTCAAAATCTAGCAAATAAACAAAAAACAAATATGTACATTAATGAAAAAAATTTTAATATATATTATAAAAAAACAAAAGAGGCAATTTTAAAAAAAAAAAATATATCAATTAAAAAATTTTACAACGTCGATTTACATGAATATACACAATCTCTAGGATGGTTTGATTCAACAGGAAGACGTATAAATACCTTTAGTATGGTTTTAGAAAAAGTTTTCTATATTTATAAAAAAATAAATCTTTTAATTTTACACAAAAAACTTGATCAAAAAATTTTGTTGCAAGATTTAATATCAATTTTATTAAATATTGAAACAGGAAAGACTGATATTTTTTCATTATATCTTTTAAAAAACTATAATGAATATTCAACTGTAAAATCAACCATTTTGAAATTTTTAAAATGGACATTTTTAGAAGATAATAGTGTTTGGAATGAGAGATATTCAATTAAAATTGAGTATGGAAACTTTCTTGGACATAATAGTTTTTCTTCCGACAAATCAATCGATAAAGGAGCAATAAAATTAAGGAACAATAAGGTCTATAACTTATATAGAAATTTCAGGGTTAACTATAAAATGAATACTTTAAAATATAACTATGAAAATTTCAACATTCATTTCTCAATACATAGGAAAAACCTTTTAAATAAGCACAATATAAAAATCATATTAGAAAGAAGTCCACTATTTAAGATATGTCAAATTTTATTGGATAGCGATATTCAATTTACAATAGATTGTGTAGTCGATATGAATATATATAAAGAATCTTTTTCTAAGTTAAATTATAAATTACATGAATCAATTATATTTGTATTAATATGGAGTTTTTTTGAAAATTCCAATTTTATCTCGATAGCACTTGATGTATATTTTAATGTTTTTCAAAAATCATTGAAATCCTTTTCGGAATTTTTTAGCAACATAATCAAAACAATAAAAAAGTCAAATTGCTATGACAAAACTAATTGTAAATTGAAAAAAAAAATAAAAAATTATATAATTAAAAAAGATTTAGGCAAAAAGTTTTCCTTCTCAACTAATGGGATTCATTTTGAAACCAAAGGAATTATAAAAAAAATCCCTCAACTCGAAAAACAAAAGTATACTTTGTATCTTGCAACAGAAACATCATCATGCCAAAAATTAGATTGGTTCGGAACCCTTGTAATAACTGATACCCTTATTTTAGTCAAAGAATATTTAAATGAAAAGATAAAAAAACTTTTTAAAAGCCGCACAAAAGATTTTTTTTCCACTGTTATTAAACCCTACAAATTTTGTGCTCTTCAATCCTTAATGAAAGATAAGAATCAGACTTTGTTGTATTTTACAGTCATAGATTCCATTGATAATTCTAATTTTAAAAAAATAACAATTAAATATGATTTAAAATCAATAAGTTATTTAATTATATTTATATGCGTAAAATTTAAAATTAAATATTTATTTTTCATTTTCAAAAACAACCTCGATGAACAATTATTAATTTCTATTAAAAAGCAAATTATAAAGACAGTCGAGTCAAAATCATTTTTACTAAGTAGTCAATATTTTAAAATGATTTCAAGAATGGTATTGGATTTAATAAATTGTATGATGATACCCGTCAATAAGAAAGTTATCTTTTCGAAAAAAAAACCAAATTACCTAGTAACCAAAAAAAATTCTCATGTTTTTAAAATTATTCAAGCGATTCACCGGGGACCAATAGTATATCTATGGTTTTTAAGTGAAGGACACCTTTCATCAAATAACCTATCGGATGAGGAATCTGAATTGTTTTTTTTTGTTAAAGACCCGTTTATACTCATGTTTAATCTTAATCTATTATATTCTTTTCAAAATACTAAAATATTAATCGGGAAAGAAAAAAAAGAATATAAATTACTAGACAAAAACTTTTATGAAATAGGCCAACAAAAAATTTTTTACATGCTAAAAAAAAATTATTTCATCCAATATGATATAAAAGAAAAATTTGAGAAATTTTCTGATTCGACATTGAGTTGTAATTTTAATGTGAACAATTTTTATTATAAAAAAATTGTTGATTCTTTATCAAATATAAGAATTTATAATTTTAAGATCTATAAAATTTTTAAAAAAATTCTTTGTTATAAATCAATATTAAAATGGTATTACCAATTAATATACAATATTATAAATACAAAAAATAATATAAGTATATCAAGTTTTTCAAATTCAAAGTATCTATCCAGAAGTTTGGAAAGAAAAAGAAAACCTTCTGTTATTTTATTAAAAATTTCTAAAATACTTTTTAGCTATTTAGAAAACCGTTTTACACCAAAGATCATCTATTCAATCACGAATAAAAAGACAAAAATAACTTTGATTGAAAATATATCAAACGCATTAAAAAGCTGGAGAGCGACTTGTTTAGAATTAAATACATTTGAGAATGTTATTTTTTTTGACAATTTTAAAAAGTCAAGGATGAATTTGATACACGGTACGTTTAATTCAGGGTTTAATTTTTTCATTGAGAAAAATTTTATTTCTAATTTCGTACTAAATTTTAATTATATAATATTTAAAAAATTGATCTATATCCCTGCAAAAATGATTTCTATTTATCCTAAACTGTGCCAAATTAAATTTAGTTCATTAATTGATAATAAAAGATTTATATTATTAACTTCTCAATCAAATTACAAATTTTTCGGAAATAATTGTATTTCACGTCCTTTCGAGGTTTTAATAAGGGATTACAATTTTTTATTCTATTATTCACAAGATTTACCAAGCTACACTCTGAAAAAACCTTTCGATTGGGTGATAAATCTTTTCATAAAAAATAGTTATAACATCTCGTTTATTGCTGAACCAAAAACATTATCCTTCTTTTTTTTTCGAATAGAATTATTTTTTGATAAAAGACATTCAAAAGATATTTATAAATGGAGGAGAAAAATCTTTACATGTCCAGAAAAACTATATCAGAATCTTTTAAAACCTTTTAAAAAACAATTCAATCTTATTTCAATCCACAAAGATTTTATCGGTTGTGGATCTATTTTATTTGAAAAATTTATAGAACGTATTTCCCAAGAAAGGAAACAAACTTCGAATTTTTTTTTTACTTATGTGACGGATAGATTTTTAATTTTTAATTTCGTTTTCAAAGACAAATTAGGTATAGCCTTGAAAGGGGAATTTTCTTATTCATCCGGTACATTTTTTTTGAATAATAATAGGTACCTGAACGTCGATGCAATTAAAACTAAAATAATCAAAAATACAAATATAATATAAATTCGCATAACAACTTATATATATTTTTAGTAGGAATACTTGATGAGCATTTTTATCATAATTAAAAAATTCGGACACCCAATAGTTTTATTTGCAGAGAAATATAATGAGATTGATAATAGGTTAAATTTTATAAATAAGATTAAACTGCAAAATTTTAAAAAGAAGAAACTTACTTTTCTAATCAAAAATTTTTCCTCATGGAAAGAATATTTGAGAAATAATTTTACTTTTCAGTATTTTTTGAAAATGGAAATAAGAAAAAAAAGATACCATAATAATAAAAAGATCAGAGAGATTTTATTTTCAAAAAAGGGTATTGAAAAATGCCTATATTATAAAAAAGGTGATACAAAAAAAAAAACATTCGGAGGAATGTACTCTGACTATTATATATACAATTCAAAAGTATTATTTCGAATGACTCTTAGAATCCCGCTGAGCGAACGACGATATTGTTCTCAAATGGGAAAATTTGGTTTTTTTTTTGTACAAAAACCAAATAAGATCCTTTTACTAGATTTAAAAAAAAACAAAATAACTTTTAGTATAAAGTCTAATTTACTTAATTTAAATTTTTTATCAACCCATCCTGATTTTTCTTTTTCTTTCCTAGTTAGCAACAAAAATTCTTCTGAATTCTGGAAAATCCATCCTTCTTTCTCAACAATTTCTCTTAATTCTATTTATCACAAAGAGCCCATTAATTTTCAAAAATACAGAAAAAGAGAAAATTGTATTGATTTCGGAACTATCTCAATGAAATGGAAATGTTTTGATGAAATAGCCCAAAAATATAAATTTTATTCACAATTTGATGAAAAAATTTTGGATATTAATACAAGTAAAAATAATAATTTATCTGCTATCAGCACTTATAGTCATATTTATGTTTTTGATAATAGAATTGGTAAAAAAATTGTAGACATAAATTGGAAAAGACAAGCTTCTTCTTTATTAGAAATAGAAAGTAAAATCTCAGAACATAAATTTTCACAAAATGAGGTGCAATTAAAAAATGATAAAAAAGTTCTGGAATCGATACTAAATAATTACAAATCAAAAAAACAACCAACAATTTTATTTTCTTGAATAAAAAAAAAATCGATCCGAATGTTAAATTACAAAAAACCATCTTTAGACAGGTTTTAAGATTTTTTTAAAACAACTAACTATTTTAATTTACAATATTTTCATAAGAAAAAAACGTTGATGGTTTAGTGGTAGAATATATCTTTGCCAAGGATATGGTTCGGGTTCGATTCCCGGTCAGCGTAGTTTTTGTGTTTTTAATTTTTAAATTGGTTAAATTAAAAAATGAAATTTTTCATATTAATGATTGGTAGTAGTGAATAGTGAATAGTTGGTAGGTTTTATATTCGAAAAGATAAATTTGAAATAATTATTCCCAGTAAAGCCTATTCCTTTTTCAATATAAAAAAAATTTTTAAAATTTGATCCGAGAAACATCAAAACTTTATTAGTCCCTTTTTCTTCTGAAATGATTTCCAAACAAGTTTTTGAAAAAAATAATTCTTCTGAAGTGGGATCAAGATACACTAATTTTTCTCCAATTACCAAATCGTTAAATCTTATTTTTATTTTGGTTGGTATATCAGAGAGACAAAGTAGAATCTGAGATACCCAGGTTAAAAAAGGAGTAAATGTACCATCACTTCTCAATTTTCGTATAGTTATGAAAAATTGTGAATTAGGAAAAAATTTACTTAAAAAAACTCTGTTTAATATCGAACTGATTCTGAAACTAGTTTTTTCTAACAAATTAAAATTACCTAATTTATCGAAAGGTTCTAAAACAATAGTTTTTAAGTTGCAATATGTCAGATTTTTTCTTTTTGTATTTAATACTGGTCCAAACAATGCAAGAAGGAATTGGTTTGATCCGAATTCAATATAAAATGATCCTGTAGAACTAGGAATTACATCTATTTTAAAATCTATACCCCTGTATTCAAAACTTTTTCGCCCGTCGAGTCTAGACATATTTCCTTTAAATTTAAATTGATTAAATGATAAATATTATAAATAGTCTATTAATATAAGGAGTTTTGAGACATCTGTCAAAAATTGTAATTTATTCGGAATTTAGCGAATTTTGAATTTTAAGATTAGGCTTAATTTTTATATTTTTTTGAATTAAGTAGCCAATTATTTCATTTCTATAAGGAAACATTGCTTTATACGCAGATTTTATTGTAACTTCGCTGGTTCCCGAAACTTTTGCAATATCTTTTATTGTTGGTCCAAAGTTAGAGTTTGACAATTGAGTTATTATGTAAATTGAGGCAGCAGCCACAGATATATAGTTCCTACCATAAAGTCCATCTTTTTCTCTGACTAAAATCGCAATTTTTTCAGCAATTGAAGATGACAATTCAGGTAAACTTAATTTAGTACAAAATCTTTTTATGAAATCATCAGTATTTCTATTTTTTGATATTTTTACTCCTCTTAAACTTCTTTCAATTGCTCGTACCCTGATTCCTATATCCTTTTTAGAAATTTTAGAAATTTCAGAAATTTCTTTAAATGACCTTGGTAAAGATTCATTTCGACATACTAGAAAGATAACAGCAGCAATTGTTGATTTAGTTTCATTTTTTCTCAAAGAAAACTTTTTTCTTGACCCATCACTTTTCAACGTTAAGTGGTCAAAATAAATTTTAAATAGTTCTTCCGATTTTTCCTTTATATTTTTAGAAAGACTACCCTTCTCAAGAATTATAGAAATTCTAGTGAAAGAATTAAACAAAAATCTATCGACCTTCTGCATAGCACTTTGATTTTGAGTTCTGATAAGTCTTTCGTTTAAAAAATTTGACCCTTTTAGACCTTTAGATAAAATAGTACCTAATCTTGAACCTAACAAAGGGTTAACTGGTGTGCCTACTCGACAAGGATCAACATTTCCCCTATTTTCTGAAAAACCCCTCCACTCAGACGAAAAATCTACTAGATGAGCGTGCAGAACAAGACCACAATCTCTACATATCATATCTCCTCTTTTCTTATCTTCTATGATGTCTTCTCCATTACATTCATTACATTTTTCAGTGCACGTGAATCCACCATTCATGGGAATACCAGAATATGTCTGTTGTTCCATTACAAACGAATAAAATACATAACAGTATTTATATATTATTTAAATTCATTTAGATTATAACATGATAAATTTACCTATTGTTAATATTTATTCATGTACTGACGGAATATCAATAGATAAAATATCTGTTCCTAATATATTCTATGCCCCTATTCGAATAGATTTATTACAATTTGTCCATCAAAGTATGGCAAAAAACAAAAGACAACCGTATTCGGTGAGTCCTAATGCAGGAATGAATACAAGTGCTCAATCTTGGGGTACAGGACGTGCTGTCGCTCGTGTCCCTCGAGTTCCTGGTAGTGGAACCCATAGAAGTGGCCAAGGGGCTATTGCTAATTTTTGTAGAGGTGGTAGAATATTTGGTCCTACTAGAATTTGGAGAAAATGGCATCATAAAATTAACAAGAACCAACGTCGTCAAGCAATCATATCAGCAATTGCATCTACATCAATCATTTCACTCGTACTCGCTCGTGGACATAACATTACGGTTGTCCCTGAATTACCAATGGTAATGGAAAGTGCAATTGAATCCAATGCCAAAACAAAAGATACCATTAAAGGTTTAACTAACCTGGGTATTATTTATGATATTTTAAAAAAAAAAACTCAAAAAAATATTAGATCAGGTAAAGGAAAGATGAGAAATAGGAAATTTAAAAAATATAAAGGGCCTTTGTTTATTTATTTAAATTCAGCTCGATCATTTAGGAACATTCCTTCGGTTTCGACTTGTTCTATTAGAGCATTGAATTTACTTAAACTTGCACCTGGTGGTCATATAGGAAGATTCTGTATTTGGTCATACGCATCATTTATAAAGTTAGAAGATTTTGGCGAAATTTATAAAAATTTCTGGGGAAAAAAAAAAAAAAGTTGGAAATCAATATCTTTTCCACACTTAAATTTAAATAATAAAAATGTGAATAAAATTTCCCTATCTAAATTAAAAAAAATTTGAAAACACGAATCTGTTGATTTTTATTCCACTTTAAATATAATTAGTTAAATTCGGTCATTGAAAAAGCGTTAGCAAAAATCAAATTATTAATTTGTTTGGTATTGATAATTAAATTGATCATTTCATTATGGATATTATGGATATTATATTTTTTTTTTGATTTTATATAAAAAAAGTTTCCCAAAGTTTCAGCTAGGTTTTTGTAAATTGCAATAGAATACTTCTTATAAAAGATTAAAGAAAATAATTTAGTTTTTTTGTTTCGTTGTCTCTCCATCTTCTTACAACATAGAATCAAATTTTGAGTTGGTCTACTATAGAATATTTTTTTTAAATGTTTTTTATAAAAGAAACTTTTTTTCTCGTAAAAAAATTTAATTTTTCCTGATACTAAAATTTCATCGCTAATGGATTGTAGAAAATAAGAAATTTGGAATCGATTGTATAATTGAACAACCAGTCTATTAGAATGATTTTTTCCCTTCAAAAAAGAGGATAAAACGGTGAATTTTTGAAGTAATTTATTCTTTTTTATGAAAATATAAATATCTTTTCTTAGTGATATTTTTAGAAGCAGGTTATATTCTTGCACATTTGGATCATAGAATGAATTTAAAAAATAATTATTTTTTTTTAAAGAAAACAAATTTAAAAAATGATTATTTTTTAAACAAAGTTTAAATAAATATTCCAAAATCTTAATTATTCTAAAGTTTTTTGATTTAATTAAAAGAATACTCCATTTTTTTAACCCAAATTTTGAATTAATCTCAAATGAGTTATTTTTGTAATCATAAAGTTTTAATAAATTTCTTAACCAAAAGAAATATTTTTCAATTTCGTCGAAAATTTCTATGATGAAGGAACTCATTAGTTTAAATAATTAAAAAGTAAATTTAATTATATTTTAGTGTTCAATTCAATTTAAAATTAAAATAACTAATTGTTAATATAAGAACATTCTACTTTTCATTCTTTATAAAAATTTCAAATGACTCCTTACAGAAAATACATTAAAGTAAGTAATTAATTAAAGTAGGTTGTTTTCAAAAGAATGTGTGTTTTAATATCATAGAAAACTATAATGGAAAGTAAATTTGTTTTTCCTGATTTACATTATAAAATAATATTTAAAATATGTACCAAAATGTGGAGATTTTCCAAAGAAAATCCAAAATATGATCTTAATATGGGTCACATTTAATTAAAACTTTTAACTAATAATATTATCATTCGAAAGATGAAAATCATCACCCAAGATCAGTGTGGTGCATAGAAAACTAATCATGTTGCAATATAAAATATTAGATATATATGAATGGTTATTGAAACAATGAACGAACATCATAAAATTTTTAACTGTATAATATGCAAACATAGGTTTTAATTTTAAATTGAGAATAGTATTTTTTTTTCTGATTTATTATTAAAATTCTTATTAAATATTTTTTCAATTGCATTGTAAAAGTCTTCGAAAATGACTATTGTTCTTTTATTTTTTACAGCAGATATACCAGATTCCATACAAACAGATTTGATCTCTGCACCACTTGAGTTTTTCAAGTTCTTCGAGATTAACCATAAATCTATTCCTGATTCAATCTTTATCTTCTTTAGATGGATTTTTAAAATTGCTAACCGGCCTTCATTGTTAGGATTTGGTATTTTTATTTTCCTATCAATTCTTCCAGGTCTGATTAACGCTGGATCTAATATATCAAATCGATTTGTCGCCATCAAAATTTTTATGTTAATATTAGCCTGAAACCCATCTAATTGATTCAGTAGCTCTAGCATAGTTCTTTGAACTTCGGAATCTCCACCTGAATTTATAGTGGTGCTCCTGTTGCTACCAATAGAATCAACTTCGTCCATAAAAATAATACTAGGGGAATTTTCTTTTGCCATGAGAAAAATTTCTCTCACCATTCTACTCCCCTCCCCAATATATTTCTGAACTAATTCAGAACCACTTACCCGAATAAACGTGCACCCTGAATGAAACGCAACAGCCCTAGCCAAAAGTGTTTTTCCCGTTCCAGGAGGACCATGAAGTAGAACTCCTTTTGGTTGCATTACTCCAAGAGATTCAAATATTTCAGGAAACTTTACTGGAAGCTCAATAACTTCTTTTAATTGTTCGATTTGGTAATCCAAACCTCCTATCATCTCGTATTTTGATAATGGAATATTTTCTATTTTCATTAATAATACTAATGGATTGTTTTTTTGGATTAAAACTTTAAAAATTTGATATGTATCATTTTTAACAGCCACTCTCATACCATTTATTAGTTTTTTTTTATCTATTTTATTATGTACATCTACAAGATATTTTTCTTCCTGATTAATTTTAATCAACACTTTATTCCCATGATTTTGAATTATTTCACCTACATATGAACCTTCTTTTTGTAAAAAGCATATTTCTTCCATTAAATTTCTTATATACAGAGTTAAAATTCTTTTGGAATAAAATAGACCTTCTAAATATCCCTTGTTTCTTTTGTGTTTCATATATGTTCTTTTTTTTAAAAACATCACAAAATCTAGAAATTCGTAATCAATATTTTTTTCTTTTAATAACATACAAAGGTTTTTTTTTTAATACTTGTTTATTTTTTCTTTTATTTAAAAAAATACATAATAATTAATTAAGAGATTTAAAATTGATATTATTTTAGATGATACTATCAATCAAAAATTTTTTTGCTAAAAGAAATTCTTAAATTTTAAAAATTTTGAAGTTCAATAATATTTAATGCGTTAACAATTAATATTATGAAAAACGTGAGAGAGGAGAGACCTAAGAACGATTTTATTTTAAGATTTTTATCACCTGCACCAATAATGGTAGTTACTGTCAATGTAAATCCAGATAAAAATATTGAAAAGACACACCAATGACAGCTAGTTTTTAAAATATTTTCCAAAATATAAGTGAAATAAAAGCTAAAAAACCCCAAGAATAACGATAAAATATATATAATAACTTGAGAATTTTTAGGTTTAATATTATGTATAGGTAATTTAATTAAAGCCTTTAAAAATTGAACACCAACTGAAAAATACAATACAAAACCAAAAGATGACAGAGGAATGTCAAGGAAATATGAAAATACAGAATTTAAAACTATTGAACAGGTTTGATTAGAACATAGTATAGTTGATGCATTTAATTTTGAAAATGTAAGATAAAATGTTTCGAAAATTCCTAGTACTGATAGAAAAAAACATATATAGTAATAAGAAATTGATTTTGTTTTTTTGTTCCGTATGATTTCGCCAAATTTCGAGTACCTTGTTGGGGTAAAAATATGAAACTGGAGCCTAACAAGATAGTTTTTATCAAAATTAGAATAATTCGAGGTTAAATTAAATAGATTCTTTCTTTTGTTAATTTTAATTGCTATTTTATAAAATTTCGTTTTTAGATTAGTAAATCCAAACATTTAATTTAAAATTCCGCAGCGGGCGAGATTCGAACTCGCGCGGGAATACCCACTAACTTAGCAGGCTAGCGCCTTAACCACTCGGCCACCACTGCTATTATAATAAAAATTCGAAGCCAAATATTATGTTTGGTAACCAAGTCCAGTATTGTAAAAAAATGTTTAAAATTTCAGGTTTTAGAAAAACTTTTTTATATCTACCAAAGATTTCTTTTTTTTTTATTTCTATGACACTTAGTCCAATTATTGCACCGAATTTCGTTATTTTTGGTTTTAAATTATTGTTTATTATTGATTTTAGTAAATATACAGTCTTGATTATACCTCTCTGAGAGGGACTAAAAAAATGTAATAGACCCAGACAAAAAGCTGCTCCTTGTGAAACAAAATCAACTTCATCTCCTAATATTTTTTGTAGAATTTTTATTTGCTTACTTATATTTTTTAAACCAAGAGAAGATGTACAAATAGAAAAACATAATCCTAATCGAACGAATGAGTTATAATGGTTTATAAAATGAAAAAGGATTTCTTCTATTACATGATACTTTGAAATAAAAATAAAACCAATTGAGCTGACCAATGTGAACTTTACATTATCATCATTTTCATTTGAAAGATATTTTAATAACATTTTAATTGAATTTAATTCTATATTCATAAAATTTCCCAATGAATATATTCTAACCGCACCTATTCTAATTTGAGGGTTTTTTTCTTTTATTAAATGTTCAAATAGATAATTAGAATAATCTCTATTTTTACAAAAAATAAAAGAAATAGAGGTGAGAAGCATTTTAATTTTATTTTCATCAAAAGTTTCCATAATCATGAGTAATAGTTCTTTCAACAAAAAAATGGATCCCGAGTTTAAAAACAAAAAACCTATTGCTAAACAAGCTCCTTCTGAAGATATATCATCTAAATTTATCTGGTCTTTTAATTCTAGAAATATTTCACTTTTTTCTGGATATAAAATACATTTAGATAAAAGAGTAGAAAGTGCTAAACAAACTCCATATTTAACAATTGGAAAATTTTTAGATTTAAGAATAATTCTGTATTTTTTTAAAAAGGTTTTTTCAAGTTCAAACTGGTTTTTTAAATCTAAACTTAAACCAAAAATCAGTCCCCCCTTTAAATACTCAGAAACAGTTGTATTATTTAATATTATTGGCAAAAATTCATATAGAACTTTTTGATTTGAATGCATCATTGAATATATGTAACCAGCTAAGTATTTATTCCAAATAGAAAATGACCCTAATTGATGTACTTGATATGTGAAAGATTTTTCATCATTATTTAAATTCATCAAAGCTGCTCCAAATATTAACGCAATTTTTTCGAAATTAGTTGTTTTGGTTATTACAAAAGAATTATACCATCCCTTAATTTTATAATGGGAAAATTTAGTTTCATTTTTTAATTTTTTTTTGATAAATATTATTTCTAGCTCTATTTTTTTCAAAAGTAAACCAAGTATTAAATTGTGAAACGTTCTTTTTGTATATTTAAACCAAAAAATGTCGTATCCCGTTACTCCAAAAATCGATAAATTGTAAATTGTCTTTCTCAAATTTAATAAATTCAATCCAATAAATGAATTAAAATAATTTAAAAACGTACAACTAATGGTTATTTTTTCGAAATCAAAAGGATTTTTATAAAAATATTTTAAATAGTTTGAGTGTAGATTTTTTTCTTTAACAATATTGTAACAAAAATATTTTTCTAACAATTTTTTTTTAATTAATTTTTTTAAGAGCTTCCGGTGATTTCCTGAAATAAATTTGAAATAATAATGAAAAAGTTTATACCTATTTATACTTGATTTAGTTTTTCTTGATATAATACTGTTATATTTTTCAAATCGAATACATTCAAAAAAGAAGAAAATTGCTGAAAAAAGGTTTTTTTTGGATAAAAATGAGTAAATAACATTATTAAAAAAACTTTCCAAATTAATCCAAAAAATTTTCTTTAATAAATCCTCAACCAATACTAAATTATTACCGTATTTTCTTCCACTTATATACTCTTCTATACAAATATTAAAGAAATCAATGGAAATTCCTGATACTGGTTTAACACTGAGAAAATTGCTATTAGGTTCAACCAGGTTTCTTTTAAAAAAAAAGTAATTTAAAAATTGACTTTTTTTAAGGTTTGATAGTTGAAATAATAAAGTGTGCCATAATTTACTAGCAAAAAATCTAATTAAATACATTAAAAATTCCTTATTGAAAATAAGTTTAGGAGATAAGATTTTCAAATTATGTTTTAGTTCGTTAATAATTTGATCCATATTTTTAATAATTTAAATAATATAAAAATAGTTTATTACAATAATTAAAAAAATTGAGATAGAAACTATGATTTTTTATAAACAATTAACAAAAAATAATCTGGAAACGAAATTGATAATTGATAAAAGTAAAAATTTTGGGAAATTCAATTCTGAAAAAACAATTGAAGTTAATTTTAAAATAGAACCAATTTCGTTGTGTGAAAATTTTTTCGAATTTTTTAGATCAGGTACAGAGCTACTAACCATTACTAATACCCAAAGAACTAAAAATTTTTATTATTTTTCAATATTCATTTTTCTATTTTTGACAAATAATGGTTTTATATTAGAAGCCAAATTTTTTATATTCAAAGTATGTGGAGAGTTTTTAGATTCGTCATATCATACAATTTTCCTAAAAAATTCGAGAAAACTTAATCAAGGTTCAATTTCGGAATTTTTGGAGAGAAAAGTTAATTTCACTCTAAAATTTCCTGAAATTATTAAAAATTTTACCTATTATACGATTCATAAAAGATTTAAGTTGAATGGTTTTATTACTATGGACCCTAAATTAAAAGGAAAAAAGAAGGATAGAGTTACTACGGAATCATTACATTGGAAAGAGATAGAAAAAATTTCACAAAAAACCGAGAGGAAAAATTGCAAAAACAATTACAGATCGTTTTTACCTTCAAAATACATAACAAATCCTAGAGGATCCTGTTATTTGAAAATCTTAAAAATTCGTTGTAAAAATGCAACATTGATAAATTGCTTAGATCTCTCAAAAAATCAAAGAACATTGACAATTGGTTATCAAAATTCAATGATACAAGTTTTTGACTTTTTAAAACTTAAACCAACTGAAGGTTTGTATCATCTTAAAGGAAATCGATCAAGTATAATTTGTGCTAAAAAAATGAATATTGCTAAATATATCCTAAGTAGTTCCTTAGGAGGAGAGTTATATTTATGGTCATTGGAGCAAAGATCATTAGTTTCAAAATACGTAATACCAAAACAAATTATTTGGGATTTTTCATTTACTCAAAATGAAAATAGTTTTGTTTCTGCTGGATCGTTAGGATATGCTGCCTATTGGCATATCGAACGGTTTTTTCCGATAAGACTCTTTATTGGACATACCTCAGATATAAACGTGGTTAAAATGCATTCAGATCCTAATTTTATGGGAACTGGCTCTGATGACAATACGGTACGGCTTTGGGATATAAGAATCAAAAAATCAATAGGGAAATTGTTTGTTGATTGTTCAGTAAATACTATGGATTTTTCTTCTAATGGTGATAAATTAACCATAGCTGGAAGATCAAGAATTATCAATACTTTTGATTTACGAACTTTAAAAAATTATTTCAAAATAAAAGAGGGAATTGTAAAAAATAAAATTGACAAATTATTATATTTGAACAATGAAAATTTTGTATATGTAAAAGATATGAATATATTAAAAATATGGAATAATCAAAATTTTAAAATAAATCGTAATGATACAATAAAAAGTTTTAGAAATTTTTCTCCGATGAAAGTCGTTCTAAATCTCGATAAAATTTTCCAATTAAAAATAAATAATAATAATAAAAAATTAACAGTTCTAGGTTTAAATAAATAATATATAAATTAAATTTTAAATTTTTAAATATAACTTATAAGAACTATGAAAAATGAAAACAATCTTATTGATGAAAAACCATATTTTTTGTTTAAAGTTTTTTCAAAAAACAATAATCATGATTTTTCCGTTAAAAATTTATTATCATCATTTAATTTAGAACTTTTCTTTATATTAAAAGATTTTAAAATTTTGGTAAATCCAATTAAAAAAAGTAGCCCAATTTACCTCGAAAGTATAAAAAAAAAAATAGAAAAAAATTTTTTATGGATCTTTAAAAAAGAAAGAGTAATAAGTAATTGTATTGATTTCAAAACAAAATTATTAAAAATATTTCATGTTTACTTAAAAATTCCTACTTATTATGCAATGGAAAATAGTTCCTACCAACAATTAAATTTAAATAAGACGACTTGGAGATTAATTAGTTTGCAATTAGACTATATTATAATTTCCAAAGTAGGAGAAAATATAATAGATAAATTTAGTAAAAAAAAAAAAAAGTTTTCTAACTATGGAAAAAATTATAAATCCAATGAAAATGACAAAAGAAAAAAAATAAGAATAGATTATTTAAACATATTGTATAATTTAATTTTATTTAATAATTATGAATTGAACCGAAACAACCAGAAAAATAAAAAGTCAGGTAAACCTATAATTAAATCTCTTTTGATTGTAGAAAAGGCAAATTCAGTTTACAAATCAGGTTTTATTTTAGTTGAAAAATATACTGGAGAGAAATTCATAATTTTAAGTATAATTAAGGAAAATATTCAAATACTCTCATTAAAAAACCAAAAAATTTCATTTGAATGTAAAGAAATAAGAATACGATTTGATATATTAGAGGAAAACTCATTTCATCAAGATTGTTTTTACGACAGAGATGGAAAAAAATTAATCAAAGGAAGTAATTGTCATATAACAAATGGTAAATTTAGAGGAGCTACTTGCTTTGTTTTATTCCATTCAAAAGGTATCTTATTTGTTAGTTTGATGGAAGACCAAAAATATGAGAAAAAAATTATAATCACTTTTACAAATTTTCTAAGATTATCTATAAATCAGTGTTATGACAGGATTTCTTTTTCAAATGAATATTCAAATTTTGTTACAATTACAAAAGGTCAATTTAAAGGATATAAATGCAAAGTTTTAAACATTGAAGATAATTTTTTAGAAGTTATTATTCTCTCAGTATCAAAAATGATAAAAATTTCAAAAAAAAATGTTCATTTCTTAAACTTTCCTGAGCAATCTAGCCTCATAGCTTCCACTGAATTTGAGAAACCAGTAAGATTTATCTAAAAAGAAGAG
>Ga0105052_10001478_pt1 | contig 30871 bp, 27 predicted proteins | sample FRY03_FD_78094 | JGI IMG/M metagenome (GOLD analysis project Ga0105052, IMG submission 78094) | Freshwater microbial communities from Lake Fryxell liftoff mats and glacier meltwater in Antarctica - FRY-03 | ecosystem: Environmental > Aquatic > Freshwater > Ice > Glacier meltwater ... | reverse complement strand
TGATAGAGTTGATAGGTTTACACAGTTGATAGAGTTGATAGGTTTACACAGTTGATAGAGTTGATAGGTTTACACAGTTAATAGGTTTACACAGTTGATTGGGCGGACAGGTTGGATGTTGCAGGGTCGGGCAATTTCATTATCACAGTCCGTGCAATTGTATCTTGTACATCTTGTCATGCTATATCCTACAAGGGTGCTGTCGCTACTGTAAGATGATAGTCAGTTCCATGAATTTTCTTGATTTCAAAATCTACAATAATATTCTTGTGTTCCGAAAATTTCTCTCGTTTCCGGTCCACCATTTCCTCAAACAATTGCTCCATTCCCGGCACATAGGGTGCGGTCTTAAAAAATTCTCTTTTGGCCAGCAGATATGCTTCTTCGCTTTTTTCTCTCACAGTTGCTGCATTCCAAGCATGAACACCAAAGGCAAATTTGAGCTTTATAGTTGAACTATCGTTCTGACTGTCTAAAAGGGGATCGACAAATTCTTGCAATAGCTCAGAATATTTTACACTGTCCTTGTTCAATCGTGTTTCCACGCCTCTTTTAGCATTTCTCTCCTGCAAAATTCTGCTCGAAGATCCCAGTCCCGCTGCTATTGAAGCACCTTGTTCTCTTTGGCGTTTGGCCTCTTTAAGCTTCTTGGCCCTTTTAATGTTCTCTGCTTTTCCCATTTTATTTTTGAATCTGACGTTGATAAAGATCAATCCCTCAACCGAGCAACGTGTGTTTACGAGCATGTTTCCCGAGGGAAGACGCAACCCAAGCTGATGCTAATTCTGCAAACTTCATCAACTCTGTAAACTCATAACTCTTTACGCAGTCGCGCTACTGGTATTCCCAATTGCTCACGGTATTTGGCTACCGTTCTGCGGGCAATGATATAACCACTTTCCTTGAGCAAAGCTGCCAATTTCTCATCGGCAAGCGGATGGTTCTTCTCCTCACCTTCAATCGCATCACTGAGGATTTTTTTCACCTCACGGCTGCTCACCTCTTCTCCACTTTCGGTTGTCAAGGATTCAGAGAAGAATGATTTAAGCAGGAATGTTCCGAACTGCGTTTGCACGTATTTGCTGTTGGCCACGCGTGAAATGGTGGAAATATCGAGCCCAACGATGTCAGAAATGTCTTTCAAGATCATCGGTTTCAATTTGGTTTCATCACCCGTAAGGAAATATTCCTTCTGATATTCCATGATGGCATCCATGGTGCCAAAAAGGGTCATTTGTCGTTGAAGGATGGCATCAATAAACCATTTGGCGCCATCCAGCTTCTGCTTCACAAACTGAACGGCTTCCTTCTGCTCCTTATTTGCGTTTCCCTTTGCTTCGGAATAAGATCTTAGCATTTGCTTGTATTCGTTGCTCACTTTTAACTGAGGCGCATTTCGACCATTGAGCGTCAACTCCAACTTGCCGTCTTCATTGGCAATCATAAAATCAGCCACAATGTTTTGTACGACCTTGGTGCTATCCGAAAGCGAATCACCCGGACGTGGATTGAGTTTCAAAACCACATCAAGTACCTTTTTGAGTTGGTCTTCTTCAATATGTAAACGCTGACAAATCTTGGTGTAATGCTTCTTAGAAAACTCATCCATCATTTTCTCGATGAGTGTTTTAGCAAGGGCAATGTTCTCCGTCTCTTCCTTCACGTTTAACTGCAGCAACAGACATTCCTGTAAGTTTCGGGCTCCAACACCTGATGGTTCAAAGCCTTGAATCACCTCCAGCATGTCCTCCACCTCATCCTCATTAGTATGGATGTTCTGAGTGAAAGCCAAGTCATCTACAATAGCAAAGAGTTCTCTTCTCAAATAACCATCATCATCTAAATTGCCGATAATGGTTTCGGCAATGGTGCGCTGTTGTTCCGAAAGAACACGCATTCCGAGTTGTTCGTTTAAGAGATCGCGAAAGCTGTAACCACTGCTCAGAGGCGATTCGCGCTCTTCATCATCTGCGCTGGTGTTGTTCGCGTACAGTTTGTAATCTGGAATATCATCATCTTGAAGGTAATCCTCAATGGTAAATTCATCATCGTCTGATGAATCATATTCCTCTTGGTCATCATCGTTCTGTAGGTCAGACAGCTCATCGTCCATCTCGTCCCCTTCAGGGCCTTCTTCCAACGCAGGATTAATCTCCAATTCCTCCTTAATGCGTTGCTCCAACGCGATGGTAGGAATCTGCAACAGCTTCATCAATTGAATTTGCTGTGGCGATAAACGCTGTAATTGCTTCTGTTGTAACCGTTGATTGAGTGCCATGGGAATGGTGTTTTGCGATTGGTGCAAGTTCGTTATTCCAATTTGAGTGCCAAAGGTTTTTCAAAGGAGAAATATCAACCAACCATAGGGAATGACGTTGGAAACATTCTTCTTTGCACCCCGTTTTGCGGCTGGGTAGTCTTCTCTGCCTGATAATCCTTAATGTTGTTGCTTTATTTAAAGGTTGAAAAAATGAAAATTGTTGTCCTTTCAAGAAATGCCAAGCTCTATTCTACCCGCAGGTTGGTGGAGGCTGGCGAAAAACGTGGACATGAAATGGTGGTGGTAGATCACGCGAAATGCGACATTATCATCGAAAAAAAACGACCGCACATTATGTATCAAGGTCAGGAAGTGACTGGGGTTGATGCCGTAATTCCAAGAATTGGCGCATCCATTACATTCTACGGAACTGCAGTGGTTCGGCAGTTTGAGATGATGAAAGTGTTTACGGCTGTTGAATCGGTGGCACTTGGACGATCTCGCGATAAGCTCAGAAGCCTGCAAATACTTTCCCGTGCTGGTCTTGGTCTGCCAAAAACGGCCTTCACCAACTATTCTAAGGATGTTACGGAGGTAATTAAGCAAGTTGGAGGTGCGCCACTTGTGATTAAACTTCTGGAAGGAACTCAAGGTGTTGGCGTTGTGCTTGCAGAAACAAATCAGGCGGCAGAATCTGTGTTGGAAGCATTTAACGGCCTACAAGCGCGGGTTATCGTTCAGCAGTTTGTGAAGGAAGCAGGCGGTGCCGATATCCGTGCTTTTGTGGTAGATGGAATTGTAGTTGGTGCCATGAAACGTCAGGGAAAAGAAGGAGAATTCCGATCTAACCTGCACCGAGGTGGAACGGCAAGCATTATCGAACTTTCTGAAGACGAGGAATCTGCTGCACTGAAAGCCGCCAAGGTTCTCGGATTGGGAATTGCCGGAGTAGATATGCTTCAATCCAACTCAGGGCCAATGATTATGGAGGTAAATTCATCTCCAGGTTTAGAAGGCATTGAAGGAGCAACGGGCAAAAACATTGCAGGAACAATTATCAAGTACATCGAACGCAGTGTCTGAGGCAAGTACTCCAGAAGAACTAATCATTTTCGGAACGCCCATCGGCTACGGCAAAACGGTGGTAAACTTTGAAATTGCCAAACTCCACACGCGTACACCGCTTTCTATACCAATCATTATTCAGCGAGCCAAAAAACCGGGACCTGTAATTATGTTCAGTGCTGGTATCCATGGTGATGAGGTGAACGGAGTGGAAATCGTTCGTCAAATCATCACGCGTAAATACAACATTCCCGATTGTGGAACGACCATTTGCGTGCCAGTGGTAAACGTATTCGGATTTCTTAATCAGGATAGGAGATTCCCAGACGGAAGAGATTTGAATCGATCATTTCCAGGAAGTGCAAAAGGTTCGTTAGCAAGCAGGTTTGCTCATTTCATTATGACGGAAATTGTTCCGCATGTCAATCATATCATCGATTTTCACACAGGTGGCGCAAGCCGATTCAACTTTTCACAGATTCGCTACAATTCGGAAGATGCCGAATGTGAAGCATTGGCCAAAATTTTCGGTACTAAATTCATTTTGCGAGCAGATACGCGCGACCACTCATTCCGCGATGCGGCTTCCGCACTTGGCAAAAAGGTGTTGATGTTTGAAGGAGGAAAATCAAAGCATCTCGACCGTATTGTGACCAAATCAGGACTGGATGGAACTCTGAGAATTCTTCATCATCTCAAAATCCGCGATTGCAGCAAAGAATTGGCAAAACTGGACAACCCCGATTCTCCTATCGTGATTGAAAGCTCGTCATGGATTAGAGCCAAATATTCGGGCATGTTCCGTTCCTATAAGGCCAATGGGTCGTTCGTTCAAAAAGGAGAGCGCATTGGCACACTTACCGATCCCTTTGGAGATTTTGAAAAAAGCGTGAAAGCAACGTGGGATGGTTACATCATTTGCATCAATCACAACCCAACCGTAAACCAAGGAGATGCGTTGGTACATGTAAGCACTAAGGTTGTTGAGTAATAGGAATTGCTGAATTACCGTTTTACGATTGGATAAATGCTGCATGTTGGAACACAGCTTTATGTGTTTATTGTACAAAAATCAGACAGACGGATAGCTGATTTGAGAAGTAAACGAGCATGAACAATTGGCCCGAACTACTTTACGACCGTTGGGATGCAGATAAATCGCAACGTATTTCAAGTTTCATTGCCTCAAACGCGCTTGTATTTGAAGAAGTATTCAATACGTTTTTTACTGAAGAAGGCCACGTAGCGCATCGCAGTGGCTTCATCCTCGGACAGACTTTTAAGAAGAAGCCATCCTTGCTCATTCCACGAATAGGAATGTTGCTGAATAAAATGCCAGAACCGCCCCACGAATGGTATCGTTGGATGACCATTTGGTACCTGAGTCATTGCACGTTTCCTGCTGAACATGATGGACTTGCCGCCACCTATGCCTTTGAAGAATTGGGAAAATCTTACAATAAACCAAGCGTTAAAAATGCCAGCATGCGCTTGCTCGAATTCATCTGTAAGCGAAATCCTGAACTTATTCCAGAATTCAAATTGTATTTGGAGGAAATTATCGGGAATGAACGTCCTACTTTAGTGGCCAAGGCAAAAAACCAACTAATTTCAATGGAACGCAGATGACACGGATTTACACAGATATGTTGGGTATTCCGACTCAAAACCGTATGGTATTAATTTTGAGCATTCTCTTGCTGTGCGCTTCCAACTCAATCGCCCAAATAAGATTTTCTTTTATTGGTATGGATGAGAACGAACCGATGATTTTGTCGGCAATAAAAGACCTTGATTCCTTGACGAAATCAAAGGATGTTTCGATTAAGTTGGTAATCGAAGACGAGGATTCAACGCCTCTCGGTTCAACCATTACCAAGGATGGGATTCATTATGTTCATTATCCAAACCATGCCTATCAATGGTCGGGAACATATCCAAATTACAAACTGAAAGCCCGCTCGGTTCAAGGACTGACATTCGGCATTTATGGCCTGATGGATGAAGTATTGGGCTTCCTATTCATCCATCCTAAAAACACGATTGTTCCTAATGAAGTAAAATGGCCTAATCAACTGAATTACAGTTCTTCACCCCGTTTCAATAAGAAAGGATTCCATCTTCATACCCAACATCCCTTAGAGCTAACAGAACAGTTGCACAATCCCGATTTTCCGAATGCGTGGGTAGATGTAAAAGAGTACATTGATTGGTTAGTTCGCAATCGACAGAATTACTGGGAATGGTGTCTTTTGCGCACCGTTGATATGGAAAAATGGCAGCCACATGCCAAGCGTATGGTTGATTATTCGCACGAGCGCGGATTGATGATCGGTGTGGATATTTCGTTGCACATGATTCAGCAGCGCACGTTTCAACTCTACAAAAGCTGGCCAAAGAATTGGCACAGCAAGGAAGAACAAGTGAAGCGCAGTTTGGCAGATTTGTTTTATGCCAATTGGGATTTTCTGAACGTAGAATTTTCCACCGCTGAGTTTATTGGTGGCAAAGAAAAACTCAAGAGTCGATTGAAGAAAACACTGATAGAAACAGCTCGAAATAAGTACAACTCCAACATTATGGGGCGCAAGCACGTGGTGAGCGAAGAGAACATGGTGGGCGAACAGGCAGATGTGTTTAACGCAACCGACAGCATAGACCTTTTTCGCGGTGTGGGCATCCATACCGTTATGATGTACAGTTTGCAAGACAGCGTGGCGCCTGTGTATGAGAACAAGAACTTTGACCACATCCATAAAGACATGGTACTTGAAAATAAGGTGCGCGAGGTATGGTTCTATCCCGAAAGTGCGTATTGGGTAACGTATGACAACTCTGTTCCTATGTTGCTGCTGCCCTATCTCTCTGGCCGACTGAGCGATATTCTGCTCTGCGAAAAGGAAGGCATCCCGAATCATCTCACCTTCAGTAGTGGTTGGGAGTTGGGCTATTGGGCGGTTGACTGGAGCATTGCCCGTTGGAGTTGGAAAGGTGTATTCAATGAAGAAGAACACGTGCCTAAACCGATGGAATGGGTTAAATCTTTAGGATATTCTGAAGAGGTTGAATCCAATTTGAACCAGCATTTGGAGCTTCAGAAAGAATACTTGCTGAACAAGAATCTCCTGCAATTTATGTGCGCACAAACGGTGACGGACGAATTTTCACTTTTCAGAAAACAGTTTCAGCCACGGCCTGATTACACGTTTAAATGGTTGCAGAACAGGTCAGACCAGTTGACAAGAGATAAAGTGAAAAGCGTTGGATTGGCACAATTGCAAGAGTATTATTCAAAGTCAGAGGCTTTGAATGAGGAGTTAGCTGGCCTTATTGATACGCTTCGTCCCTCGCCCATCTCTGAGTATTTCACCGCATTGCAAATCACATCTCTAAGGGCCAAGCACCGCGCCACAACCCTCAACGCTATGCTCGCCCATCGCGAAAAGCGGAAAGAAGATAAGCTGCACTGGTTGGAAAAAGGCCGCGATATACGCCTGCAAGGCGTAGGACTGGTTCACAAACTGGAACTGAACTACAAATACAACCCAGAATATCTATACACCGAACGGTTCAGCCATACCTCCTACCCTTACGGTTATCTGTTTGCGCCACACACGCTTCACTTTTGGAAACGCGAGGAGGAACAGAGCCGCAAGAACCGATGGGGATACAACTTCATGAGTATTTGGAAGGTGGGGAGGATAGTTGGATTGTAGCAGAAAGAAAGGCATAAGAGACAAGAGGCGAGGGATGAGAGAAAGGGACACAGGGCGAGAGCGGAGCATCCCTCCAAATCGTTAATCGCAAATTAGGTCATTAGGTTATCCATTAAGAGAAACCCCTACTTCCCCAATACCTTCCTAGCAATCAATTCCTTCATGATTTCGTTGGTACCGGCATATATTCGCTGCACACGGGCATCTGCCCATGCCCTGGCCACATCGTATTCCCAGATGTAACCGTATCCACCGTGTAATTGCAGACATTCATCAGCTACTTGACATTGTACTTCCGTTGTGGTAAGTTTTACCATACTAGCCATGGCAGCATCCAATTTACCATCGAGATGGAGCATAAGACAGTGATCTAGAAACGCACGTGACTTCGTTATTTCGGTGGCCATTTCCGCCATTTTGAAACGTGTATTCTGAAACCGTGAAATAGGCTGACCAAAAGCGTTGCGCTCGTTGACGTATTTCACGGTTTTCCAGAAGATGCCTTCGGCTGCACCAATGGCGCCAATACCAACTACTAACCGCTCCTGCGCCAACTCGTGCATCAGGTATTTAAATCCTTCTCCTTCTTTACCAATTAAATTTTCTTTAGGAACCTTCACATTATCGAAAAATAGCTCGCACGTATCTTGGGCATGTAATCCAATCTTGTGAAACGGCTCTCCTTTGGTAAAACCTTTCATGTCGGCTTCAATTAACAACAAACTAATTCCCTTTGCTCCCAATGATGGGTCGGTCTTAACGGCACAAACCACAATATCGCAGAGGTATCCGTTGGTAATAAAGGTTTTTGAACCATTTACTAGGTAATGGTCTCCCTTATCCTCTGCGGTACATTTCATTCCCTGCAGATCGCTACCAGCGGCAGGTTCGCTCATGGCAATGGCCGAAATAGACTCACCGCTAACCATTTTAGGACACCATTTATGTTTCATTTCCTCCGATCCGAAATCAAGAATGTACGGTAAAACTATATCACTATGTAATGGATAACCGACAGCTGGACCAGCCACTCCTGCCCTACTCAACTCCTCAGCAAAAATGGAATTATAGCGAAAATCTGTGATTCCAAGGCCACCGTATTGTTCTGGTACCTGCATGCACAGAAAACCGTTTCCACCGATAGCTGTCCAGCTTTCGCGGCTTACCATGTGGTTTTTCTCCCATTCGGCATTGTGAGGCACAATTTCCTGTGCAATAAAATCTCTAACGGACTGACGGAACATGTCGTGTTCCTCGTTGAAAATAGGTCTTTCTATGAATTCGGTCATGATATTGAAATTAGGATGCCAAAACTAAAGGAATAGGCGCAATAAAAAAGTGGAAACAGGATCTGCCGCCCGTTACATCACTTGTTACATACAGTATCCTAAACGAGTAAAAAACATAATAACCGGGCATAAAGTTGCCCCAACGGGTTTGTGGCAAGTATGGGCTACAGATTTTAAGAACGCAAAAACATGTTTTTAGCCATTAACGAACACCTGCCTTCCTGCAAGCTGGGATTTTCACTGATAAAAGAAAGTTCGTCAGTGACACTAGATAAAATCCGTGCAACTATGCTTATTTTATGTCCTTTCAGAAATTGACCCCAGTTATTTGGGTCAACATGCTTACAATCATTTTATTCAACAATCAATTTGAAATTCGTAGTGCCAGCATTTTCAGCTTGTACAATCAAATAATATAGCCCACTGCTTAGTTGCTGCACATTTAGGCTATTTGAGTTGCTGTCGTGGTGAGTAAAACGATAATTTTCTATCTTTTTCCCTGTTGAATTAAACAATGTTACGATGTAAACTCCATTTTCGGCAAAGTCAATAAACAAGACATCTTCAGCCGGGTTGGGATAAATTTTAATGTTGTTTTTATTCACAGCATCAATACCTGTGCAAATATCCACTTGTATATTCTCGGTAGCCGTTGCACTGCAATTTTGAGCGTCAGTATATTGGTAAGTAATGGTAAAGTCGCCAAGACCCTGTGTCGCAGGGTTAAACGTGACTGTCTCAGTTCCGTCAATGGCATACGTGCCTCCTGCTGGGCTGCCGCCAATAAGGGTAAAAGCAGCATCGGAGGAGCACACAGTTCCGAAGGGATCTAACGCAACGATTGGCAACGTATTTACCGTGACTACTAAAGTACTTGCCGTGCTTTCGCCACAATTATTTTCGGCAGTAACACTTATTGTTCCAGAGGCGTTGTTTGCTGTTGCATTTATTTGGCTGGAAGTGCTCGTGCCTATCCATCCGTTAGGAAGTGTCCAGTTATAGGATTCTCCGACTATATTCGTAACACTGTATGAGTAAATAGCGTTTTCACAAATTGAAACATCACCTATGATTACCAATGGGGCGTTGGGGACATTCTCAATATTTACATCAACAGTGGCACATGTAGTGATGCCATTACAACCTTCATTTGCAGCAAAATATGTGATATTGGTAGCTAAAGATGGCGTGGTAAAAGATGCTCCTGTGCCTACTTGCGTTGCTCCACAACTGCCAGTAAACCATTTGGTGGTGGCATCGCCTCCTGTGGCGGCAAGTGTAGTAGTTGTGCCCGAACAGATTTGAATAGTTCCTGTAATGCCTGTTGGCGCAGTAGCGGTCGAAGTTACCGTTACCGTTATAGTTGCACAGGATGATATTCCTCCGCACCCATCATTTGCAGCAAAATACGTGGTGTTTGTAGCCAAGGATGGCGTGGTAAAAGATGCTCCTGTGCCTACTTGCGTTCCTCCACAACTGCCAGTAAACCATTTGGTGGTGGCATCGCCTCCGGTGGCGGTAAGTGTAGTGGTTGTGCTAGAACAAATACTATTCGTTCCTGTAATGCCTGTTGGCGCAACAGCAGCCAGAGTTACAAGAACCGTTACAGTTGCGCAGGATGAAATTCCTCCGCACCCATCATTTGCAGCAAAATACGTGGTGTTGGAAGCTAAGGATGGCGTGGTGAAAGATGCTCCTGTGCCTACTTGTGTTCCTCCGCAACTTCCGGTAAACCATTTAGTAGTAGCATCGCCTCCGGTGGCGGTAAGTGTAGTAGTTGTGCCCGAACAGATCTGAGCAGTTCCTGTAATGGCACTAGGTGCTACTGCTGCTGGTGGCACGGTAACAACTCTATCAACTGTTGAGGCACCGCAGGCATTGCTAATTGTTGCCCTCACTGTAAAACCGGCAGTAACCGATGTTACCCCACCCGAATTTGAATTTATGGAAGCACCACCTGAAAAGATACTGTATGAGACAGTTGTTCCACCAGTGGCAGATGCAGTGTAAGTACTTGTTCCTCCAGGGCAAAGTGTGGTAGCACCTGCACTAAAACTTGGATTTGTGGGTGCGCTGCAACCCGTATATCTCAACCTCACTTGAGGTCTTGTGGTTGAACTACCGCCAAAAGTAGGTAATGCGGTACTACTGTTATTAAATCGTGATCTTGTGTCAGGAGTTAATGTGTTACATCCCCAACCCGGACGATCCGTATTGTTATTTGCCGGAATACTGCCACTATTATTCAGAACAAGAATGGAGAGGTTATCATTGGCTCCATTTGCGTAGCTGTATACGGTAGAAAGGATAACTTCTTTAAACCCAAAGGCACCAGAAGATGGAAATGTACCCGACCAAACTAAAGTGTAAGTACCCAGATCATAGGTGCCAGTTGCAATGGTGGTAGTGGACACAGTTTTCATGTAAATAGATACGTTGGGTGTATTAAACGTGCCCGACCCTGATGTACTTCCACCCGTTTTATTAAACGCTACTCTATCAATACTAATCGCACCGCCAGCAACATTAATTTCAGCTTTGGTGTATAGAATTTCCGCACAACTGTAGTTTGCATTTAAAGAAGCATTACTACTCCAACTACGGTTGATGATGGTAGATGTGGATGTTAGTGTATTGCCTCCTACCGTAACATTTGTTTGCGCAAACGCAAGGTTGCAGGTCATAAGAAAACACACGAAGGACAAAACTTTCGTCCTGATTGTTGTAGTTTTTGATTCCATTTTCAAACAGTCAATTTTATTTTTTGTGTGTAGCTTTTAGAAGGAACGGACAAGCTTTAAATCCATCAATTATTCAACCTCCTTTTTTTCAGCACGCTAAATTATGTAATAGTTAGGTCGGCTTTAGTAGATTATCAATTATTACATAAAGCAAACGAACAAGAACGCGCTACTCCGTTGTTTTTCGGTGATTAATGTCCTGAAATACTTCTACCAGTCCGAGCAAGCGTTTCATGCAACACAACCAGTAGCTTAAACCTTTATCCCGATTGTAACGAAAAACGTTCTTCCTGATGAAGGGATGATTCCAGGGCCGGGATAGCCCGTTGCCCTTCTGGTGAAATAGCGGTTATCGGTTATATTTTCAATTCCTGCATTGAACGTAAATTTCCAATACGTGTATCCCAAGTTCAGATCCATCACGTAATAAGAAGGGACGATTCCGTTAACGGCATTGCTTGTTTGAATGGAATTGGTTGCATCGGTAAACTGCTTATCCGTGTAAGAAAACAGGTAAGACATCTTGATGTCCTTCCAAGACAGGTCGAGCCCGGTTCTTACGAGAAATGCGGGAGTGAGCTCCACACGTTTGTTCTTAAAAGCCGTTTCATCGGAAGAAACATACCGTGCATCTAGCCATGTGACGTTGGAGAAAATACCCATTTTCCAATCGGATGCCGGCAGGAAAGTTTCGATAACATTCCAGCGCAGGTAGCTCTCCACTCCTACCGTTCGGGCATTGGCAATATTGGTTCTGAGCCTAAACACACTAAAGAGTTCGGGGTCTATCTGCTGCACGTAGCCAATGCGGTCGTTGTACATCATTAGAAATCCGGTTACATCAAACTGAAAAGCATTTTTAATGCGACCACGAATTCCAAGGTCGGCATTGAAACCCGTTTCGTCCTTCATATTCGGGTCAATTTTGGCACTTGGCGCGCTGACCCAGAGGTCGTTAAAGTTGATGGGTTTGTAGTTTTGAGAGAAGTTGGAATACATCTCCAATCCTTTCAGCGGTTTGTAGCTCACTCCCAAACCGAACAGCGGAAACCATCGTTTGCTTCGCGTTTCTCCAACGCGCAAACTATCCAGAATCACATTATCTGATTGATCGCGATAAACCAATCTGGCAGAGCCCACTGTCTTCGTATCAATGAATTCAATTCGAACTCCCGGTGTGATACTCAACTTTTTGTGAATGTTGAAAATGTTCTCGGCAAACCACGCCACATTCCCACTCGGATGACTGGAGGAAGATTCGTTTGCCACCACATTTTCGTATTCAAACACATGAGTGTACGTTGAATCTGCCGCTCCCTGACGGCTTTGGGTAAAACCTTTGTACAAACGAACTCCCGTAAGGAAAACCTGCGGTTGATTCTTGATTTGATAGTGCTGCATATATCTGAACTCCGCTCCAATGTTGTTGAATTCGCCACGAATCAAGTTCCTATACTTCTGAATATCTGTTGATGCTGGATTATTTATGGGATCACTTTGATTGGGTGGACCGATAAAGCCCAACGACTCGCGCGAACCAATTAAACCGAAAAGACGAACATCCAATTTAGAAGATGAGCTGAATTCGTGATTCATGGAAAGCGACATTACGTTCCACTTCACTCTGAACCAATTTCGGTCGCGATAGGCTGCTTGCGCATCCTGATTGAACTGAGCATCTGTCAATCCGCCCGGCTGCTGCGTCAAATACCACATGCGTGTGTATTCCATTTTGATGGTGGTTCCTTTCTTGGATGTATAACGCAGCCCAGCAAAGGCAGCATAATTGTCAAAATCAGAATTGCAACGCCAGCATTTCCCGAATTTGTATTGGAAGTAAGAATAGTAATTGAATCTTCCGATGGTGCCACCAATGGCATTGTAGGAATTGTAAAAGCCATAGGAACCAACCGACTGAATGCTCTCGGCCTCTAACTTCTTGTCCTTCGGTCCTTCCTTCATCACGAAGTTGAGCATGCCACCAAACTGTGGGCCATACTGTAAGGATGCCGCACCACGCACCACTTCCACCTTTTCTACAGATTGCATGGGTGGCGAATAGTAGCTTTCGGGATAGCCAAGTGCATCAGCAGCAATATCATAGCCATTCTGCCGCGTGTTGAAATTCTCTGTTCGGCTCGGACTCAACCCTCTACCTCCTACTCCAATCTGAATGCCAGCGCAATCTGATTCCCAGATATTGAGACCGGCCACATGCGCAAATATCTGTCGCGCACGGTTTGAAGCGAGATTGGCCGTGAGGTTACTTAGTAGAATGACCTCCGTTTTTTTTCCTGCATAAATAGCCATGCCCTCCACAGGGCGCAGCGTAGTAATCACGTTTGTTTCTTCCTTTTTCCCAGAAATGGTAACGCTTTCCAAATCTTGCGAAAGCAATGAAAGCTTTACATCTAATCGGTGAGTACCGTTCTTTGGGTCGAGGGTGCGCTCTTCTTTCTTGTATCCGGGTTGAAAGAAGGTCAGCTTTTTAACTCCTGGCCCGAGACCTACAATGCGGTAATTCCCCTTCTCATCCGTCATGTAGCTTTCAGAAACGCCATCCACATGCACAACCACACCAAACATGGCTACGCTTTCATTGTCTTGCACAGTTCCTTTAATGATAATCTGCGCGAAGCCATTTGTAGCGGCCCACATCATCAAGAATACCATAAACCAACCGCTACTCACCTTCATACGATAGTATCCATTGTTTGTGCAACCAGCCATCTTTGAGTTTCGATAGGTCAACCGAACCATCGATATACCGCTTGCCACGTCTCCCGTTAAGGGCCACAAAAATATCAGCCGTTACCACAGGATCCCTTACTCCTATAGATTTGAATTCATTTTCGAGAATTTGAGCGTATTGTAAGATCAAATCAGGCTGTGTGCTCATCTGCTTTTCCTGAACGGGAGTGAGGTAATGAGGATTGTGAATATCCCAACTTCTGTCCGTTGCTGGGTCAGACACATAGAATTGGGCGCTCCCAGCCTTTTCAATTAACATAACGCGCCATGAGAAGCGAAAACCTTCTTCCGTCCAAAACAGTTTTCCGGGATAAAGAAGATAGCGGAACGGCAAAAACAGTTGAACGGTGAAATGAAAAACGAGAGCAATCATTAGCGGTTTCATTAATCTCGGTTTCCAAAGAGTTGCCGTGGTTTTCCTTGCAGGGAAAACGGATTCCAATATTGAAATGAGTTTCTCATGAAATGAGAAGGGAAAGAAAACCCACGTGAGTAGAATCATTACCCACGGGAACATTCCGATAGGAAACATGAGCCACGTGATAACGTGAAAGCCCACCACCGCTAAATAGGCAAAAGGGAGTGTTCTTCGGAACGAAAGCAAGAGGGGAACAGAAAGGTCATAAATAACACCGCCCCAACTAAAAAGATAGGCGGTGAGTTTGAAACTGAAGAGTTTGCCCACAATAGGCAATTCCGTAAACGGGACAAACCATGTAGAAAGTGGTTCCGCCCTAAAAAGCCAGTCATAATTCAACTTGGCAACTCCAGCAAAAAAATAGACGATTCCTACTTGCAGCCTCAAAGCTCCAATTACCCAAAACGGAATGCTACCGCGTTTGATTGATGGCCAAAGAAATGCATCTACAGAAAACCTTCGGTGGGCTGGAAAAAGTGCCATCAAAAGGGAAAAGATGCTGATGAAGTAATAGTGATTGAGGTAGTTGGTTGCGTCAATCAGCTCCACATACGTAAAGGCAAGAAAGAACAGAAGCGCAGAAATTCGGTAGTGGAATCCGATAGCAATAAACACAGCCAAAACAGCCATCGCCATAAATACGTACCACATTCCATCACCCAAAAGTGGGCTGACCCATTCAAATCCGTGGTAATGGAAAAAGTAGCGGGGTTGGATGTAGAGTTGCTCTACCCATCCGTTGTGCATGAAGCGGATGGTTCCAGCACACATCATGAAGCCAAAAAGCAAGCGAACCGTAACTAGAGGCGCAATGCTCACGTCACGGTTAAGTGCTTTAAGAATAGAATGCTTATCCGTTTGTTTACCCAAACTGTACTTAAATAGTGTCACCCTGAACTTGTTTCAGGGTCTGATTCCAATGGTTGATAGATGCTGAATCCGCCTGAGGCGGACAGCATGACCCGTTCTGCTAATCTTGTGCATGAAAGTGGACATCAATCCCCATCATTGTCTTGATAATTAATCTGAACACCGAGAGCCGATGTCATTTCGCTCTTAATCATTGGCACCAGCATTTGCATCTCCAAATAAGCATCTTCCACAATTTGCTTGTTGCTTACCAAGGTTTCCGACATGGGATCAGGAATGAGTTCTATTGATGTTTGAATATCAATAAAGTGTTCTGCAATATCATCCGCAAGCGTTGTTCCTCCATTCTGTTCCTCCTCGTTTGAAAGCGGTCTTACACACGCCAAGTAATCTTGTATGCCTAAATTATCTGCGCCATTTTCGCCTATTCCGCCATACAATCTCTTTAACCCTAAAAGATGGCGAAGAGCCAGCTGTGCTGAACCACCTGCATAGTAAGCCTCCACAGATTCGGGAATCACGATTCCTCCATTGAATTTACCCAATGGAATTTTGAACTTGAAATTCTTGAGCGTCTCAAAATCGAAATTCAATTCATTGACTAAAAGCGAAATGGAAGTTCCTTCGGCAGTCCCCACATTGGAAATAAACTGCGTGCGATACGAATCCCATCCTAGACTAATCTGTGCGACTGTTGTTTTCATTTCGGAAGCCAGTCCTTGCAAATACGCTTTTCGTGCATCAGCAGAAACTCCAGTGGTAAAAAGGTCGGCAATTTCCTGATTCGTTAACGTGCCATTTCCAAAAACCAAATACTCCATGGCTGGAAAACCTACGGCTGATTTTGCACTGCTGCCAACCGCTAATGCTCCTAAAATATTTTGCTCTACGGCAATTATATTCGTTGGAAAAGTATTGAAACGCTCTCTAAAAGAAACACCATCAATTAATCCTGGTCCAAAAGCAAATGTTCCGCAATCTTCATAGGCCAGATAGGTTTCTGCAAAGGTTACTTGTATTTCAACTAACAAACCTGGGGTAGGATTAGCCACAAAAGCCTGAACAGAGGCATCCAACAAAGCCAGTCCAGTATTTAGGTTTTCAAATCGTGGAATGATAATGTTATCCGAATAATTGGTCAACATTTCAGTCTGATCAAACTCGCAATTGACCAATTTATCGTCTAGCGTGTTGCAAGCACCCAGTGCTAAAAAGCACGCAAAAAGAAAGAATTCTATTGATTTTTTCATTTGATATCTCCTGTTGGGAATGCCATTTTGATGTGTCCTATTGCCTGTTCTATCTGCTGATCTGTTACCTGATATAGGTTTGTATTTGGCCCAATAAGCGCAAGAGCCTGCTCAACATGCGAATACGTGTAGTGAGGAGGAAATTTAGAATTGCCACCATTAAAATGATATTTCATACACATCATAAATGCGATGGCCTCGCTTAATGCGTGGTGCTTTCTAAACACAGGAATCCCTGTTGAAGAAAGCGATCGATTTAGATAGTCGACAGCCGTTGAGCCAATTACAATAGACCATTTTTGTGCGATGTTTTGTATAGCCTGATCTCGTTGATTAAAATCTTTGGCGGCAATTGCAGCACGTGCTGTTCTAAAACTCAACGAGAGTTCATTATTTATGCCTTGGTAAAGATCTGAGTTCCGAGAGTTGCAATAGTGTGCCCAAAATCTTACTTCACCCAGTGATACGGGATTAGGAAAATCCGCTGGCGCACCAAAATATCCGAACGCTTCATCAAAATAATGCTCCATGTTGGTGTAGTTTTCCCCATCAACCAACTCATCGTTGCCGGTAGATCCCATTCTATCTTGCGATAGATACACTTCCATAGCCTGATAAAAGAATACTGCTCCAATCAATCCCTTCTCTATAAGCTGAATATGCTCAATCCCATTCTCATCAACCCTATAGCCAACTTCAGGGTCTGTGCTTCCTTCTATTAAGACACCGGCCACGCCCTCAGATGCAATGCCTGTTGCTTGACTTGCCACTGCAATTTTCTGAATGAAAGAATCGAAAATTCCAGTATCAGGCAAGAAGCATTTTGACCTAAGATTTTTAGAAAACTGTCCTTGAAAAGCTCCGTTTGAATTACTGAACATATCGGACAAAACTTCTTCATCAAGAGCTACAGCACCCACCGTGTTGGATGTTTTCATGTAGTTTGTCATCAACTGCAGCATATTTAGCCGCTCGGTCTGACCAGAATAGTCAACAGAGGTAGAACCATTTCGGGTAAATTCGTAGGTAGTTGGTATATCCAACTTATCCTCATCTTCTGGCTTGCAAGAACTAATAGAAGCCACAATCATTAGCGCAGTTGCGCATCGGGCAAATGTAAATAGAGTTGAGTGCATGTGTTCTATTTATTTAGATTGATTTTAAATAACGATGCAAATCTATCTTCATGGTCGGCCAACTACAATACCCAATTCGGGGTATTGATACAAAAAAAAAGTCCCATCCGCCTTTGGCGGATGGGACTTAAACACAAACTAAGAGATTCTTAGTTTGTGTACATTTTATTTGTAAGCATTGTCTTACCATCAGAGATAGTGTAGACGTAGATGCCTGCAGCGTGCTGATTTCCGTTGAATTTTACAGAGTTCATTCCTCTTTCAACATTAAATCTCTCTGAAACAATTTTGCTTCCAAGGATGCTGTAAACATTGAATTCAAGTCCTTCCATGTTGTAAGGAGCGTTGAATGAAATGTTGGTGATGCCAGTTACGTTATCAACGTAGTTGTTTACAAGCATGAATTTGCTTTCATCAATCTCAACAATTCCAACACCATTTGCTTGAGCTACCAACCAATAGTCAGTAACTGTAATGAATCCACCTCCAAACTGAGCTGGAAGTTGTGAAAACCAAGAACCTGGTTGAACAATTTGACTAAGATTAGGATCAGTAGCTGCAATACGAACGTCAACATCAATTTCTAGTTGAACCGCTCCTTGACCGCCAGGAAGATTTCCCGTAGCAGCAAGAGTATTCCACTGAGCTTCCGTACCATTGATGTAAACACATCCTTGTGTTGTTGTTTGATTTGGAACAGTTCCACCATTGTACCAAATTCCCCAAGGAGCATAAGCTGGTGTGTTTACCGTACCTACAGTACTTATAGAAGGATCGTTGGCAGGAATGTTAGTGCCATAGGTCATACCTGCTGGTACATTTCGTACTTCAACAATTTTGAAAGCATCAATGTAAGCTACAATCTGTGTTGCAGGTGTTCCAGGTACAATAGAAACAGAAAGTGTAGAATCTGCAAATGTTACCAAATCCACTATACGGCTTTGATCTCCACAACCTACGCAAGCGTCAACGGTTGCCAAGCTGTCTGGAAAAAGACCAAAAGGCGAAGTTGCTAAAGCAGGATCAGGAGTACATTGTGCACTAGCGAAACCGATTGACAGCGCGCCAGTAATAAAAGAAAGTAGAGTTTTTTTCATGATTGTTATTTATAATTGATTAGAGTTTACTTGTTTGAAAAAATTATTCGTCACCAAGGTCTTTTTCAATAGACTCCATGGTAAGAAGGTCGGTTGCTTCCTGTAATGTTGGTGTTATGTTCAGAATTGTATCTAACTGAGAGATAGAAATCAATTTAGAAACTGAGCGTTGCAATCCGCAAAGAACAAAAGAACCACCTGAGTTCTTACAAAGTCTGTTTGCAACCAAAATGGCGCTCAGACCCGAACTGTCGCAGTAGCGAGTGTCTTCAAGATCGATGATGATGTTTTTGAACTCATCTGCGTTAAGCACAACCAGTTCTGACTTTAGGTATGGAGATATTTGGCTATCCAATTTTTCTACTTTCACCTTAACTACCGCGTAGTTGTCTTTCTTGTGTATTTCGAAATTCATGTTTGGCTTTGTTGCAAATTTACCAAAATTTTAAAGCGGAAAGGTAGTATCAATTTCATTACTCAGGGCAAACGTATTAAACTTTTATGTTTTAGCTCATGCATTTCTAAACATGAGGAAAAAGACATAGGATAGTCACAAAAACAAAGAATTCACAGAATGTACACAGAAAATTTTGTCTCTTCTCTGTGAAAATCCTCTGCCTGCCGAACAGGTAGGTCAGTGAATTCTGTGTTTTTATGGCTATAAAAATGTCTATTCACAAGGCTGTGTAAATAAGCAGGCCATCATTTTTTTTATGCGTTTGTCCTGTTTCCTTACTTGGATTATGTTGTCTATTCAATTTTTCCAGCAAGCAAATAAATGACTGCCATTCTGATGGCTACACCGTTCTCAACCTGCTCTAGAATGATGGACTGATCGCTGTCTGCAACATCTGATGTTACCTCAACTCCTCTATTGATTGGCCCAGGGTGCATCACAGTTATCTTGTTGCTTAGTCCATCAAGAATCTTCTTGTTCAAACCATATTGAAGCGTGTATTCGCGCAGCGATGGGAAGTATTTGACATCCTGCCGTTCCATTTGAATACGCAGCATGTTTGCCACATCGCACCATTCAAGCGCTTTCATCAGGTTCGGTTCGTACTTGACACCAAGCGATTCAACATGTTTTGGTATTAAGGTAGCTGGCCCACAAACTTTGACCTCCGCTCCCAGCTTTTGAAGTGTGAAGATGTTTGATAAAGCGACCCTCGAATGAAGAATATCTCCAACAATAACCACCTTTTTACCTGCAACTTCTCCGTACTTCTCTCTTATAGAATAAGCGTCAAGCAGACCTTGAGTAGGGTGTTCGTGGGTTCCGTCTCCAGCATTTACAATAATTGCATTGATGTTCTTTGAAAGAAACTGACCCGCTCCGGGCAATGGATGACGCATTACCACCATATCCACTTTCATGGCCAAAATATTGTTTACCGTATCAAGCAATGTTTCGCCTTTATTTACGGAAGATGCAGATGCCGAAAAATTTATCACATCTGCCGAAAGGCGCTTCTCCGCAAGTTCAAACGAAAGCTTTGTTCTTGTAGAATTTTCGAAGAATAGATTGGCAATTGTAATATCTCTAAGGGAAGGTACTTTCTTGATAGGTCTGTTAATGACCTGCTTGAAATTGTCAGCGGTCTGAAAGATCAGTTCAATATCCTCCTTGGTGATGTATTTAATTCCGAGGAGATGTTTTACTGAAAGTCCGCTCATTCCTGTTCTGGTGAAAAAAGTTTAACCGTATCGTTGCCTCCACTTTCCCTGAGTGCAACTTCAACCTTTTCTGATACAATGGTGTCTATCCTAACTCCCACGTAATTCGGTTCTATTGGAAGTTGTCTGCTAAATCTACGATCAATAAGAACCACCAGTTCAATTACAGATGGTCTACCAAATGCCATGAGTGCATCCATTCCTGCACGGATTGTTCTTCCCGTAAAAAGCACGTCATCAATCATAACCACTTTCTTGCCCTCTACTAAGAAATCCATCTTGTTTTTAGATGGAATGAGCGGAATTTCGTGTCTGCGGTGGTCGTCTCTATTAAAGGTGATATCCAACCAGCCTAGCTGAATCTTGCTCCCCGTCAGTTTCTCCAGTCTTTCGTGAATGCGCTGCGCGACAAAAACGCCTCGTGGTTGAAGGCCAACCAATACCGTTTTAGAAAAATCGTTGTGATTTTCAATGAGCTGATAGCAGATTCTTTCAATTGAAAGATTGAGCTGCTGACTGTCTAGGATTATTCGCGATCCGATGCTCATTTAGTGACCGCAAATGTACTCCGTTAAAGGGTAAAAAAAAAGCCTCCGAATTTCGGAGGCTTTTTCAATAGCAATTAAAGAATTACTTCTTCTTTGATTTCTTTTCAGAATCCTCAAGTTGTGACTTTAGACCAGCAAGTGCATCAAGGTCGCCAAGCGTTGTCTTTTCTTGACTTTGCTGAACTTTCTTAACTCCTCTGCTTGCAGCACTGCTTGCAGATTTTCTCTTATCGCCTTCCTCTTCTTTAGAAGAAGCGTAAGCTTCATCTGAATGAGTTTTAGCATGAGAAACGTAAACTCTTTTGCTGTCCTTGTTAAACTCGATTACCTCAAAATCAACAGCTTCTTCTTGCTTAATCTCAGTACCATCGGCTTTCACCATGTGTCGTTTTGGAACAAATCCTTCAACTCCATAAGGAAGAGCAACAGTTGCACCTTTATCATTCACTCCAGTAACTGTTCCTTGATGAACGCTTCCCATTGTGAATACGGTTTCAAACACATCCCATGGATTTTCTTCCAATTGTTTGTGTCCAAGGCTCAATCTGCGATTCTCTGCATCAATCTCCAACACCTGCACTTCAATGTCAGCATCAAGGCTTGTAAATTCAGATGGATGCTTGATTTTCTTGTTCCAAGAAAGGTCAGAAATATGAATTAATCCGTCAACACCTTCTTCCAACTCTACAAAAATTCCAAAGTTGGTAAAGCTGCGAACCTTAGCTGTATGCTGAGATTTAGCTGGATATTTGGTAACGATGTCTGCCCATGGATCTGGCATCAATTGCTTGATACCCAAAGACATTTTTCTATCTTCCTTATCCATTGTAAGAACAACGCATTCTACTTCGTCTCCTACATTCAAGAAATCCTGAGCGCTTCTCAAGTGCTGCGACCAGCTCATTTCAGAAACGTGAAGAAGCCCTTCCACTCCTGGAGCAACCTCTACAAACGCACCGTAATCAGCAACAACAACAACTTTTCCTTTCACCTTATCTCCAATATTCACCTCAGACTCAAGAGCGTCCCATGGATGCGAACTAAGCTGCTTCAGACCAAGTGCAATTCGTTTCTTTTCGTCATCGAAATCAAGGATAACCACGTTGATTTTCTGATCCAATTCAACAATCTCTTCTGGGTGGTTGATACGTCCCCAAGAAAGATCCGTGATGTGGATAAGTCCGTCAACACCTCCAAGATCGATAAATACACCGTAAGAAGTGATGTTCTTAACCGTTCCTTCAAGGATTTGTCCTTTCTCCAATTTACCGATAATCTCTTTCTTCTGAGATTCAAGTTCAGCCTGAATAAGAGCCTTGTGAGAAACCACAACGTTCTTATATTCGTTATTGATTTTGACCACTTTGAACTCCATAGTCTTACCAACATATACATCGTAGTCACGAATAGGCTTCACATCAATCTGAGAACCTGGAAGGAAAGCCTCAATTCCGAATACATCGGCAATAAGACCACCTTTTGTTCTGCATTTGATCTGTCCTCGGATGATTTCGTCATTCTCCAAAGCTTGACTCACGCGCTCCCAAGAACGAAGTGCTCTTGCTTTTCTGTGAGACAGAATCAATTGTCCGCCTTTATCCTCAACTTTCTCGATGTAAACCTCAATCAGGTTTCCAACTTCAAAATCAGGATTATAACGTGTTTCACTTAACGGAACGATACCTTCAGACTTTCCACCGATGGTAACGATGAAATCCTTTTTGGTTTTCTCAATGATGGTACCATCAAGTACATCATTAGAGTTGAAAGATGTGATAGTGGCGTCATACATTGCCTCCAACTCAACTCTTTCCTTCTCAGCGTAAACTTCTTGTCTTTTACCGATGGCGCTCCAATCAAAATCAGCTGGCCGTTCGGCTGGCTTGCGAGGCTCGGTACTCTTCACTTTCACTTCAGCAACTTCTTCAGTAGCCTCAATTTCCGCAACTTCCACTTGTTCAGCTTTAGGAGCTGCCTTTTCAGCAACCAAAGTAGCTGCAACCTCTTCGGTCGCTTCTTCTATTGGTGTTGCCTTAATTCGTGGTTTTTTAACCTTTGGCGCGTCACCCGCTGCCTTTGCAGGAGCCTTCTTGGCTGCATCTGCTTTTTTTTCTTCTGCCATGTGGTCAGATTTGTATCTCAGCGTCCCGTTAATACTGAGAGATTGTTTAATTTATATAACTCTTGTTCGGGAAGAGCTTCCCATTTTTGGGTTCGCAAAAGTATAAAAAAGAAGAAGGAAAAACGATAAAACGAAAAACGTGTTCACGGGGTAGATTCAACCGCCTGGTGCAAAAGTAGATTCGGGTTTTAAATGTGTTACCGTGGAGTTTATCGCAAGACCGGCAATAAACCCTTTGGAATCGCCAATTCGTGACTTACCTTTGCGCCCCCGAAAAAAATCCTAAGCATGAAACGAATTGGTGAGTACAGAAAGCTGTTTGGTGTAGATGAAACCACCGACCTGAAAGGGCTAAAAACCAGTTACCGCAATTTGGTAAAGGAATGGCATCCCGATAAGTTCCAAGCTGGAGACGAAAAGGCTGCCGAAGCCGAGGAAATGAGCCGCAGAATTATTGACGGCTACAAGTTTTTGGTAAGCATTGCACCAGAAACAAAAGCTGCCAATGCCGAAGCTTTCGAGATTACAACTTCACAATCCGGAATTGCAGATTATCACCATAAAGGAGTGCTTTTGGAGATTACCTTTTTGGATGGAAACACCTACGAATTCTTTGGTGTACCAAAAAACGTTTTTCTCAAATTCCATAATTCGGACAAGCAGGTGCGTTTTGCCAAACGCAACATTTTCAACGTTTACCTCTATCGCATATCCAAGCAGGCTGGAGAAAAAGAGGAGTCGTAGCCAGACCTACTTTCCATTCTTCTCAAGCAGTTTGGCGTGATGCAGCGCAATAAACAGCGGAATACTGCCAAACACACCGAACGAGCAATCGATTAATTGCCAATAAAGCGGAATGCCACGGATGGAGCCTGCAATGAAGGCAAGCGGAAAAACGGCTAGGCAGGCCATAATCCCGAAGCGGATAACCCAAATATTCTTTACCGGATCCATCCAAGGGCCAACAAAAACTAGCGCCAGCACCAAATGCGCAAAGGCAAGCCAATCTGTTCCGTAAGACAGAAACGGGTAATGCACATTGACATATACCACCGCATCCCGACAGGAATCAATCCACTGGGCTAATGTAGACGTAGGATCTTCAAAACCATCTGCTAGCCAATTAAGCTCTGTTTCTAACGGGAAAGCCGTGATTCCTGATAAGGCCAGTCCGACCATGAACAGGCCAAGCCAGATTCGAATGGTTCGTAAGTGTTTGTTGGATTCCTGATTTTTCATGCCGCGATAACCTCGTTTTCAATCGTTTATTACATGAATTGCCACATTCACATTTGATTGCCGTCCAATTTGGGAAATTTTAACTCAGCATCCATTGCACGTGCTATCGAATCACTGTTATCAACACCTGCACAGAAAGAAATTTTCAATCGCCATGCAATAAAAAATCAGGACTAAAGTTTCGCGCGACAAAAATCAAAACCGTATGCATTTCGTTTTGACCAACGTCAACATGACTATTTTTTCTACCCTCAACCTTTGTCGAATCAATGGTCAGCGGACTGGCCAATTAAAAACTAAAAACAAAGACAATGAGAAAATGGAAATTCGCAGTATTATCATTGGCGATAGCCGGTGCAACTGCAAACGCAAGCATGGCCCAACTCTATGTGGGCGTTAAAGGAGGAGGAACACTTAATACTGTTTCGGGAAAGGCCGCTGAAGGTTCTAAAAAAGATATGCTCTTCGGATATGGTTTTGGGGCGTTGGTTAACTATGGTTTCAGCAGATCATTCTCGCTGCAGCCAGAAGTGATGTTCATTCAGAAAGGAGGCAAAACATCGTCCGAAACAACAGACGATTTCACGCAACTGAAGGCCAACTACATTGAGATTCCTATTCTGGCCAAGGCGCAGTTTGGCGGAGAGAAGTTCAAAGGATTTGTGGTTCTAGGGCCCTACGCTAGTTATTGGGTAGGTGGAAAAACGAAAACCAACATCCTCGGGGCGGAATCGAATGAAAGCATCAATTTCGATAATGACATTGATGACGATGGCTATCGACAAAACCGAATTGACGTTGGTCTCAGTGGAGGACTCGGAATGCAGTACGCTATTGGAAGAGGAAATATCTTTCTCGATGCACGATACGGTTTCGGACTGTCTGACATGAACAGATACAAGACAGACCCAGATGGCTACAAGAAGCAATCAAACCGCTCGGCCCAGCTTTCGTTGGGATATGCAATCAGACTGAGTAAAGAAGGATAGTCGTAGGCTAAAATAAACAGCCAGTCCGATCATTGCATCAGAAGCCCCTCATGGGGCTTTTGGTGTTTTCTGATTGATGTCCTTGTTCACCCTAACCTGAAAGGTGCTTACATCTTTCCTAGTGTGATTGGCTGCCTTCTGTTCTCAGTTCAGTGTAAAACACTTATTACTGTATCCATCACACTTGTTACGCGCAAGAGCAATTCATTAATGGAATTCCGACATTCACAACGATGATCAACCTACATCGCACTATGGCTTTGGTTATGGTGTGGTTTTGTATTCCACACCTTTCGGTTGCTCAGCATAAAGTTGTTGCAGACACAACCGTGTGCAGTGTCATCATGGATAGCGTAAAGCTGCATTCGTATAGATATGATGCCAATGATTCGTTGCGCTATTTCGCCCAAAAACTACTTACGTGTTCTGAAGAAATAGCGGATGTAGATGGTCAGCTGGAAGCCCTTTCGGTGCTAGGTATCACCTGTATCCGTGAGAACAATTATGATGAAGCATTGGCCTTTTTTGAGCGAAACCAAAAATTGGCTGTAAAAGTTGGAAACAGAAAGGTTGAGGCACAGGTTCTGATAAATGTTGCTTCCGTTTACACCTCCCTAGACAGCTCGAAGCGTGCCATGGAAATGCTGATGCATTCGGCCAAAATCTTTGAGGAAGAAGGTGATTCGGCCATGTTGGTTTATACCTACACGAACATCGGAATCCTCTTTGGTAAGATTAAAGAACGGAAGGAACAACTTGCCATAGTAGAAAGGCGTTCGCCATGGGAGGTGGGGTTATCAAGGGCCGAAGAGCCCTAAATTTAGGAACAAATCTTGCCATAAATTACCTCAATAGTGACATTATCGACACTGCCGAAACCCTTGGACTTCAACTTTTGGCGAAGATTCGTGAATTCGAAAATTCCAAGACCACCACTCAGATTCTGACTCTCTTAGCAAACATTGCCAATAGAAGAAACGAATATAAAAAAGCCATTATCTACTCAGATGAGGTGATGACTTATGAAGGGACGCTGAAACATGACCATACGTTTGCGTCCGTGCTGGTATACAGAGGCTCAACTTATTTATCGCTCGGAAATTTTAAGAAGGCGATTGAAGATCTTGAAAAAGCACGGGTTTATGCCGAATCGGAACAGTCTCTTCAGCGAATAGAAATGGTTTTGAAATTCCTTCACGCGGCATATGCCGATGTGGACAGATATGAGGATGCATACAGAACAATGGTTGAGTACAAAACGGTCACCGATTCGATTTCTAGTGATGAAAATATCCGAATTCTTAATGATATCGAAACAAAATATCAGACTGAGAAAAAGGAACAACAGCTACGCGAAATGGGGGAGCAGAACCAGATTTTGGAGCTAAAAGTGAGGCAGCGCAACATCTAGATTATTGTGGTACTGATACTTGGCTTTGCCACGGCCATGACCTTCTTCTTCATATCTCGGCAGCGATTGCTCAAACAGCAACAGGAAGCCTTGGAGAATAGATTGCTATCGCTGCGCATGCAACTCAATACGCATTTCATTTTCAATGCGCTCACCGCTGTTCAGAATTATATGTTGGGTGGTAAAGACCTTCGGGAAGCCGTTCGGTACCTGTCCAATTTTGCCAAAGTGATGCGCGCATTCTTGGAGTACAATCAGGAGGAAACCAGACCGACCTTGATATTTCAAGGATTCCTTCAGGAGTTTACTTCATTGAAGGAATTCGAACAGACGGAACTAAACAGACAGAACGCTTGATGAAGCATTAAGCTTTGTCATATGTAGGTGGATGGGGTCCTTTGGCGAAAGCTGAAGGGCCCTTTTGTTTTGATATTTATCAAAGAGGAAACGTCTTCCCAGAAAGCATCATCGAATCATTCCAAGCATCTGAATCAATACCTGATGCAATTTCCTTCTCTTCTAGGAACTGAAGCACACGCTCGGTTGGCATATTTCCCGTTAAATCGTCTTTAGCCATGGGACAACCGCCCAAACCTTTCAGCGCAGAATCGAACCTGCGACAACCACTATCCCAAGCAGCATCCAATTTCTCTTTCCAAGAATCGGGTGTGGTATGAAGGTGAGCGCCAATTTGAAGTTTTGGGAATTCCTTATTTAAAAGACTGTAAACAGCAGTAATGGATTCTGCTGTCGAAGAACCAATGGTATCTGATGGCATAAAGAGTTTGATGTCCAATTCGGCCATCTTCTGCGTCCATTCGGCTACAATCTCAGGATGCCATTTCTCATCATACGGATTGCCAAAAGCCATGCTCAGGTACATGAGCAATTGTTTATCGTGCTTGATGCAGAGTTCCTGCACCTCTTTCACTCTATCCAATGCCTCTTCCCTAGTTGCATTTGTATTCCGTTGCTGAAAAACATCCGAAACCGAAAATGGAAAACCCAGAATATCAACCCTTGAATGATTGACTGCATCCAATGCACCGCGCTTGTTGGCCACAATAACTGAAAGCTTGGTAGCCGCACCTTCTTCTAACCTGTCCAAAACCGCTGATGTATCTGCCATTTGCGGAATGGCCTTTGGCGACACAAAACTGCCGCAATCCAAGGTATGAAAACCACATCTCAATAAGGAATTGATGTAGGCTACCTTCTTATCCGTAGGGATAAAATCGTGTATGCCCTGCATGGCATCACGAGGGCATTCTATGAGTTGTAGTTCTTTCATGGCTAACGCTGCTGATACAAAACGTGAGTTCAGCGAAGCTAATTACGAATCAAACACGAATCCCAAAAAAACGGGACAAGTTATGCGAATGTATCAAACCGCCCAGCAATAACGAACAATCAAACTTATCAATTCTGTCAACTTTATAACCTTCATTCCTATCGGAAACAAATCCTCCGCTTCGTTCCTCGGCACCTCCTTTACAAAGGAGGATCTGCTACCTGCCAACTTCATTTCTTTATCCACTTGTAAACTGTATCAACTTTATCTCTCTGTCAACTTTATCAACTCTTTATTTATCTCGCCAACCAACGCAGGTCCCTCATAAATAAAACCAGTGTAAACCTGAATCAAGCTCGCACCTGCGTTTAGTTTCTCAACGGCATCTTCTACAGAATGGATTCCTCCTACTCCAATAATCGGAAACGAACCGTTACTTTTCTGATGTAGATACTTGATTACTTCCGTACTTCTTTCTCTCACGGGCTTTCCACTCAATCCACCAGCTTCTGCCAAAAGTTCTTTGCTTGAATTCAGTCCATCACGTGAAATGGTGGTGTTGGTGGCAATAATTCCATCAATCTTTGACTCAGCCACAATCTCCACAATATCATCCAACTGAGAATCGGTCAAATCGGGAGCAATTTTGAGCAGGATTGGGCGTGGAATTGGAATCTTCGTGTTCTCCACCTTTAGCGCATTCAGAATACGAAGCAATGGTTCCTTGTCCTGCAATTCGCGTAATCCGGGTGTGTTTGGAGATGAAACATTCACCACGAAATAGTCCACTAAATCATGTAATCCTCGAAAACATTCTAAGTAATCATCAATAGCATTCTCGTTTGGCGTGACTTTGTTCTTTCCAATGTTTCCACCAATGATGAAACTGCGGTCGCGATTCTGAAGATTTTTCCGCGCCATTTCCAAACCGCCATTGTTGAATCCCATTCTATTGATGAGACCTTTGTCTTTCGGTAAACGAAACATGCGTGGCTGTGGATTTCCATCCTGTGGTTTGGGGGTGATAGTTCCAATCTCAATGAACCCGAATCCGAGTGAACTGAATTCCTTGTAGAATGAAGCTTGTTTGTCAAAACCTGCTGCCAATCCAACAGGGTTTGGGAATTTGAGTCCGAACAACTCCTTTTCAAGTCGCTTGTCCTCCACCTGATAAAGGCTTTCGGTAATGGACTTGACCCCTGGAATCTTCATCAGAAACTGGAACAATCCTGTAACCAGATGATGGGCCTTTTCAGGTTCAAAAAGGAAGAAAAACGGGCGAAGAATCAGTTTATACATGGATTGCAAAGGTAGCATCGGTGGTTTATCGGCAACCAACCGATTTGATCTATGAATGACTATAACATTGAAAGGCTCTTTCGGGTAGAAGAACTGTAAATCAAACATGATGAAACCAGCCCCAATTATCACTTTCCTTCTTGGAACATTCGTTACCAGTTGCTTCGGCCAATCCTCAGAATTGTACGTTTTCAAGAACGAACGCAAAGAACACTTGGATGCTGCGAGGAAAGCACGCGAAGTTGAGCGTGAAAAAGCAGTTTCTAACGATTTCTACATGCGTGTTCGTACACAAACTTCTCTGAGCACCGCCAAGATGCAGGTGGACATGAAAAAATCTCACGACACTACCATCCGAGTTACAGACATGAATGGTGCTGAACTGGCCACACTTCACAAAGGAGAATTGAAAGAAGGCCAACACGAATTCACGTACGAACCCGAAGGAAATCTCCGTAAACCGTTTGTTTGTCAGGTGATGATTGATGGAAAAACGGAAGCTATGAAGGTGGTAAAGTTCAATTCCTTTTAAATCTAAAAGAAGTAAGGTTTTTGAAAGGATAGAGCCTATAATCAATTCCGATTCCAATATCCTGCTGGTTTGCCAATGCATCTAATCGGCCATAGAGCGGAGTAACTCCAAACCAATGCCGATGGTAGCGAAACGAATAATGGGGCGATACGAAATAGGTGAAATTGCTGCTGAAACCAGTAATGGCGAATCCAACCCCCAGTGTCTGTGCGGTTTGCTGATTGAAATCGGCTGATTCAGGAATCTCTTGGGCATTAGTTGATTTTAGCAAAAGATGCAGTATTAATGCTAACAAACACACTTTGTAAAAACGCATAGAGACCAATGTATTGATTAACCACCGAATTGCTTTGAGTTTATGTCTCAGGAATTGCACTTAACGGATTAAGAAGCCTTTTTTTAAGATTAAACTCTGCTTTTTATCGATGTATTAGACGAAAAAATGTTGCATTGATTATAAAATTAGTTTACTTCGCATACTCAAATTTTGAGCGATACACGTAAAATATGCTAAGTAAATTATTTTTTTGTGCTTAAAACTATTAATAATTCTTCCATGATTCGACTTTCCAAAATTCAAACAGTCAAGACAATTTTACGTTCGGCTTTTACCATCGGTCTATTTGTGTTTGCACAGCTTGCTGTGGGACAAACGATTACCATTGGTACGGGCACTGCTAATCTTATTCCATTCACCTTCGTGTACCGTGGCAATAATTATACTTCGCTGCGAATGAGTACGAATGGATTCATTACGCTTGGAAATGCGATTACCCCAGCAACTACAAACTATACGCCTATTTCTAATAGTGTGGCTTCTTCTGTATATGCGATAGCTGGACTCGGCTGCGATTTGAATGCAGCCGTAAGGCATGACATAATTGGCACTACTCCAAATCGGGTTTTTGGTGTTCAATGGAGCAATGCATATCGTTACTCCCCAGGACCTGGCTCGTCAGAAATCTTAAATTTTCAGGTTCGACTGTACGAAACATATGTCTTATTCAGTGCCCTTACATGCGTGCATCACGCACGCACCATAAACAACACCCTTACCGAAATCTAACTAAACATGAAAAATTCTACACTATCTGTTAATGGTACATCGCCTAGTAAGTTTTGGCGCAAATCCTACCAAACGGTTCTGCTTGCCTTAGTGGGCTTTACCTT
>Ga0105052_10001468_pt1 | contig 31011 bp, 40 predicted proteins | sample FRY03_FD_78094 | JGI IMG/M metagenome (GOLD analysis project Ga0105052, IMG submission 78094) | Freshwater microbial communities from Lake Fryxell liftoff mats and glacier meltwater in Antarctica - FRY-03 | ecosystem: Environmental > Aquatic > Freshwater > Ice > Glacier meltwater ... | reverse complement strand
CCGTGAGACTGAAACCGCTTCCAGCGAGCTTGTGGGGCGGTCTATGGCCTTGATATTGGCAGGGCAAGGGGGGCCAAGGAGGCTTCCGCGACCCTCAAAATGCCTGCGGGGTCTCCGGACTGGCAACCAAAAAGTGATATCACTTGACGTTTCCAATTTTGCCCTTTGACAAGCCCCTCCAGTCATGGGCGAGGGATTAGATTTCGGGGCGGTCCTCCAGAGGGACATTGACAACATCATTTCGAAAACTGAGGAGGGCATCCCGTTGAACGCGAGGGAGCGTGATTTGATATTGTCGGAAAATGAAAAGAGGAAGAGGGACAAGCTCCCGGAGGCGGAACGCGAAAAGCTTGAGCCTATCAAAAAAAGGTCCGGTAGACAGGCTAATTCAATTTACGATGAGGGGCTCGACACCTACGCTGAGACATATAAAGTTGCTACTAGGACGATCAAAAAATGGATTGAGAATGGGGGGAAACAAAAGCCGGATCCTATAATTTGTCCGCTCGATCACCCCTGGAAAATGCGAGCGTGGTGGGCGTCCTGCATGAAAATGAGGTGTCCGCCCGGCGTGATCAATGCAGAGGCGGCCTACCTCAAGACTGCATCCCCTGAACTTGCTGGGATTGCGACCGAACAAACTACTATCAAATTTCTGATTAACTCTGAGGAACTTGGATTAGATGGAGCCCAGGATCGATTGAACCAGTTGGAGCTTGAGCTATCAAGACGTGCGACTGAGCCGGGACAAGCGAAAGTATGGATGGAAGCGGTGGCTCGAATGACATCACTTGCAACAAACGTCCGGCGTGAGAAGGAGGCTCAAGATCTTCTTGTATCGAAAGCTGAAGTGGCGCAAGCGTTGCAGGATTATTTGCAACCGATCGAGAAGGGAATTAGGCAAATGTATCCAGCATTTTGCACCATCCTAGGCCAGCCACCGATTGGAGTCATGGAAGATCAATGGCTTAAAGAATGCGATAAACTATTCGAACGATTCGGAAGGGAGATCTTCGCATGAGGCAAAACATGGATGAGGTTCATACCTTTGTTAGGGGGGTGCTTGCTGGCATCTTCGCGCCCGAACCCGATGAGGAGATATGGCAATGGGCTGAGAGATGCCTACGAATTCCCAAGACGGAGAACGCCGATATGGGAGGTCAGCGATGGTCTAGTTATTATAGCCCATACGTTCGGGAGGTAATGGAATGGGTAAAGCGACCTGGCAAAAGTGAGATGTGGATCAAGAAATCTTCTCAGGTGGGAGTCACGATGGCGGCGTTGATTATAATCTGCTGGTTTGTCGCTCACCGTGGCGGAGCTATCGGATACGCGCTTGATACCATCGAAGAGGCGCGGCGAGTATCCCGGACCCGCCTTCAAAAGTGGCTTTCAGAAAACAAGATCTTGGAAGAGATGGGGGAAGCCCCCGACGACGTTTCTAACCTTACCTTTTATCTATCCGGCATCACGGTCTATATGATGGGCGGTCAATCTGCTAGCGGATTTGCAAACAAATCGACATGCCTTTTTATACTAGATGAGCTAGATGAGCACGACTATATTGAAGGGCAGGGAACGACTTCAGACCTCGCACGGGATCGATGCAAGGTTCCGAGGAACGCGAAGATACTAGGATTTTGCACACCTGGCAGCTCTGGATTGATCACGATGGAGCACAAAAAAGGGACTCAAGAAGAGATCATATTCCCGTTCCCTTGTTGTGGATTCGAGCAGGCTCTTGACTGGGATAACTTCGTGTTCTCGACCGATGAATTTAGAGATGAGGAGGACGAACTTGACCTATCGCTTGTTGAAAAAGGGGCTTACTTTCGGTGTAAATCATGCGACGACGGGAGGCTTTTCGACCATCAAAAGCTTCCCGCGATGCAAGACTTTCGGAGCGTGGCCACGAATCTCAAGGCTCCCGCACGTGTTAGATCGATCCACCTATGGGATGCTTATTCCGCGTTTGTTACATTCGGAGCGCTAGCTATTGAGTGGATCAAAGCCCAAGGAGACCCGGCAAAACTTGAGCGATTTATGCGAGGCCGGCGTGGGATGCACTATGAGCAAAGCGGAGGTATAGTTACGAATCATGAGCTCCTAGAACTACGAGGGGACTACGTTAGAGGCCAATGCCCTCCTGGTATCGAGCCAGTCCTATACGTGATTGCGGTAGACATTCAGGACGGTCTCAGACTCAAGGCGACGAAATCATTGTTTGATAAAGACGGTAATATGTATGTCATTGACTGGGGGGAATTCTTCTCATTCGGGGACATGGAGGACTTCGCTGATGAGGTTTTGGAAACATCAAAAGGTCCGATGATAGTTCACTGCGGGCTCATCGACGAGGGCAACGACAAGGAGGACGTGTGGCGGTATCACCTAGATACGCAACCAAGATTCTATCCGGTCAAGGGACGGGGAGGAAGACAGGTCAAAGATCTTGTTGTTAAATCTCAAGGATCGTTAGATGGCCAGCTTGTGATTTCATACCATATCGACGACCGCGCTTTCAAGTGGCAGCTATTAAATTCCCTCCGCCGAAAGCACTATTCCGATAGCAGACAAAAGAAGATCCCGCTCGTTGTTCTGCCAAGTGATTCAAACGCGGACGCTGAATTTCTCACCGAGCTAACCATGGAAATACCCGTTAAGCTCAAGAATAAATTCGGATTCGATGGCTGGGAATGGATCAAGAAGGGGCCTAATGACTGGTGGGACACGCTGAAATATACGAAAGCGGTCTGGCAAATCATGGCCCCGTCAATGGGGATGCAGAAGGTTTTCGATGAATCGGAAATGGAAGAAGAAGGAGTCTCATAACTTTGACAAATGAACCTTAGACAATGGCTGATCTCGCAGTAATCAACGCTCTCCGTCGCTTTGTTGTCGGGACTCAAAACCTAACCCAAGCATATAAACTAGCATGGGATGCCTATTCGTCTCGCCAAACTAGCGTGACGATCACGGCCAGCCAGTTCGAGGGCGGCAACTCATCCGGCCAGATTGCGGGGGATCCGAAAGAGATCATGGAGGCTTGCGAGTATCTCCTCGCCGAGCTTGAAGATATCGAGTCCGCGACGGTATCTGCGACTGGCCCCTATCAAGTTGACTTTTCAAAACAGCCATCCCGAACCTAAAAGATGTCTCGAAAATCACGCAACCGATCCGCATCTAACGCATCGATACTAGCACCGAAGTCTGACATTTACGACGCTACTAGAACATCGATGCGACGAGGATTTACACCCTTCACGTCTCTCGAAACTGGGGCGGAACTATCTTCATATTCTCGCGCGTCATTGATCAGAGATGGTCGCTGGCTCAAGGCAAACTCGGGAGCAATCAGGGGGCTGATTAAAAACTCCGCGATGCTTGTTGGATGGAAAACCACTCACGCGCAAACAAGAGATGTCGAATGGAACAAGGAACGAGATAGAACATTCAAGGCTCGAAACAAAGCGAGATTGATCTTCGACAACGCTGGAAAGTTTACCTTCAAAACAGCTCAGAGGATGCTCCTAGAGAGGTCCTTTGAAGATGGTGATATCCTAGTCGTCTTTACCGAAACTCCTAGCGGCGGTGCTCGATGCGCGTTCTATGAGGCGCACCAGCTTTCCAATCCGGACGGCGCGGATGCAAGCATCTGGAAAGAAGGTGTTAAGATCAACAAGGCCGGAGCACACCTAGCTTATGGGGTGAAAAGCGGCGACTCAGTCAAAGTGATCGACGCTCAAGATGCTTTCCTTTTTGGAAATTTTGATAGTGTCGGACACGTTCGCCCTCACCCTCCTCTAGGCTATGCGATCAATCACGCTAAGGACATTTCAGAGACGAGAGGATTCCTGAAACTCGCTATCAAAAACAGCTCCCTATTTGGCGTGATCAGCGAGCAGGCCGCAGGATCTAATCCTAACAGGATAGTTGGAGGAATGGAAGCATCGGTCACAATGCCTGGCCGTGCGTCAACTCGCGACGACGGAACCGGAACAGACCGGAAGATCAAAACGTCTGAAGTGTTCGATGGTGGAGTAATCCCTGAAACTCGACCCGGCGAGAAGTTGTCTATCGTCCACGACGCTAGACCGCACCCGAACCAGCTATCATTCGAGGAAAACCTAGTGGATGAAATCGCTACCGGATGGGGACTAGCAAAAGAAGTTGTGATGATCCTCGTCAAGAGATTGACTGGCCCCGGAGTCCGATTTGTCATGTCGATGGCGTCGCAATGGATCGAAGACAAACAGGAACAGCTAGATGAATTCTGTCATCGTTATTGGGTTTATGATACCGCGAAAGAGATCAAATCGGGGCGACTTCGCGAATGCACCGACGACGACTGGATGCAAAAGTTGAAACTCACAAAGCGCCGGAGTCTCACTATCGACAGGGGGAAAGAGGGCAAGCAGCGCCTCGACGAGATCGACTCCGGAACCGCCACTCTCGCCGATTGGAGCGAGGAGACAACGGGCGACGATTGGCGAGATTTGGTGGATCAGGTTGTTGCCGAACACAAATATAAAGTGGAGGCGTCCCGCGTCGCTGGCTACAAATACACCGAGGTTTTCCGCCCACGTCAAGGGGCCGCATCGCCAGAAGTTGAGGAATCAGAGCCCCCCGAACCTAATCAAGATCCTTCAGAATAACCATGAAACATCTCCCTTTAATCGCATCAACCTTATACTGCCAGCCGTGGTGCATTCTCCCCGGAGTCCACGCCGAGCTATCGCAAAACTTTAGAAACTACCTCGAAGGAAATATCCCTGCATCACTCCACGGAAGCGGGACAGATTATAGCGGAGGCATCCATTACGAGGTTGATTCTGAATTCGGGATTGCCCTAATTCAGCTTTCCGGAGTTATTGTAAAAAAGGCCATGCCTGATATGTGCGGACCTCAACTGATCGATCTATCAATCCTTGACCGACTGCTTGTTGATATCGCTAGTGATCCTGGTATCAAAACCCTCGTCCTAGATATCGACACACCGGGAGGATGCGGAATTGGATTGCAGGAAACCGCAATGAGACTCCAGTCAGTCAAGGACTCGGGAACTCGCGTCGTCGCATTTACGGACTATCAATGTTGTTCCGCTGGCTACTGGCTCGCGGCATGCTCTGAAGAGATCGTAGCATCTCCAAGCGCTCAGGTTGGATCTATCGGGACATACGTCGCCGCTATCGATGACTCAAAAGCATGGGAGATGGAGGGGATCAAACTAAAGCTTTTTAAAGATGGCGAGTATAAAGCAATGGGTCATCCCGGAAAGGAATGGACCGCAGAGGAGGAATCATTTCTACAATCACGACTTGAACAGTGGTCCGCTGACTTCAAAAATCATATTCGATCCTGCCGTCCCGGAATCGAGGAATCAGTAATGCAAGGGCAGTGTTTTGACGCTATGAACGCCCCTTCAACGCTAGTTGATAGGATAGCCCTAGGAATCCATGAGGTCTTACAAGGCGAAATGGAGCGACTATCTAACTCATAAATTTGACACTATCAAGATGCCATGCTCGAAACAGTAGACGCTCCCATCGAAATCGAAGAAGTGGAAACCTCCGCTCCTGCCGTAGACTCTACTCCCGTAGCAGTCCCTAATCTCCTCGACCGTGCCAAGGCAGCCTTTAAATCAGGCCCATCGCTCGAAGCAGAGAACAGAATCCTTCGCGCTGATAACTCAGATTTCCAGAGCCAGGTATCTGAAATGCAATCTCAGATTCAGAATCTTACTGAAGAAAACGCGAATTTGATTGATCAAGAGTCCGCTCTCACATCGATCATTGAAGCCGCCGAGATCAGCGCGAAGACCGCAACTCAAACCGCTATTGATATGGTTGCGGCAACTGGAATTCCTGCCGCCGATCTACCAGCTCAGGAAGCGGAAGCCGAACCTTTCGAAGGCCGCTATGCAAACGCTAAGGCCGCTGGCCCCGTCGCGCTCAGTAAATTTATGATCGATAACAAAGCGGAGGTTAACACCATCCTTCGCGGTCACTAAACAATCTCCCGACACCACAAACCTGATCCATTATGCCTGCTACCCTAAACGCTGCGCTTCAGCGCACTACTATCATGCAGGGCGCTCTTCACGCCTTTAAAAAGCGGTTGACTGCTCTAACTGTATTCTCGACTTCATTTGGAAATGTTCCCCTCGAAGGAACTGACAAAGTGGCCGTGCCTTACTATCCACTAGAAACCTCGGCTTCTACTGATTGGAATGCTGGCAACGGTTATGTTTTCAGTGATGACTACACCGTGGGAGTCAAGGAGGTTACAGTCAACAAGCGCAAATACCAGCCCTTGTCTATCACGTCTTCCGTTATCTCCCGACAGCCTCAACTCAGCCTTGAGGATATCGGACGAGCCAAAGGTGATAAGCTCGCCAACGATGTTTTTGCCGATATCTTGAGCGTAGTAACTGCCGCAAACTATGGCACAGCTGCATTCATCGGAGCCTCAGGAGCATTTGATTTCGTAGCCCTCAACGAGACTATTGGAACTATCTGCGATGCAGCCGAGTGGCCAGATGATGGTCGCTCCATGGTCCTCAAGTCTGCCTACTACCGCAACCTGGTTACGGAGTTGAAAGATGCTTCTTCTTATGCTTCTGACAATCCAGTCAAGCGCGGAGTGCTAGAAGACGTTGCCGGATTTGATTTGCATAAGACGAATTCCATCCCTGGCAATGCTCAGTTACTTGTCGGCTTCGCGGCCCACAAGTCTGCCATGGCTATCGCATTCGCCCCTATCACTCCCGCCGATGAAGGCCGAGTGGTTGAATATGATATCCTAGCCGACGCTGAAACGGGCATCGCAATCGAATATCGTAAATGGTTCGATCCAAGCTCTGACACGCTCAAGGAAGTTCTTGAATGCAACTATGGTTTTGCCGTAGGAGAAGGAGCCGCCATCAAGCGTATCACCTCAGCCTAATCTATCGTTATGCTCATCACCTTTACCGTAAGCGCATCAGGAGAGCGGAAGATCTTATCACAAGATACCGTCCGCTCAGTCCATCAAGGATTGTTCCAAGCCGTCGCTATTTCATGTCCCGCCGGGGTTTCCTCGGTTGAGATTTGGGATAGCAACGGGGGACGTTCCCGCGCTCGCAATCTATCTCCATCAAAAGACGCGCCGACGATCTCCCAAGTCGTTGAAGACTTCCGGAAGGGGCTTGAAGCCACGGCAAAGAAGGTGGCTAAAGCGATTGTATCAGACGAGAAAACCGTCGCCGATTCCAAGAAATAACTTTTGCTTGTTGTTACATCGGGAAGGACTCGTAGCTATTACTGCTACGAGTCCTTTTTTTGACTCTCTAAAGACACTATGAAAATGGAGCGCGTAGGGCTGAAACAATTCATGGCCGCCGCAGCGGACGTTGTAGAAGCCCTCTATGGTGAGGTGATAACAATCGCAGGCAAAGTGATTGAAGCAGCGGTCAGCCATCCCTCGCGAGGCGGAGAGCTTGGTCTTGGTATCGATCAACTTGATTCGATCCTTAAAGTGAGAATCCGGAAAGCGTTGCTTCCAACTCGTCCGATCCACGGGAAAGAAACTCTCACATTCGCCGGAGAGATTTGGCGTATCGATGAAGTGACGGATGATCGATCATCAGACGCTTGGTATCTAACCTGCATCCCCGCCGCTAAATGATCACTGTAAATCTCAAGATGCGAGGAGCGGATGACTTCATCAATGCGCTCAAGAGGCACCCAGAAAAGGTTGGCAGAACAATTAATTCGATCTTGGTTCAAGAAGCCAGGGCGCTCGCTGTTAATCTAGGGGCAAACACTCTCCCGTCTCGCATGGCTGAGGGCGGGGCCGCAAAACTCAAGGGCCGGATAGAGAACGATATCAAGAGGCTCTTCCCTTCTAAGGATAACGCTAGCAAGGTTTTTGAATACATAAAAAGGAGCGACGCTAAACTAGCAATGGCTTTCTGGGCTGCCTATAAATCACAAGATCAAAAGGCTCAGGCTAGAATCATGAGGAGGGCCAATCTTCCTAGGGGGATCGATCCAGTCAAGCATCAATCAGCAAGGAAGAGTCGAGGCAAAGTCCCTACGGACGCCGCCACTATCTCGTTCTCAACCGACACTAGATTATCAGCATACATCCGTAAAACTCAGAAGAAGGCCGGACTAGCAAAAGCTGGATGGGCTGCTGCCGCAAAAGCGCTGGGCGGAAGGACTCGAACTGTATCAAGGACTACCGGAAAGACTGTCGAGAAGTTTCCATCATATGTCCGCGCTCTATCAAAGAGGGGGAACATAGGGGGCGCATCATTCAGGGGTGGAATTAGGGCGGTCGCGAAAATATGGAACATCGTTCCTCATATCGGCGAGGCTCTTCCGGAAGATCGATTCTTCGCCGCAATCGATCAAGCGGAGCGCGAATTCATCGGCGCTTTGAATCTATCTGTTGAACACCTCAACAAGAACGGATTTAACAAATCGAAATAAGTCTTATAAATGACCGCTGACAAATCACTCATTACCCGCGTAGTTGCGTCACTGCTTGCCGATGCCGCGCTTCCTATACCGATACTGCATTCATGGGACATGGAGCCGGAAAAGCTCCCCTATATCGTTGTTAGCGCAGACGCTGGAAGCTCAGCTCATCGACTGCTAAAGACGATTGATCTCAGGATTGATCTACTGACAAATCGGGATGATACGTCCGAGGTTATTAGGGTGGGATATCAAGACGCAATAAGCGATCACATCAGCGCATACGCTAAGACAATCGCCATCGCAATCATGGATGACGAGTGGCAAACTCGTAGCTGGTTTATGCTGGAGGAGTTCAGTGATCCCTCAGACAAGCGCGAATGGTCAAGTGGTCTAACGTATAGACTGGTGTTGATGGAGCTTATCTATCGTCAAGTCATCACTGATTCCACGAGATTGAATCGACTTGTCAGGCCAGCGTCTGACACGACCACCGTAAATCTGATTGATTCATATGGGAACTTCTACAATATCGAGCCGCTATAATCAGCCTCTTTGACACTCGCGAGAAACCAACCTAGCGACCTCCTTTTTTTATGCCAACCATCTCAACCGCCGTAACGGTCCCATTCAAATCCGCTCGCGATTATTATATCTCAGCAAATGGAGGAAGCATCATCCTTTCGACTCTCACCAAAACGGGCGATGCGGTCAGGTTCAATGAGGGCACGGTAGGGTCTGGCGAGCGTATGCGATTTAATGGACACTCGGCAGACGGCTTGCTTGAGCTGATCCCATCGGTTGCGAACGTGACCTATCAACTAAAGCAAGTATTTTAAGCAATGCTACTGACTATCAATGCAGGACTACACGACTGGGATTCAACCGCCGCTGGCTTGTATGATCCGCTTGGTGAGACCGTCTTTTTTAACGATGCGCTCATTTCAATTCTTAACTCGACCCGAACGAGTCGCTTAATTCGACCATCATCAGATATATCAACGATCAACATCATCGCTCCTAACGGGGTAAAATACAACGTCCAGCCCCTTTAAACCATGCCTGATTTAACAGCAAACGAAGCCGCATTTAAACTACTTGCGGGACAAGCCACCACCACCCAGGAGAAGGCCGAACTCGCAACCGCAATCGGTTTAGGAACCGCATTTAAAATACTTGCGGGACAAGCCACCACCCAGGATAAGGCCGAACTCGCAACCGCAATCGGTTTAGGAACCGCGGACAACGTCGTCTTCGGCACGGTCAACTTGTCCGGAGAGGCACAGTCGATCAGATATACTACGCCGGATGGTCGTAAATATAGCGCGGCTGTCGGTGCAGATGGCTCGTTGACGCCACAAGCATTCGATCCGGTCGTGCAATTTGATCGTGCGAAGCTGGTCAGGAACGCATTGTTTTCTGCGAACGCCGATGAGGAGATCAGTATCCTAGATGGCGCAGGAGCTACTGCTGGCATTGGCATAAACGTGGCCCAAATGGTCAATCAGGGGACTGGCCCTGGTGCCTTTGCACAAACCACCGCAGCTAACCAGCCGATCGCGTTTCCGGTCGGAGCATCCGGCGGCTACGCATATTTCGACGGCATCGCTGGCAGCTATGCGAGTGTTGATGAGCAGTTAAATTTTGGTAATTATGCGCGAGTTACGCTTGAGTATTCGCACGTGGCTTTTAAAAACTGGTCTGGGTTATTGTCAAATGGAACATCCGCAACTAGGTCGCTTGAGATTTCATCGAACGCAACTGGGATGATAACATTTATCTACTCCAGTAATGGGTCAACAACTATTTCCATGTCCCCTACGATCGCGTTCCCGCTTGCGGGATTTTTTCGAGGCACGTTAGAAATCAATAAAAACGCTGGCGGTTATGATGTCGCAACTTACGAAAAATCAACCGACGGCATCACGTGGACATTGCACGAAACTATTACGTCTGGTGTTGCGACCGCTGGCCCTATTTGGGACAGCCCCGCGGGATTCAAAATCGGCAGGTTAACATCAGGCGGCCACTACCACAAAGGCACAATAGGATACGTCAAAATCGAGTCACGAGTCGGCACTGTATTCGAGAACGATTTCAAAAAGCAGCAGCATCTTGCTGAAACGCACGTTGCAAAGAGCGGACAAACAGTAACGATGTTGGGCGGCGCGAAAACGATTGCACGGTCGATGATCTCGTTCGACGGCTTGGGTGATAACCTCGTTGCACCATCTACCACTTATAATGCTGGCTACACGGTGTCAGTTAAGCTCAAGCATCATGGGACTATTGCTGATTCTCAAACGGCTATATCAATTTGGGGGGGCGTTTATAATTTCATATTACGTAAATTGGCTAGCTCTAATTGGTCGGTGTATCAAGGCTCAGCTACGGTTTATACTGGCGGAGCGCAAACCACCAATGATTTGCGAGCCGTTATCTCCCACGATGTGATTGGCGGTCCAAAGGCCGGACGGATTTACGGTACCATCAACGGCGTGACGTTCGATGTCGCGCAAAGCACAGCGATCGAAGCTGGTATTGCCGAGGCTGCTAAAATTGGTGTTTACAGTAGCAATTCAAATCCGATGAAGGCGGACTACGAAGTCGCCACCGTCGTCAACCGCGCGTTCTCCCTCGCTGAGCAAGCTGACGCATACGCCGCTCTAATCGCAACTGACTAAAACCATGCCTGAAACACCACCACCACTGACACCACTAGAACAAGACGTTATTGATTCCGGTGGCTTCGTCTTTTACTCTGCTTCTCTCTCGCAATACACGAACATGTATAACGCGATCAACGACGCTGGCGGATACCCGCAACTGCTCACCATTCGCGCTCTGCCCGAAACATCGGTCATTGAGGTTGGCACCAATGGCAAAGCGATTTTGCAGATTCAAGAATACAAAACGCTGCCATACGGTGCATTGCTCGCTCCAGCTATCGCTGGAAACGCGATCCAGCAAATCACTCAAGCGGATTATCTTGCGTTGAGGCAACCCGTGCCTGAGCTGCCATGAAATCACACAAAGCCAAGCCCTAGGTCCATCAGATCGAGGGCCTTTATTTGACACCCTAAAGATCACATGCCTACCGCAGTCGCACTCCTCGTCCAACATGGGACGCTAACCAGCAATGTCTTATTAGATGAGGTTGGCGTCCTTGTAAACTCCCTGACCATCACTCCAACGCGTAGCGAAAAGCTATACAAAGGCGCAGGAGGAGCAACGAGAGCCATTCGCTCAACTGATCCAACTATCTCTTTTGCGTTCTCTGGCACCGTTTCAACATCATCGGGGTTCGCAACGCAGCACCCCGGAACCGCTGTTTCAGCTCTCGCAAATTTCGGGGTTGGAGTCTCTCGACATGGTTTCACATCCGGCGATGGAACCACTGTTTACAAGGACGTGAGCGAGACTGAAAACGGTGAAGATCCAACTCAGATCTCATTCACTGCTACTCAGTTCCCATTCATGGTATAAGTTTTTCCCCGCCCGGAAAATAGGCCATCTTGAGCCTAGCAAGGTCCATCATAAACCTAATTGCGCCAGTCCCGCCTGGTGGCAAATCAAGAAGCGGGAACCCTTTTTATATCGATCCCATAATGGAAGCTTGGATATCAACCACCAAAACAATCCTAGCCGCATCGCTCGGCACTATGGGATTTCTAGTCCGAACTGAACGATCATTTGATGAACTCAGCGGCAAATCAAATTGCGTGTTTCATATCGCAGCGAAAAGCCTAGACGGCTTGATTGATTCATCAGGAATCAAAACGCAATTTGATAGCGGCCAGTTATTGCGAGATCAACCTGAACACCCAGTCCTTGATATTTGTTATGCGAAGCAGAATCGGGATCGACTTCTTGACTCAGTCAATAGAGGCACCCGGATTGAGCTTGTAAAGCAGGCCGGAACTGATCGGACCTTTTACAGAGATGGATCGGGAACGAGCTTCCCCGGCATCCACGGGGTATCAAAACTTTTAGAAACGTCTGACCTCAATCTGGTTTCCGCACTCGCTAGATTTGGTGTGCCAGTCCTAGAGGTCAGGGGGCCGCATGGGGCACGTAAATTTTACCTAGACGCTCAAAAAAGGGTATCGACTCTGGGACGTGAAATGGCGGGGGATCTCATGCGTGATTGGAGAGCCAAAGCGGTCCATGCAGAGCATCCAATTTGCTACCCTATACTTGGACTTGTGAACTATCAGCGACTCGTCAAGAGCATTCAGAGCGATACAGAGCACGTATTGATACGCAAGCCGAATAGCATCCGGGCAGCCATCATTAACCCAAATATGTCTGGCGCTGGATTCGACAAAATGAAGCGTCATTTCCTAGGATAATTTTTCCAACAAATCACATGAAAACATCAAACGATCCACCGACAATCCAAGAGCCGGAACAGAAAAAGAAGCGTCGATACACAAAGCCGACAATCCTTCAAGACGACGCGCCGGACATCGACGAACAAGAGCGGGAGGACGCCTTCGCGTCAAATCCAACATGGGACGGGCGAGAGCTAGAGCCGTTCTCTTTCGCCCGCGAGAGCGTGTTCTACTCCCTCAGGCGCTCGATGGGATCGCCTACGCTCGCAGAGATCAACAAGGACTTCACAGCATTCCTAGCTGATGCCGCGCGAATCCTATGGCTTTGCAGTGTATCAAAAGAGGAGATCACAGCGCTAAGATCGAGCCCATCAGTAATGCAGGATGTAATCGATGATTGGGCTGATGCCGCAATCCCACCGGGCACTCGCGAATCAGCCGCAGAGCTGGCCTTGCTGATCCATAACAGATCAACCGTAAATCACCCCTCCCCCGTAGATGATGGATCGCCGTCGGGAAACTAATACCGCCAGTTCCAGAGGCTCAATACGTGATTGTTATCGCCTCTCGCACTGGCTGGTCAGAAGATTATATTCGATGGCAGCTCCCGCTATCAAGAGGATGGGCTTACTTCCATGCCGCGAGACTACTGGATGGAGCCCCGATGACGATTCCCGGCGGGACCGCAAAGGAAAAAAAGTGGTGGAACGCTATCACCGAAAAGATGCGAAAATGAATCTCCGTTGATTAGACAAAACCTAGTATCAAATGGCTCGAAATCGAATCGTAACAGAACTGAGAGCGGACTCGGCACAGCTCCGTAGCGAGTTCGGAAAAGCGGATACTTCGGTTGGAAAGTTTACCTCTGGCATATCTGGATCGACGAAAGCCCTTGCTGGATTCGCGGCTGGGGCTCTTGGAATCAAATCAATAATCGGGCTATTTGGATCACTCGTTGATTCCGCTTCAAACCTTAGCGAGACCATATCAAAAACGAATGCCGTTTTCGGTGATAGCAATACGACCGTGAAATGGGCAGAAGGACAAGCGAAGGGCTTGGGATTATCAACTAAAACAGCCCTAGATTTTGCATCACGATTCGGAGGTGCATTGAAAGAAATTGGAGGGAAGACCGAGCAAGAGGCCGAATTGATATCTAGGCAGCTTGTAGGTCTATCATCTGACTTGGCATCATTCTTCAACACCGATCAAGACGAGGCGAAGGAAGCGATCGCGGCAGCCCTTGGCGGAGAGTTCGCTCAGCTAAAGAAGTTTAACGTCATCGTGAATGAAGCGATGCTTAAAGAGAGAGCTTTTCAGTTAGGAATTTCCGATGGCAAAAGCGTTCTTGATGCAAGAACTAAGCAGATTGTTTCCCTTGATTTAATCTATCAAAGGACAACGGACGCGCAGGGGGACTTTACTAAAACATCTGGAGGCATGGCTAACCAGCAGCGCATTCTCGCCGCCGAATTGGAGAATACGAAGGCAAAGCTTGGGGAGGAGTTAATGCCAGCACAGCTTGAATTCATCAAAGTCATGAGATCAGGCGTTGAGCTTCTCACTGAATTCACCCCCGCGTTAAAGGCGGGAGGAGAGATGCTGGTTAGCCTGACTCAGTTCATGGTTGATCATAGTGGCGTGTTTCTTACTATCATAAAAACATACGCGTCTTATAGATTGGCACTTGGGGCGAGCACGTTGTTACTAGGAGCAAGCACAATAGCGACGGGATTAAACACCGCTGCGGTTCTGGCAAATTCAAAGGCCAAGATTGCTAATTCGATGATACCTCCCGGACGGACGTCTTTGCCCCCGCTACGGGGTGACCCTATCCGGTCCTCGTCGCTCGACTGGATATCAGTCGCTTCGGCTGCAGTTGCAGTTGCGGGATATAAAGCGGGGGAAATCTTCGGCGATAAATTCGCGGAGGGAATGGATTTTGACGATCCGAACTTATTCAATGACACTAAAACCGATCAGACAAGGGCGCGAGCAAAGCAGCTTGATATTGATCGCGAGATAGCAATCCTAGCAAAAGCGGAAAGGATATCAGCAGAGTTTCACCTAGCTCAACTTAATAAGCTCAACCTTCTAAACATAGGTATTGCAGAAACGCGCAAAGCATCAAACGCACTTCTTAAAACCGAGATCAACACGATCGCAGCTGGGGTATTGGCCGCTGAATTGGCAGGCAAAACTCAGGAGGAACAGCTAGACGCTCAGCAAGCTAAGATGGATAAGCTGGTTGAATCAGCAAAAGCCTTTGCTAAAGCTAATGGTATCACGGCACCCGGAGAAGTTAGCTCTGAAAGCCTAACAGATCTCGCCCGTGCCGCTGCAGGTAATGATCAATTAGATGTCGCTAAGCAACTGCTAATTCTCGCAGGAGATCTAAAATCAAAGAAGGAGGAAATCCTGACGATTGAGGAGAAACTCAAATCAGAGGCGAAGGCTCTTGCTGATGCCGAGGAGGCGAAGGCGGCGAAAGCTGGCGACTTTCTTGATGAGGTCGCGAGGAAAGATACAGCTCAAAAGGAGGCACTCAGAGAAGAAGCTCAGGAGCTCACGATCCTCAAACTAAAGGCCGCCGGATTCGAGGCCCAAGCGAAAGCTCTTGAGGATGAAATCGAACTCAGGAAGAGGGCAAAACAGATAGCTGAACAAACCGGAATCACTGAGGAGAACGCACTTAAATTGGCTCGCCAAAAATCAGAGTTGCAGATCAAGATTGATGGTAAGGAAGGCGGTCTTGATAACAGGTTCGATGAGGAGGGGAACCGGAAGATGGCTCGTGACGGTAAGCGCAAAAAGATTGTCCTGATTCGTGCCGACAAAGACAACAAGCTCGCCGATGCCGCCGCTAGAAATCTCAGGGACAACCTCGCAGCGAAAGAAGCAAACGAGAATCCGATCCTATCAAAAACAGATCGATTGATTGATCTCGCTGAGAGACAACTTAGATCCTTCGAGAAAATTCAAACATCCAGCTAGCCATGATCGAATCAATATTTCACGGGGTGTCAACCTCGCCAATCGCCATCTCTGATCTCTCACGGTCCGAGAGCGACACTAGCTGGGACGGACTAAAGCAGACTTATTTGATAGACGTTTCTGGTAATCTCAACGCGGCGCTTGATTTTCATTATCCGTATGGTCAGGTTAAATCCTCACTGTATCCCGGAATGTTCATCTCTCGACGTGATCCACGAGATCAAGGAGGGGGCATCTATGAGATTGAAGTGGAGTGGAAAGGCGTAATCAACTCAAAAGGATTCCGCAGAGTGGTCAAAGTTTTTGGTGAAACATCATCTACTTCAAACGGGTTTTACATAAATGCTCCAGGATATCCATCATGGGTAAAAAAGATCAAACTTGAGCAACCTGTTTTGAGTGTTGAAACAACCTATGTCGCGGGATCATTGCCTTCTATGTCGCAGGTAAAACAAGAGATATCCGGCCATCCAGCAGGATTCCCCGGGCTTCCAACTCCGCCAGCTCAATTCATAACATCATTTTCAGATCCGACATACGTATATCCAAGCGGTTGGATCTTGGATGACAGGTCTACCGAGCAACTGCCTAACACTACCTATCACATGGTTACTGATCGGCACGTTTTCAAGTTCAAAAAGGAAATGTAATTTATGCCAATCAACGGAAAAAAGCTGCCTAGATATAGCGCTGACGCAAGCGTGATCATGAAGGGGCGCGACCTGAACGATCTATCTACTAGGATTGAGCAGACTAGGGTTATACCAGCTAGGGGCCTGTTAGGAAATCAGACTGCGGATGGGCTGGTGTTGTCTGCTGACGTTAGGGTCATCCCCGCTTATACGTGCCAGCTCATCGGACATAAGATTCTAGTTCACCACGGGACTACTTCAGTGATGGGATCTAGCGGCGTGTTCAATCCAATACCAACAAAATACGGGACCGATCTACTGACGACCGAGCCCCCGCCATTGATTGCAACGTCGGGAGGTGAACAATCAATCTGGATCAAATTCAGCGAGACGGAATCATTCATCGTTCAAGAGACGACCGGAACAGATCCAGAACACAAATCTGATGAATACATCATAGAGATTTTTCGATATGAAAAATCAGGGATAACTTACACTCTCAACCAGCTAAGAACCGGAGATATAGAAATCGTAAACGGAGGCAGGCCACCGTTCACGATGCACTCGCCGATCGAAACATCGGGTGGAGGATGGACCGTGCAGGTTGAGCCCGGGTTTATAATTTCAACGAATCCGAAAGCACCTGACGGTACCGCGCTTGAATATTTCATGCCTACGATTGCAGGGGTGGAGCTGGATGCAGTGGAACCGCCCACTATCTTAGTTAATGACGGCATAGTAGTTTGCGCTAAGATCGAGCGAGATGACACCGGAGTAGTAGTAGGGACTCAGGAAATCGTTGCGGTATCGGAATCAACCGCTAATGAGTCCGCTCACTATGTTCCATTCGACGAGGATAATGAGGGCGGGGAGGATGAGACTTTCCAGTATCGGAAACTTTTCACGGTATCAATCCCGGAAGATGAGAGCCCGGTTGCATCTAGGGTGTGGCAAGCATCTGACATAGAGCTGACTCCCGCTCTATGGACTGCTGAGAACATAGGGACGGGAAGCAAAGTCTGGAAAAAATACGATAAAGAAAATGGGAAATATCAGTTCCGAACACTCACGGACGGAGACGTCACCGGTAGAAGACAGATCCAAGTTGTCACTGATAATGGTGGAAAAGGCGACACAATCAAAATTCAGGGAAACAACATATCCCAGACGTTGTTTATCCGCGAGACAAATGGGGACGTCTTGTACGATCATGAGATAGCGACATGCGAAGACGGTCTAATCACACAGTTCCTCTCGAAGATGAAGGTAATATCAATGGAGGTTTGCGTTCCCCCCTATGCGACCGGAGATCCTCCCACGGTTGAGACTAGGAAATTCATCACTTTGATTTAACCAATGACGCTGCCTCATATTTTCACGCCAATCACTTACGCGATAGATGATTGGACTTTCGGGCCTATATGCACCGAGCCAAAAGATAGATGGACTGCCTATAAGGCAAGAGCAAGGGAATCATATCCTCCTGCTATGGATCAATACTATAACTGGTATGATTGGGCCGTACTAAGCGGAGGAGATGGAGATCGCTTAGTGTTCGGAGTGTGCTGCCGCAAGAGCTTAACTCTTACGTTCGACTATCATCTAGCTGGAGATGACGAATCCGCTACTTTCGGCTATAAAATTACAACCTATTCGCCAGCTTCACTAGATCCTCCCACGGGGGCGACTACCGTATGGGCCAGCACTCCGGGCATTGTTCACGAACAGGTCGACACCGTGACTGTTCCCATCATCCCTAACGCCTGCGGTGTTGCCATATTGATCGAGTCAATCGGTGATGCTATCAACTCGAAAGCAAGAATAAGTATCTCAGTATAGACTTTGACATCACGGCAAACCCATGACCATCAACAGCGCAAAGGGTTCCGCCCGGCTACTCGTCGACATTATTCCCGGCGATCCTCTCGCGTCCGGCACCTATCAAATCGGCAGCGATGCGGGACAAGTGGACCTTGCCGCAGTTGATCAAATCTATCCCATCAAGGTTTCAGGGCAGGCAGCGACCGCGACGTTAATCATCAAAACAGGAGTCCTAACCCTTTCAGGGGCTGGCACGAAACTTGGCGGGGCCGGAGTAGATCCAGACGGTCAGACTATCGCGATCACTAAGCTCTATGCGATCCAAATCAAGAATACCTCTATTGCCGAGCTTAAAATCAATCTGCCAGTTTTTGCCGCGTCCAAGCCGTTTACCAGTAATATTCTTCAGCCGGGAGCTACTTTCCATCAAACAATTCCCGGGTCCGTTAATATCGCACCGACTGACGCAATGATCTTCGGGGAAGCTGGTATCACAGGACTAAGCTACGAGGTTCTTTTGCTGGGAAAAATCTAAGCCTGATCGGTCCTCACGTTTTGCTCTCCGCATCAGGCTTATTGCTTCAAACAGCATCCGGCGAATACATACTAACAAACCCCTCGTAAATCATGCCAGCAGGAATCACAGTTTTAGACCTACCGGACGATCTATCCCCCGTTCCGGATGACTATGTTTATACGTTCAACGACGATGGCCTTGATACAAAGGCGCGTCTCTCTGACATTAAAAAAGGGATCTCGCTAGACCTCGTCAACAATACGAGCGACGAAAACAAGCCTGTTTCCACTGCTCAACTCACGGCGCTCGACCTCAAGACGAACATTGAAACATTCGGACCGCTATCACTAGCAACGTCAGATCATTTCAAAAGAGAGAGATCAACTCTCGCCGAGGTGATTCGAGGCGCGGAACATTGCTACTTTTGCAACGAGGCAGGAACGGCATACGTCGATAGAGTGGGATCCCTCAATCTATCAGTCAACGGGGTTGCAAACAACAGCGCATCAGGAGGGAGGTTTAGGGAGTCCCGATCATTCAACGGCACCAATCAATTCGGTTTATCAGCATCAAACACGACCCGCGCAGGCCGTCCTTTTTGGGGAGTCATCGGGGTTAATTTCGCAGATCCCTCAACCGATGGAATCTGCGGAGAGGGGACATCGGGAACCACTCTTAACTGGTATCTCTCGAAGATCGGAAACATAATCAGATTTACGGTCAGGCGGATGAGCACTACCGTTAATTTCGACGTTGTCGAAGTGGCGGGAGTCACGTCAGGAGTTGATTATGTGATCGCATTCCGAAACGATTCAACGGGGCTCTACCTATACGTTTCAGAGGTTGGAGAGGCATATGATCACGCTTCTCTCGTTAGCGGATCGGCTGGATTCGACCTAACAAATTATCCCCTCAACATAGGCAGGTCATTCGTATCAACGGTTGCCACTAATTCGCACATGAACGGCAAGATCGGATTCTTTGCCTATGGGTTCGGGCAGCTATCCGAGAGGTCAATCGACGCTCTGACATCGGCTCAAGCAGTTGATTTTGCGACCCTTAAAACCGATCTACCAAAAACCCTCAAACGGTATAGGTCAGTCCTCGCTATCGGCGACAGCTTGACGACCGAGAGCTACGCCGATCCAAATACATTTGAACGCGCAACCACTCTTCATTCTCCTCTTTGGAGGGCTGAAATAAGCGGCATCGGAGGGCAAACGGCTGTCCCAGTTATCGATAGATTTCTCACATATCCGCTATCAAATATTGAGCGAAAAGTGGTTGCATTTTGGATCGGAAATAACTCAGCTAGCCAGCGGCAAATCGTCATCGATGCCGCATTCAAAGGGGTTCATCGCGCCTTGATCGCAGGTGCTGAGCGAGTCCTAATCCTTGGATGCCCTAACCGGACGGTGACGGATGCGACGTTTCAAACGATAGCAACCCTGCAAGGCCATCTTGATTTCATCAATGCCGGATTATCGGAAATCGCTGCATCAGATTCGAGAGTCTACTATATCGACGTTCAAGACTGGTTCATCAATCCGGCAAACTATACTCCAATCGGTTCTAACGACATATCGGATCAATCCAGAGGCATCGTTCCAAGATCAACGAGAGACTCGCCAGCGAGCTCGGCGTCAACTCATTTCGGACCAGTTGGGGCAAGTCATTTGGCGAACCGAATTGTGACATTTCTTCCCACCTAAAATCCCATGAACCTATCAAAACTGAAATCCCGCAAACTCTGGCTCACCGTCCTCGGCAGTGGCCTCACCGTTATACTAACCCAGATTGGGCTCCCCATCGAACTCGCCGGAATCATCATCGGGTTCCTCGGTGGCACCTATAACATCGGACAGGGACTAGCAGATCGCAAATAGTCATGAGCTACTCCCACGCCATCTATTGCCAGCAGATCGGACTCAAGACGCTTGGGTTCGATCCCGGGCCTGCTGATGGATTGGATGGGCAAAAAACTAAGGCGGCATTGTATGATTCATTAGTTTCTCGTTTTGGATCCAAAACAGAGGCGAGGAGGTCCGATGGATCTCGACCGCCAAGACCTAAAGGGACTGCCGCTGATAAATCGCGCATCTTTGGGGCCGCAGGATCTCCTAGTATGGCTTTGTTTGTCCCCCCCTACGAGATGACCTACTTTGGTGCTAAGGTATCTAAAATCGGCTGTCATGCGCTTATTGCAAAACCCTTGGAGGATGCGCTAAAAGAGATTGCAGATAAGGGCGAGGAATGGATCAAAAAGCACGGGCTTGATCTATACGCCGGATGTTTCAATCATCGCAAATCACGATCAGGAAATGCACTGTCTGATCATTCTTGGGCGATCGCAATCGATCTCAATCAAGATGCTAATGGAAACAAGCACACATGGAGGTCAGGAGCGAAAGCAGATAACGGAACATATGAAATGCCGCCCGTCGCAATCAAGATATTTAAAAAACATGGCTTCCAAGTTGGATTTTTACAATCTGATGGAACCCGCCGCGATATGATGCACATCGCTTACGTTGATAGACCTTAAAAATCATGGAAATCTCCCCTGAATGGATACTGGCCAGCTATTTGACCCTCGCCGGAGCAGTCGCGACGATGGCAAAGCTCATTTACAGCAATCTCGCCGCGCAGATTGAGACCCAGGGGATGATCATAAAACGCCTGCAGTACGACATTGATCGACTCTCAGAAGGGTGCGGGTCCGTAGGATGCCCCTGGCTAAAGACCAGCCACTGAAAAATATTTTCGCCTCTGCATCCTTTAATCTACGGTGATTTCAGAGGTTTTTTCGTCGGCTCGTGAAAAAAGATCTTGTCTCCTTGTGGTCCATAGTGGTCCATAGTGGACAACAACGGCGCAAATGAGGACAAAGCAAAATAACAAGGTTTCGACCAGGCTCGACCCCCAAACGATGGCGGAGGTCGTGAGGCTCTCCGTTAAATACCGACTGTCCACGTCGGCAATCGTACGACTCTGCGTGTTGCAGGGCATAGATAAGGTTAAGGAGGGCATGCCATGAAATGACTTTAGGTGGGTGGCGAGTAACCTACGCCCGTCAACAAAATGACGTTACAAATCCCAAGCCTGACAGGTCAAACTTTCGGGCTTTCGGGGTGCCATCTATGGCTAAAAAAGTTTGAATGAATGAAACAATGAATGAAACATCACACCCGCTGATTGGCTATCAGGTAGTTGTTAGGGCAGGAAACGCAGGGGTCCATTACGGGGTCCTGCAACATGCTGGCGAGTTTGTCCACCTATCTGACTCCCATAGAGTCTGGAGTTGGGAGGGAGCATTTACGCTTTCCGAACTGTCGCAGATTGGGATAACAGGAGGGCGGATAGCATGTGCTGTCCCATGGCTATCAATCCCAATAGGCGACGTCGCAGAAATACTAAACCTAACTACCAGGAGTCATGAGAGTCTGTCCAATTACGTCGAGTAATAGACAAAGATACGGATTCGGCAACGGCGGCGGCTGCGGATTCGGCAACGGTAGCGGCCACGGTAGCGGCTACGGTAGCGGCCACGGGTACGGCGGATTCGGATTCGGATTCGGTATCGGCTACGGTAGCGGCGGCGGCTCAGGCAACGGCAACGGCTCAGGTAGAAATATATGAAAATTTACGTTACAAATCCCCAGCCTGACAGGTCAAACTGTCGGGCTTTACGGGTGCCATCTATGGCTAAAAAAAAAAAAACAATGAATGAAATGAATGAAATGAATGAAAAATCGTTCGGGAATGGCCTGAGCGTATTCGACCCTAGATCGTTTGATCAAATGGGTCAAATCGCCAGGCAACTGGCGTCATCATCGCTGGTCCCTGATACCCTAAAAGGGAATACGGACGATCAAACCGTGTCGAACTGTTTCCGCGTCGTGGAGCAGGCGCAGAGATGGGGATTATCTCCATTCGCCGTCATGGATAGTGCGTCAGTAGTTAGGGGTAAACTAATGTGGGAGGGGAAACTGATAGCTGCAGCCATCAAATCGGGGCTAGGAATAAGGCTAAAATATGAATATAGTGGCGAGGGCGAGAAGCGAAAAATAATCGTTTCAGCCGTCGTTGATGGCGCCCTCGAATCAATCGAGGGAACGGTATCAACCTGGAAAACGACCCACGATGGATCGCCATGGAAGGCCGCGAATTATGATCAAATGCTGGCATATAGGGGAGCTCGTCAGTGGGCGCGTAGATACGCTCCAGAGGTAATCCTTGGTGTCTACGCGCCCGATGAGATGGATTCGAAATGGATTCGAAACGTGACTCCGCCCGGCCAATCAATCGCGGAGGTATATGAAAAAAGGACCGCAGAGGCCAAAAAGATCGCTGCCCCGAACCCTGAAAAGAAGCCTGCCGTTGGCCGGACCATCTCCCGCCATGCGAGCGCCGCAACCCTGACCGATATTTCCGAGATGGATTCCGCTACCGGAAAGAAATATTTCGTTGCGATTTGCGAAATCCCGGACGACGTAGGCGGTGAAAAGAACGTGGAATTTTTCACCTTCTCAGAGTCGCTTTATGAGCGGCTCGCGGGGCGAAAAGGCGATAAGATTATGATCCAATATTCGCAATCATTAAAGGGCGGATTTAAGCTGGAAGATTTCGATGAGATAGAAGGAGGGGATGAGTAATGATCATTCATAAATCGTTCGGGCAGGGCTCAGCTGAATGGCTTAAATTCCGATCGGTCAGGGCTACCGCCTCCGAATTTGGAAAAATCTTCACGGGCGGCGGAAAGATCTCAAACCAAAGGGAGGCATACATGCGCAAATGCGCAGTGTCGACCATCTATACCCTGCCGCCATGGTCAGGAAATGAATATACCGAGCGAGGGACAATGTTAGAGCCGATCGCGCGCTCTCTATTCAGAGAGCGTGCTGATATCGGAGTGATCGAGGTCGCGAGCATCGAACATGACAACGGCCTTTGCGCTGGGTCGCCAGATGGCTTGATCTACGACTCGGAACGGCTAGTTTCCGGCCTTGAAATCAAGTGCTATAATTACGATAAGCACGTTGATATTTTCATCAAAAACGCGATGCCTACTGATTGCAACCCTCAGGTCCACGGCCTGCTATGGTTGACTGGTTGCCCATCATGGGTTTTTATGATCTACCATGACGAAGCGATGCCATTTGATTATCGCGTTATGGAGATCACGCCAAACTCATACACCGACAACCTAGGAAATGAGGTTATGGAATTTTGCGATGAATTGACTAGGCGAACCGATGAGTTCATCGATGATTTTGAAAAGTCATTGAGTGGGATTGCGATATGGGAGGCTATGCCTACTCTGTCAGAGTCGCTTGCATGTGAGGAGGTGTCGCCATGACCCACACTCGAACCCCATGGGGGTTGGATCAGAACGCCACCGGCACTCAGTGGATGATCACCGTTGACGGATACGACGACGAGGGCAGCCATCATAGGGGGGTTATTTCGACGCTCGCCATCACAAACGAGCATAGCGAAGCCAACGCGGCTTTCATCGTCCGCGCCTGCAACGCTCATGACGACCTGGTCGTAGCACTAAAAAGCATTATCGAAAATACCAGAAAATATTCTGACCAGTGGGAGATTGCGAAATCTGCGATAGATGCGCTAGCATCGAGAGGAGGCATCAAATGAAACTCATAGCCTCAGAATTTATATCAGGGGAGCCTAAAGCGCAGCCTCGAACGAGAGCCTCGAGCTTCGGAGGCGGACGCGCTAGGATTTACGATCCGGGCACCGCTAACGGCTGGAAAAACCTAATAGCTCAGGAGCTCAAAAAACACGCTGGTCGATGCGTAACATGCCCTATCTACGTCAATATGACATTCTACTTCGCCCGGCCGAAAAGCCATTTCGGGACTGGAAAGAATGCCAATGTTTTGAAGAAATCCGCACCAAACTATCACATTGTAAAACCTGATAATGACAACTTGGAAAAGGCCGTATGGGATTGTCTGTCCCATAAGTCTGGAATCGGATTATGGCAAGACGATTGCCAGATCGTGAAAAACTTGACCATCAAGAAATACGCTGACGACGGAAATGCCGGACTAGGAATCTCAATATACGAACTTGGGGCAAAATCATGAGCAACCTAGAAGAAAACAACAATATGAAAACCCTAAACGACAAACTAAACGACCAAACTTAAAAAAAACAAAAAAACAAATGAACACTACCATGAACACTACCATGAATCCGGCAATGAATCCGGCAATGCGTCGGGCAATGACTATTAAGACGCTCTATTATAGATCGATAGGATTAACTACCATAAACTCAGAGCTATGCCTTGACTTCATAGCGGCAAAGCCGGGCATAAACTCTACCGCAATCGGCAACATGATGGGTGTCAGCGAGGACTCTATCTATGGATACATGAGGTCTCTGGTGTCGCTGGATCTCATCATCATCAAGCGTATCGTAATAAAGGGCCTTGGTAACACTCCTAGACCTCATTTCTTCCTAACCGAAAAAGGCGAGCTAGCATCGAGAGGAGGCATCAAATGAAACTCATAGATAGGCTCTCACATGAGCTTGAGGAGGCCAGGGACGAGCTAGAACGCATCTTTGAGGTTAAGCGCGGGATGGAGATGCAGCGCGATGAGATGCAAAGACAGCTAAAAGAGGCGCTGAATGCCATGGTATCTATACGCATGGAGTCGATTATAGTAAAGAGTGAGATCCATCGATTAAAAGACGATGTTAGGAAGTTTCCTAATTTGAAGAAGAAAACAACAATATAAAAAAAGTTAAAGAGTCATGAACGAACTCCCTTTCACCCCGCCCTTTAGGGTATTATCACATTACAAATGCGGGACAGACGCTCACATTGTCGATGCCGCTAAAAACATTCTGCTCGAATGTTCGCAGTGGGTGGATGGCGAACTTAGACATAAGGAGGCCATGCACCTAATTTGCAACGCCCTTAATAAGGCATTTCCAAAAACTGAAGAAAACAACAATATGAAAAAAGTTAAAGTGATGAATGAAGCGCTAGAGATAGAAAGAGACAAGTTATGACACCACAAAGACAAACCCTCATCATCCTATCGCATCTCGACAGGATAGGAGTCCGCTCGACAAAGCAGGCCCTGTTTTTACTAGCGGCCTATGATCGCCCCGGAATCAGAGTCAGCCATCTGATGGCCATAACCTCGTCAAAGTGTCAGGTAGTCGATGGATACGCCGCACGCTTAATTGAGGGCGGCCTTATCCGAGTTGAGACTAGGCAGGTCATGGGGATATCTACGAAGTCGCTGGCTCATTATTATGTTACTGACAGGGTCAGGATCATTGTTGAGAAAATCCTTGCTGATGTTGAGGAAGGGTATAGTAACGCCTAGCCGTTACAGTAACGCAAAAACCATGCCAAATTACACAAAACTCTTCAATTCCATTATCACATCAACGATATGGACAGAGGACGACAAGACCAGGATCGTCTGGATCACAATGCTAGCCCTCGCCGATCAAAACGGAGAGGTCCACGCGAGCATTCCCGGACTGTCCCGGGTAGCCTCAGTTAGCATTGATGATGTCGAGAGAGCTCTTGACTGCTTATCTAGCCCCGACAAATATTCTCGGACTCCAGACCACGAGGGGCGGAGGATTGAGGCGATCGACGGCGGATGGGATCTCCTAAACCACGCCAAATATAGGCTCATGGCCTCAAGAGAGGATTCTAAGGCCGCTAACGCTGCTAGGCAAAAGAGACACCGAGAGCGTAACGCCATAGTAACGCAAGGTAACGCCATAGTAACGCAAGGTAACGCCATAGTAACGCAAAAGAGGGATATAGCAGAAGCAGAAGCAGAAGCAGAAGCAGAAGCAGAAGCAGAAGCAGAAGAAGAAGCAGAAGAAGAATCCAAGAAAAGACGTACCCCTGAAAAACCCCCGAACAAACTCCTCGAAACAATATGGGGACTCGCTCCCGCAAAATCAAAAAACAGATCCAGCCAGAGACAGGTATTGGCGGAGTGGGATCTAATCAGGGATAAACCAAGCGATGAGAGCGTCCTGGAAACTTTTAGGGCATGGCTTAAATGCGATGAGTGGACAAAAGATGGCGGGTCGTTTGTCCCCGGACTGCATCGCTGGTTCGCAAATTGTAAGTATGCGAGCTTTCCGGACGCGAGTGGCCCTAGTGGACCAAATCAGGCCAAAAACCCCGTGAGCGGTCCCACAGGATGGGAAATCGCCTTCCGGGAGCTAATCCCTAACGGTCATATCCCGATCCAGTGGGGGCACGTCGATATCCCGCTCCGCAACGAGATCATCGCCAAAATCAAAACCATCTCTAAATGAGCCCATTTGCAGATATCAAAACGCCGCCTCATGCCGACGGGCCTGAAAAATCAATACTGTCGTCCATGTTGCAGGATCCGGTTGAGTTCGTCCCTCTCGCCATCGAGATGGGATTATCCCCGGCATCGTTCTACGCACCAGCTCACGCCAAGCTATATTCAATTTTTCTCGAAAAACAGAATCGGGGAGAGGTCATTGAGTTGATCGATCTCGCAAAGACGATGATGGATGACGGGACGATGATGACCATCGGTGGACCATCGGCGCTTACCGAAATTTACACCTACGCGCCATCTGCCGCGCATTTTAAGAGTCATGCAAAACTGGTCCTAGATGCAAGCGTCCTTAGGGCGATCATCAAATTCGGATCTAAAATAGTGAGCGATGCCTACGATACAACCGACGTAACGGAGATGATCTCTAGGCTAGAGCTAGGAGCCCTAACGATAGGGCAAGACGCTGAGGACAAGGCTGGCTATGACTACTCCCTCAAATGCGCCTACCGCGAGCTTATGTCCGTCCTAATGGCCGACAAGGGCGAGGGCATCCCTACCGGATTTGAGACCATCGACTCCATCACGGGAGGGCTGCATCCAGGCGAGATTACCGTAATAGGTGCTCGGCCAGCGATGGGCAAAACAGCATTTGCAATATCACTCGCTGAAAATCTCGCGCTTAGGCTCGACATACCAACCGCTCTTTTTGCGGTCGAGGGTAAGAGGTCGTATCTAACGACGAGATTGATGGCGGTGTCCGCTCACGTATCAGCAAAACGGATTAGGGATAAGCAAATCTCGAAAGAGGACATCCATAAAATTGAGCGCCGAATGAGCGAGACTAAGGATTGCTCTCTTAGGATGGATGATCGGATTTGCAACGCGGTCGAGATAGCCGCAAAAATCAGACGGATGCACCAACAATCTCCGATCAAGGTCGTGATAATTGATTACATTCAAAAGCTCCCTGCCGCGCTTCCTGAGGAGCGGTCAGATTTGAGGCTGAGGATCATCAACGCTACCGACGTGCTCCACCGGACATGCAAGGCTCTTGATATCGCATTAGTCCTACTGGCTCAACTAGGGCGGGGATCTAAAAATGACAATCCAGAGGTTAATGCCCTCAAAGAGTCTGGATCTCTTGAGCAGGACGCAGACACGATCATATTGCTAGGGAGCAAGGGCGATGAGATGGATGACCCTAATATTCCGATAGAAAAGCTGGTCAGGATAGCTAAAAATAGGCATGGCCCATGCGCTGACTTAACCCTCAATTTCAATCCTCCAACGACAAGATTTTACTAAAAATGAGCATCCATGAATAAATAGAAAAAACACTTTACAAAACGCGCGAAATTCGTATTTAAGTGAGGCCGAGCATCAAAAAAAAAGAAAAAAAAAGAAAAAAAAGAAAAAAATCACCCGCTCCCCGTTAAGGGTAGCAGGTCGAAAAGAAACTAGGGTCATTAGGCAATAAACGCGGAAATGAAAATTGAAAATAAATGAGCTGGCACTATTTGCAGGCGGCGGCGGAGGGACTACCCGCGCCGCTGTCGAGATCGAGGACTACCCACGCCGCATCTTACGGCAGGCTCATGAACCCAACGTGGGTGGGGTGGCCGATGGGGTGGCCGATGGGGTGGCCGATGGGGTGGTCCAGCTTGCAGCCCTTGGCAATGGGCAAATTTAAGCGGTTGCGGCGCTCGCATGGCGCATATTAGGGGGACCGATCATAAAACAATGATCGAGATGAGCGACGAGGACCGGATAGGGGCAGCCCATCGCGGCGGTCGTATGGACCCGACAAACGGGATCCAGTCGCTGCATTTTCAGTCCCCGGATGACGCCGCGATGGCGAGGGAGGAGCATAATGAGGATGATGAGAGGGCGTCCGAGATTGAGATGCAGGTTGAGGCGATGCGGCGCTTTATTGGCTACCTATTCGGGGACGCGCTCCCCAAAAAGCTCTGCTACGCGACCCGCAGGCTCTACTCAGTTGCTCGCGAGTTTTATCCACACCTTCTTATCGGCGTATCATCGGACTGCATGGAGTCGATCTATGAGGGGGCTCTATCAGACGACGGAGTCAGCGCGAGACGATGCGACTCAATCGCACAACTACTATCTCAGGCCGGAGATGATGGCAGAGGCTACGAGGTCCGAGATGAGACAGTTGGACGACTAATGTGTTTCATTTTTTCGGACGATCGACCATCGCAACCGGCCTATGCAATGCGTCGTGTCTATGCTCTCGCAAAGTCGTTTTGCTCTCATGCAATCAATGGTATGAGCCTACACGACATCGGTAAAACATTCGGGGAGGGTGACAATCGGGGCAACCGCGCAAGATGGAGCGCTAGGATCAAAGTTTTAGTCATCAAGACCGTCGCCGAAAGCGGGGCGGTTGCACATATGAAATATCAGAAAAGCGCGTCAACATGCAGGAAGTATTCGGCGGCGCAAAGGGGAAACCAAAATCGAAGGAAACAAAAACAATGAAAACAGGATTGATAATTGAAATGCTGGAAACCGGAGATATCAAGCCGCATCCAGAAAACCGTATCGTGGCGACATCGGGCGAGACGTGGGACGAATTTAGGGAGTCAATCAAATGCTATGGCATCAAACAGCCGCTGCTTGTCAGGCCGACAAGCGAGGGCTATGAGATCGTAGCAGGAGAGCGTCGCTGGAGGGCCGCAAGGTCGCTGGGCATGTCTCACGTCCCCGCAATCGCGGAGGCCATGACGGACTCAGGGGCGTTGTCTATGATGCTTATCGAAAACCTGCAACGAGTTGACCTAGACCCATGCGAGGAGGCGCGAGGCGTCCGGTTATTGATTGAGAGAGCTGGACTGACGGTAGAGGAGGTGTCATCGCGCATCCATCGATCAATCGAGTGGGTTGGACTACGCCAAGGACTGCTTGATCTACCAGTTGAGGCGCAAGAGTTCGCCTCTCGCCGAGAGGTATCTCTAGGCGTCCTAGGTATGGTCCTCCATCTACCAGTTGATAGACGAGAGGAGGCCTTGCAGCTCGTCCTCCACCCTCAGTTTCAGGAGTCGCCCCTCAATGCGAGGCAGGCTCAACAAATCATTGATAGCAAAATCATTGAGCCAGCCCGTGCTAGGAAAGAATGGGAGTTGCGTATGACGGCCATGAGCGACGGCTGGGCAGTTTTTTTGGGATGCGTCGCTAAAATATCCCTCGAAAACCCCGACGTGCTAGCGGCACCATACGACCTCGCCGCACCATCAAACTCCGTCGTGGCGGATGATGATGTCCCGACGATTGAGCGCTCCCAGGGAGCTCCCAAAGATCTCAAATGGCTGCATTTGGCGCAACGTCATGGTGTCCCGATAATGGTGCATCCCGCGACTAACGATAACGAGGGAGCGCTTAATAACTCCATCCCGCTCATCAATCATAGCCTGATCATGGCGGGCGAGCGAGCGCTTGAGGACAATGAGAGAGGATCCGCATGGCTATCATCAGCGAGCAAAAAAAAGGCTAAAATCATGCCTGATGAGGTTGAGGACGAGGTTGTCGAGATCCGGCGGGAAATCTTAGATAAACCAGATGATATCCGCGATTTTCTTGATTATCTCGACGCTCATGGTTGCCCAGAGTCCGCAGATGCAATGATCGACAATGTCTGCCCAGAGTCCGCAGATGCAATGATCTGCGATGTAAATCCGGATGATTACTGGATCGTCATTAACGCGATTGAGTGGGTTTTGGAAATTCAGGGAAAATAAAATTTCCCGCCTCCTGCCGCTCCCATTTGTCGTTCATTTCAAGACCACAAAACCTCTTGTCTCTCAAAAAATCATTATTTTTGAAAACAAGATGATTTAAGGAGACCTTTGGACAGAAAATGAACGATAAAACGCTAGATTTGAGCCAAGCTCCCACACCCCCCCCGCAAAT